>CETY01023841.1_pt1 | contig 27530 bp, 25 predicted proteins | sample 361551 | NCBI WGS metagenome assembly CETY01 (sample SAMEA2623135, study PRJEB7988) | marine metagenome | biome: marine biome (ENVO:00000447); feature: deep chlorophyll maximum layer (ENVO:xxxxxxxx); material: "saline water (ENVO:00002010), including plankton (ENVO:xxxxxxxx)" | depth 45 m | reverse complement strand
GCATGCGGGAGGTCATGGATTCGATTTCCATATTCTCCATTTATATAGTTAACACTAAGTTTATAATATTAAATATGAAAAAATTTCTTGTGTTAATATGTTCTGTATCAGCATTTTTTTGTAATAAAAAACAAATAAGAAATAGAAAAAATCTCTTATATGTTGGTTACGTACCCGATGGTATTGATCCAGAGGAATATGCTGCACTAAAAAAAAGGGAGGCAAAGGCTTCAAAGAAAACTGATCGGAAGGCCTATAAATCACGTTCTTTTAATTCTTTTGTTGAAGCGATGGAGAAAGGTGAAGCTACACATCTTTTTGCTGTTGATCCGCGAAAGGTAAAGTCTGGCGAAGTACCTATTGAGGATGTACCGTATATGCAACGTTCTGGTGGGGCGTGGGATGGTAGTGATTTAAAGGGAAATGCTTTAAGAAGAGCAAAGAAAAAGCAATCTCAGGGTTTTTATACAGCAGGAAAATGGTTAAAATCGGATTTTGAATATGAAAAGCGCGACGAGAAGGAAAAAAAATTTTTGTGGTTTTTTAATAGAAAAGATTCCAAAGATGATTCCAAAGATAGTGTTGAAGAAAGAGCAAAAAGAAACAAAATTTCAAAAGATGAGCAATTGTGGCGAGATGCCGGAGCTTTATCATCTAAAGAAGTTTCGAAACTTAAAAAAATCCGATTCTTTTTTCTATCAAAATAGACTTAATATTATTTAAGTCTATTTTGATAATGTAAATTACAGAATAATGAGTCATAATCTTGAAGAAATGGATGTCGTAGACGATCCTATATCCAACGAAGATATAGTAAATCAAGATAATATTTCAGAAGAAGATACGGAAATGACAAATGATTATGAAAGTTCGGGAAGTAGAGCTATATATAATGAAGGAGATGAACTTAGAGAAGCAATTAACGATACATCCCGAGAAGAAGCTCAACGCGCCATCCAAGCGGCAATTACACTTCAGTCAATGCGTATTCAGGAACAAATGGAACTTGATGAAAATTCCGAAGAAGAAATACCCGATGAATTTAAGTGTCCTATATCTTTAGACTTGATGCAAGATCCTGTTTTGGCTGCAGATGGGCATTCATATGATAGAGTCCAAATAGAATCTTGGTTTAGAACCAGTCATGTTAGCCCAAATACAAGACTTCGTTTAAATACATTAGCTTTATATCCAAATATTGAGCTTAGAAATAGAATTAACAGTTGGTTATCTGAAAGAAGTAGGCCGGAATTACCACCTCCACGTCAAAATAGACACGCAGTAAATACAACAAATCGTACTGGAGGAAGATGGAATTGGTTTAATGTTGAAAATGATGAAATCAATACTGATATATTAGATAACTCAATAAGGAATATTTATAGAAATTATTCATCAATATACAATGTGGGAAGAAATGATCAAAGATATAATAGAGAACAAACCATATCCAATGCCAGAACTATAATTGAGCAAGAATTAAGAGAAGCAACACAATCTGACCTAGAAGCTGCTCGTGATTTAATTAATAGAGAGTTAGACAGCAGTGGTAATAATATGGTTCGCAATTCAAGTCAAGAATCTGCTCCAACTCAAGCTCCAACTCCAGCTCCAGCTCCAGCTCCGGCTAATACTCCTATATATAGTAATCAAATATCTCAAATAAGTGATACAATTCAAAGCCAATATAATGAAGAGGAACATCACCTATGGTATGGAAATTTTATTCGGCGGGTTAATAGGACCAGAATACATTGTAGACAATGTGGGTTTAGAAGAAATCGTCTTGGCATAGTGTGCGAAAGCTGTGGTTGTGAATTAACGCTTACACCTGGCCAGAGAACTATGGTTGCAGTAGTATATTTAAATTCTCGGTTACAAACTTTTCAAAATCTTGTCCGTAGTTCACAAAATTTTGGAAATCCCATTACTGAGACAAATACAGAAACTGAAATGAATGATACGAATCAACGTGAGCAGAGTAGTAATGACACCACAAATAACATTGATTTAGAAGACGAGGAGCAGTTCCCGCATCTTTCGAATACAAACACAACTGATTTAGATGCTAGACTTACTGTAATTGAAGATTGGCGAAGAAATGTTTACGAAGATATGCGAAGTTTTAGGAGAAGTATGGATAGATATTTTTTAAGATTACGTGAGGTTGAATCAAGATTAGATTACGATAATAGGCGAAGACATAGTCGTCATTATATTAGTCCAACATCTTCGCTATCATCTTATCACAGAAGAACACTATACCGTCCATAATATTGTAAAAAAATTTGAAGTTATGTAGTCTCTAAATATAAGATGAAACTTCAAATCCAAGAATACCAATTTTTCTTATAATAATAAGACTTGTAAAATGTCTTTTTCTTTTTCTAATCTCGTTTAATATATCTTTTTTTAAGATTGTATTTTTCCTAACATGAATCAGGAATTGTCCGTATATAGTTGGCACATTCCATACTGTTTCATAATAGCTTTTTGGATTTGGTGGAAAATCACCCTCATTTGCTTGTACTAAATATTCAGAAGGTTCATTAAAGTCTCTATTGCGTATTCTAGTAAATATATTACCAACATATCTTTGAATAGGAGATTTGAAATCTTCCATATTTGCTTCGCGCTTAAGACATTCATTCCAATCATAATAACCGTCCTTATGCCAGAAAACTCGATGTGGTTGCTCTAAATCTATATCTTTATTATTGAAGAATTCTTTCCAACAACCGCGTAGCACATATTGTCCTGGTGTTTTTTTCATTGTTCTGATAATAATACATTTAGTTGAATATATTCTATTTTTATATTTCATTTTTTTGGTTAACTAAACAAACTATAGTGAGGAGATGGTGAAATTTTTGGAGACGGAATAGAGGATAATACTTCAATAATTTTGCGCGGATTTACATCCTTCCACACTATTTCATAAATGATATACAATATTGGAAATTCTAAATACCATCCTCGAATTTCCAGTAATTTTCCCACATGAAATGCTGTATGCCAATCAGGAAGCTTCATATTATTAAACAAACGGCTTTCCAACAAATCCCACCTTTCATATATGTCTAACTCTTTAAAGTAATTTAAGTTATATTCTTCCACATATGTTTTAGATAGTAAAATTCCTCTACCAGAATGCGTTGTTAATATTAAATCTCCAATTCCAGCCGAACTTTCAAAAAAAGTTGAAAATAAAACAGTAGGAAGAATCTTTTGTGATAATCTATACATTTCATGTAATCCATACCGTATAAGAGTAGCTCTTGCATTAGAATAATCATCAATAAATCCACAACCAAGAGCAATAATATTTTTCAACACTCCACATAATTCTACACCTAATCTATCTTTAGTTACATTTGTTCTAAAAATAATTGGATTGAATAGTTTGCTAATTGTTATTCCAACCTCTTCCCGATCTGCACCTATAGTTGCTTCCGCAAATTCTCCTCTGCATAATGAGTCATACATGTTCGGTCCAGACAAAACACAAATTTTAGATTCTGGAAATTTTTTTTTGATAAGTTGACATGTTGTTTCAGTTTCTCCTTTATCACTAACTCTAATACTTTTGACAAGGCTAACAACCGTTTTATAGTTAAGATTTACATCTTTTAGTGTTTCAATTATATATTCGCCGGGAATAGCAATAAAAATAATTTTGCTATTAGAAATTACAGTATTGATATTCGTAATTGCAGTAACATTAATTGGAAATTCTTTTGAATTTTTGGATAAGTATTGTTTATTAGTGCGAGATTGATTGATTTCATTTGCGATTTCTTCGCGTCTAGCCCACAATAATATGTTATGGTTAGGTGAAGATTTTGCTAAAACAAGAGCCATTGCTGAACCAAAACTACCTGCTCCAATAATACTTATGTATTCTTTTGTATTATTCATTAATACAAAATATAGCTTGTTATTTAACTAATAAATTATTAATGAATGAAAATAATACGTGGTATTGTTATTTATTAGTCGGATTTGGTGAAAAAAATACTTATATTGGAGCAACAACTGATGTGAATAGGCGACTACGTCAACATAATGGAGAGTTATGTGGTGGAGCAAAAAGAACACGTTCTAACAGACCATGGCGCTTACTTGCTTATGTTGAAGTTGGGGATAAAATACCAGCTTTACAATTAGAATGGCATATGAAACGAGGAAGAGGTCTTAGAAATAGATTAAATAGATTTGTAGAATTAAGTGAAGATAGGGGATTGATTGTAAAAATATTGAATTAACCCTTTAAACTTATTGTAAATTATATTGAAAATATTCTTTAAAAATGGTAACATCATTGTCATAAATATTGTATCTTTTTTCAAATAATCCAAATTCATTGGATTTAATTCATCTGATTCAATTCCAATAGATGAATATGTATAATGTTTTGGAATAGTACAAGTAATACTATATAATCGTTTCATACACTATATACATAATAATAGCTCTTAATATTAATAGACCATGTTTATATCATCAGACCCAGAAGACATTTCAGACCATTTTTCAACAAATACAACTATAAAAGGGGGGATTCCCGTACAATATTCCAGTCTAAGACATAATGATTATTATGATTGGGAGATTCCGCCATGGGAATTATTTATATTTGAAAATCATGTTCTTGGTGAAGGTTCTTTTGGAAAGGTATACCTTGCCAAATGGCGAGAAACCTTCGTTGTTGCTAAAATAATTAATAAGGAAGTATGTGAAAATAAGGAATTTATATTGCGGGAAATAGATATCATGACTAAATTACATCACCCGAATATAGTACAATTTTTGGGTTATATTAACGTTCCATTTATTATTATAATGGAATATATTCCCAATGGAAATTTATTAGAACAAATAAAGAATTTGAAATATAAGAGAAAACTATCGATAATGATGGATGTTTTGCAAGGATTGGCATATTTTCATAATAGACGTCCTCAATCTTTAATTCATCGAGATATAAAACCAACTAATATCCTTTTAACTCCATCATATAGAGCAAAAATTACTGATTTTGGCATTTCAAAGTTGTATAGTTTAGAAAGAAAGAATTCTTTCAGTGGAATAGATGTTATAAATAAGGAATCCGAATTGACAGCAGATGTTGGAACAATGCGTTATAGAGCCCCAGAAACATACAATTCAAATATAGAATACGATAATAAGGTTGATATATATTCATTTGGAGTTCTTTTGTATGAAATGTTTGAAGTAAGACGTCATGTACCTGACACACCAATGGTCTGGAAAAAATGTAATTCAGACATAAAAAAATTGATTATCGAAAATATGTTATGTGGAGACCCGGATAAAAGATCCAGTGCGATAGAGTTAATTCATAAATTGAAGGCTATAAAAAAGAATAAAAAGCAAAATATACTTTCCAAAATGTGTAATTTTTTTAAAATAGTGTAGAGTTAGGTTTCACTCTATATTCATAGGTATTTTCAAACGTATTTGCCCCATTTTTTATAATTTTATCTGCATGTTTAATCATATTATGGGCAGAAATAATAGACACTTCTTGGTCATTTATCCATTTTGAATTATAGCAAGCATATGCATTTTTTGCATTAGGAATGATAGCTTTTAATGGTTTTTTTGTAGGTATAAATGTTTGCATCAAGAATCTCGTGGGTCCGTTTTCATTTTTGATATACTCATTCGCCGGAGTGCTTGAATGAATCCAGCGACGATTATTAAAAATAGCAAGATCATCTTTCTGCCATTGAATACTAATTCTATGAGGAAGAACTTTTTCAGTCATAAAATTTTTCATCCACTTTCTGGAATTTGATACAGTCCATCCATTCACTTTCTCAAAAAAAGTTGGCAAAACCAATACTCGTGGGGATTCAGAAGAATCATCTGGGGCAAAAAGTATTGGAACCGAATTTGTTCCTTCTGTCATTTCTAAATGCGGTTCAAGTCTGTTAACTCCGGCATAATCCTGTTTCATTGTTCCAGTTACAAATTTTCTACGATTAATTTCTGTTAAAATGTTCTCACAAGCAATTTTTTCTTCTTGTTTTAGACTTTCATATATTCTTTCTCCAGAAATAAAGTCGGTATCACCTCCAATTAAAGGTTGTTCTACAATATAAAATGCGGTTACTACGTGAACTAATTTATAGTCATGACCCAAAATATCAGAATGCCATATATAATCCGTTTTAAATGGCTCATAGGGCTCAACTTCAATATTCTTAATATTAAAGTAATTTTTTATAGTAATAGAACCTCTTGGTGCAACATGCTTACAATCCGGAAATTGGTCAAATGGCTGTAACATCTGATGTTGATATTCCAATGGCGAATTAAGAGCATCTAAATCGGCATCTAAGTCAAACTCTTTTGAAAAATCCAGAAAGGTTTCAGGACATACATGCTTACAATCTTTAAATATTAGCATGGGATATTTCTTAAAATCTTCTCTAAGACTATCAAATGTTTTTTTATCAACATTCTTTATATCACTAATACCCCTTACATATGCAATTTTATTCTCTAAAGGGTGAATATGCAGGTTATATGCCATCGTTGATAAGAATTGTAGGTATACAAGACGCATTGTTGTTTATAGTTTATTTTAATAAAGATTTACTTATATCTACTTAAAGACATACCTCTTAATACATATAGAATGTTTGTAAATTTACCTGTAGATGAAGGTTTTTTTGAGAGAAAAAGAGAGATACAATGTTGCTTTTCAAAAAATAAGTCAAATAAGTCAAATAAAGCGAATGAAGAGATTAAAGATAATAAATATCCTAATTGTCATGTATGGGAATTTCACATAATACAGCTCATGAAGTCAAAATTATAAGACAGTAGAACTAATTAAGTATTAATATATAATATCATCTATGAATACGGTATTCGGTGAAAGATTACACAAATTTGTAAAAAATTATAATTTACATGTTTTCCACTTACATGAAGCTGTGAAACAAGAAATTTATGTGAATTCTCAATATATATATGGACTTGAAAGTGTAATTAACAGAAATTTTGTATTAGTCATAATCGCAGAAAATTGTTTTGTAATACCAAAATTATGTGCTTTAAGGTGGAAATACTTTGAAGCAATTATAAACCGTAATAGTAAAAGGTTCAAAAAAGTTAACGGTGCAATTATCATAGATATTACAAATATGATGATTGATTCAGGATTACTTGAATCAATACGCTTTGTTAAATTTGGGAATACATTTCTCCGGTTCTTGTATGAAAATAACGGATATAATTTGTTTTGTGAAAAAGAAGAAGTTGAAGCTTGGAAAAAATTCTTAGATTTATTAATTCCACCCAAAGATTATTGGAAATCAAAATATTCATTCGACTTTGGAGAGCCCGATAGTAATCAAAATGAAACCGTTCCAATTAATATAGAACAACCAGTCGGTTTACCAACCGATTTCAATCAATAATCACAAACATTTGAATCAAGATACCAAGTAGATACTTGAAAATTGGAATATTTCTCAATAAATTCAAAATCTTTCTTATACATTTTTTTTAAGAAATCCTTTGCCTTTTTTGATAGTTTATATCTTCTTCTATTCGTCGATACATTATTGTTGGGCACTTTTCCACCAAAACGATGTACAAGATAAGTTTCCATATCATCAAAGGGAACAACGTACTTCAATTTATTCTCATTAATCCAATAATGTTGTGGAGTATATGTCCACTTTAATGGTATCTTAACAGAATCTATCTTATGTTCATGATTTGTAACTTCATCAATAATAAGATTGTGATATTGGTGTGATTTGTCACCCCATACTTCTGCCCATTGACTTGGAGTTTTAAGTCCTGCATTTATAATCTTTCGAATCTTTTCTGAATTTGAATAGTTTTCAATCGCATATTTGACTGCCGAACAAAATCGAGAATATGGATCCCTAATTATAATCATTTGATTGTGGAGACTACTAATTTTTGCATCATGACCATTATATGATAACTTCGGGCTGTTATTACAATACTCTTCTATAGAAGTTCCCGCATTTTTTGGGATATGAATAAAGTTAACCTTTGTCATCAAGTATCTTTATTTCATATTAATTATAAAACTAAAGTCATTTTTTCATTCTCTTTCATTCTCTTTCATTTCAGATAAAATCTCTATTGTTTCCTCAATTATGCTTTCCATATCCATCTCTCTCATATATGCCTTAATTTCTGCCTGAAAAATAGAGTGGGCATCATCTTGAATAATTGGTACCAAACTGTCTGGTGTTTTTGAACGTCTTTGGTCTAGATTACTTGGAATAGTCATTGGACTATTAACTGGTGAAGGGGTACTTCTACCCCCAACAAAAGTAGATATATTATTCTGTGTATCAGTCTCTTCAAAACTATCATCATCCTCTAATTCTATTTCACTTGCTGAAGCAGTAGTTTCTTGTCCTAATATTTCAGCTATCTCATTGTCAGATTCGTCGAGGTCCTGCATTGCTAATGCAGAATCATCCATTGCGGTTTCTACGTATGTATATTCAGTAACAATATTTCTAAAAAGCCTTCCATTAGGTTGTAAATTTGTAGATGTTGTGTTTCTTGGTAATTCAATGGCTTGTTCTTGTATTCTGGAATAATATAAACCTTGTTCAATTGAACCTGGTGGAAAATGATGATTTCTTAAAGCTGCTATTGTTCCAGTTGAATCTTTATCACTCTTAGTCTTATTTGCAGGATTAATATATTTGATTCTAAGTCTGGACACAAATTGATATGAACCATTTCTAAGTGTATTAGAAATTTGTTCTAAATATTCATGCATCATCAAAAATTTAATAAGAATACTATTTTCAACATATCTTTGCATCTCATATATATCATAACCCTTATACGGTTTTAGAAAAAGTATAGGTTTTGTTAAATCAATACCAACCTTATAATAATCGGCAATTGTATCATATAATTCATCGCTAATTGGAGTAAATTGAAAATCATAATCTGGATTCGTTTCATTATAAACGGTTTCAATCATATTATAATTAGTGCCACTTGGATACCAAATAACATCTTTATTATCTTTCAAATGTGCTATAATTCTTGGTATAAGGTCTCTTTTCAGAGGGTCGTTAATACGTATATTTTCTTCAACATAATCTTCAGTAAGATGTATTGTGTTAATTGAATCATTATCAAATTTGTTTTCCTCTATACCACTATTTATTTCTAAGCACTTTTCTCGGTTATATTTCTGAACATCCGATATAAATATTGTATTTCCATTATATTCATATTCTCCTTGATACTCATCTTCTTTACCAAAAACTGTAAAGGGTTTTTTATTAAAATATTTTGTTTCAACACTATTATATCCCTCTTTTCTTATCATTCCATTATCAATCCATATATTTGAATCCGGATCTTCATCTATATCATTAATGTAGTAACATTCATGTTTCAAATAATCTAAATAGGGTTTAAGTTCACTTTTCATAACATCCGATTGAACAAAAACATCTTCATGTAAAAGTTCTGATATAGGCTTTAAATCTTCAATAAAATCGTAATATTTTGGCTGACGGTCACTTGATGCACCAGCTCCGGTTGCTGTATCTTCCGTAGTTAAACATTCAGGATGTTCTATTATAACATTTTTTCTAACCATTCCAAAGTCCCAATCATACATTTTCTCCATTGCTCTTGGTGAATAATTGATGGTAAGCCATAAATATTCGATTGGTAATTGAATACTTGTCATATCTAACAATAATTTTCTTACATTAAAAGTTAAAGATAATATTCTATCATCTGCTTTACCATCATTCCTTGGTTGTTGAGTATCATCAATCCAATATTTAAGTAATTGCTTTGATTTCTTTGAATCAGCAAAATACATTATACCACCAGATGTTTCAAACATGTATGGGTCCATCATTACTCCCGCGGAATCTTGATAATGATCCGCCGCACGTGGGTCTGACCACCACCCTCTGGCCATAAAATCTACATTTTCAGTATCAAAAATATGAGGATACTTTCTAACAAACATATCTCCATCGATGTAAACAATAGCTCTACCTCCAGACTTTGCTAAGGCTTTTTGTATAAAATATGGTTTTGCATTGATTGCCATTTGATACCCACCTTTTTTTGCAAATGCTGGTACTTCCAATGCAAAATAGTTACATTTGCTTTCAGTACACTCTGCCTCCCATTTGTCTATCATTTCATTATATAGTATTGGTAACTTCCATCTAAAAAATGTATTTAAAATGTCGTATATATTAGCTTCAATTTTACTATCATTTCTAAGAAGTTCAATATCTTCATTTGTCAGATTTTTATTTCGCAATATTGATTCAAACTCATATTTTTCATATTTGTCTAAATCTTCATAAGACAATGTTAGTTTTTTCTTGAAAACTGAATTAATTGCCTTTTTAATGGCGTTTTGCCTCTTTGCCATTTTGGTTACAACACTTACAATTTGTGTTTGGTGCATTCCACCACTTAATAGTTGCTCTACCTTCATACGAAACATGTTTTTAGAGATAAGAAGTTTGGAATATTCTGTTAAAAATCCCTTGATTCTATTATAAATTATAATACTTAATATTTCAAGTATGTCTTGAATACGTTTTTTTGATTGTTGATGGTTATCAAATACAAGTTTCATAAAGCTGAACTTGTTTTCATAAATAAATGTGTCGCGAAGTATTTTATCTAAATTATCAGACTTGTTTACAATTGATGATGTTATTCTTTTTTTCAAATCATCCAAAAATTCAAGTACATAATCCGACTTATCTGCATTCCCTTTTTCCGCACTATCCAATTTGTGGAGATTTATTTCATCTGTCATATCACCTTTTAGACTATTGTAAAAAACAATCGAAAATCTTTTACAAATTTTTTGTAAATTGCTTCTAATCTCAGAATATGGCATAAAATCCCCATTCTTAACCTTATAAAACATGTCTGGATTGGTCTGCATAGACCCATTATAGATATTCACACATGCTTTTTGTATTTGTTTAACAAACTGTTCATAAGTTGCATGACAATATTTGGAAGTATTATTGTTCCTATTACCTCTGCCCCACCAATAAGTAGCTATAATAAATTTACTATCTTCATTAACAATTGTTGGAGAAGCATCTACCAAAGCCTCGTCTAATGCTCTAATAACATCCTCATGTGGATTGGACATAATAATATTATAATATATTAAAATCTTACATTAAATAGTATGGAAGATTTTACCATTATATATAATCGTTGGCAAGGTGAAAATGATATCAAAAATTATATCTTTACAAATAAAAAGACAAGTAATTTAAAAGAACAACACACGGTTATAAATCATGTAATAAGTCGTTTTGATACTGTTTCACAAGTTATGAAAAAAATCTATGTATATGTGTGCGAAGATGCTTTAAAATTGTCTGTTTCATTCAGTGATTTATATTTATGGATTGACGACAATAATTCACCATTTATAGAAAACGGTAAGAAATCTAATATATGTGATAGTAAATATGAACATGACCTTATAAATATATTTCTGAATAATTCCAATGAAATCAAATTTACACTAACTTCTCATTTAGAAAAAAGACTGGAAAAGAGTAAGACTGTTGCTAAGTGGGTTGAATCATGGGTAGCAAACAATGCTTCCAAAACCAGCAAAATGGACAAATCACAAATAGAAAACATAAAAGAACATACCAATTTTATAACTAAGGTAGAAAGTACAAAGATTCCCAAAAAGACTTTACAAATAAAAAGAACTCGTTACACTATGATTTTTACAGATTTAGTATTATCTAAAGAAACAAAAAAGGGGGGGTTGGATATAGACAAAATATTTAAACAATTTCCGCTTAATAATAATGTTCCTCTAATAAAAATTGGAACTAAAACAAATTCAAAGACTAAAGTTTATAAACCAGCTATAAAAAGAGAACTTGATACTAAATTCTGGAAAAAGTGGCAAAAAGAAGATGATAAAGAGCAAAATCTTCAAATCAAATTTATGTACGAATTTTGTACAATACAAATCACAATATATAACAACTCAAGTATATCAGTTAGATGTTCTGGTGAAATAACAAAAGAATTATGGAAAATGGTATATGAAAAAATTTTAGAATGGATAATACTACCAATTAATAATATTGTACAATATGAGCTTAAACCTCTAAAATTCGAGAAACTTAAGTATAGATTAATTAACTCAAAAACACTGATTAAGAAGAATGTTAACTTAAAACCCTCTATTATCAATGATTTTATAGAATATGTACCTTACTTCTCCCTTTCAAATGAAGAAAAACTACGTTTTATAAAAGTAACAGACTATCAGAGAAATAGAATCGCTATCGCTAACGAAATATATAATTTCTATAAGGATAATGAAAAAACAGTCAAAAGATTAGGAATATTGTTTATGATATCTGATAATGAAGCGAATAATGAATTAGATATACTTAATAATGATAAATTAGTACGGAATTCAAATAATGATATGCGACTATTAGATGATTCTTCTTTAGGCTATAGTATAAAAATAACATATGACTCTGAATATATTAAAATAATACACACTGGAAAAAATCCAGAAGAAATTGACTATGCTATAAATACAATTAGAAAACTTCTATTTATACATAGCATCAATACCAATAATTCAAAGCAAGATAAACCAGTTATAATAGATAGTGACGATGACTCTGATGATGATATTGATGCTCTAATTGCTAATGTTAACGATTCCGACGATTCTGACAGTTCAGATGATTCTGATGATGATGACTCAAAAAGCGATAGTGATTCAGAATCCGATTCAGAATCGGATTCAGAATCGGAATCAGAACCAGAATCAGACTTAGAAGACGAAAACAAAGATAATTCATGGTATAGTCTATCAACTACAAGACGTCCAAAAATTCCTCCAAAAGATGTAAAAACAATTCGTTTTAGTCTTCCTCCGGCAGGATGGAATACTAAGAAAGATAAGGCAGGTAATATTAGAACATATCGCTCAGAAAGACTTAAATTTTACGATCCGGAATTATTTAATATGAAGTTTAGTGAAACGGGTAAAGAAGTTAGTAGAAAAGATGGAAAAGTTGAGTTTAGTACATCTTGTGCACCTACACAATCACACCCGATTGCTTTTAACCATGCCGAACATGATAGACTATTAGAAATACTCAAAGAATATGTTGACAATGGACATCCAGAAATAAAAGATAAACCACGTATATTAGACTGGCTTGAATACAGAAATGTTTGGTACTTAGCATCTGAATGTATATGTGTGGGTTGTATGTTACCTCTTAGACTCGATGAACTGGGTAAAAACGACGAATGTCCAAAATGTAATAGTAACAAATACACAATACGCAATGATAATTCATCTACTGGAAATAAAATAAAGCTTGGCCCTGCAAAGTATAATCTTTCTGTATGGCCTTGTAGAAGAATTAGAGACCAACCATCTAATCAAAAGAAAGCACCAGATTCATCTACATATATTTTGGGTAAAGACAGATTTAATATAGAAAAGGGTAGACTTGGGGATTTGCCAGACGCTATGCATAAAATGTTTGGTAATGCTACTGATATTTCTAAAGGTCCAATACCAAAATCAGGCAATCCATATATTTTGAGATATGGTATTTATGAAAAATCATTTGATGATTCCTTTATAAAAGCTATTAGTGTTTTGTATGGCAAAAATGAAAATCAAGTCATTGATAGTGTTATTAATAATCTGAAAGATGTAACACAATTTATAAGAACTTGTGAAGGTTCTTTAATTAACTTGTTTTCAGCTAAAAGAAACAATGATACCAATGATTCTGATTATAAAAAATGGTTAAAAGAGCAAACATTCAAGGGGAGTATCTCATCAAAACATATGCAAAATATATATAATTCTTATGCTAACTTTTGTGATTTCTTGAAAGATAAATCAATCGAACACGACCATCGCATTATGTGGCCTATTCTATGTTATCCAGGTGTATTATGGAAATATGGTTTGAATTTATATTTATTCAAAACTGATAAAAAAACGGGAAATCGTGTGGAATATATATGCCCACCAAATGGACATCCCTTCTACTATCATTACACAGAAGAATTTGTCAATAGTAAAACTGCCTTTTTACTATTCTCAACAATGTATGATGGAAGATATTTTTATGAACCATGTGCTAAATTTATACCATCTGATAAGAAGCGAAAAGAGCCACAATTGTTATTCGACTCATTACAATCTCCTTCAAATACAAATAAAGATGGTTTATCTACTGCCGCTTGGAATAGTGTTGCTCCTCTAAGACAACATTGTGGAACATCTTTACAAGATAATTATGTAAGTTATCTACGCAAAAATAATTACAAATTAAATCCACTTCCTTATACTTCTAATTATTCCTATTTATCCGATTACTTTATAGACCTAAATGCGAAAAAAATACTACATAAATTAGAACTGAAACCTATTGCGCAAGTTATGAATTCAAAATATCAATCAAATGGTTTAGTTGTAATATATCAAAAGGTAAAGTTCTTTATTCCTATCGAACCTCGTTCGGTTATATTAGACTTTGATATTCTTGAAAAGATTCCTTGTTCTAATATTCCAGACTTTGATTTAGCTTATAAATTTTATACTTGGTTAAGAAAAAATAAAATGCGTACCAAACCTCTTGAATACATTGTAGATTTAAAAACAAACAAAATAAATGGAATTATATTAGAAACCAATCATGTAATACCTATCAAACCATCCCCATTATCGCAAGATAATAATGGATTAAAGAAAAGTATCCGACCAACTTATGAATGTGACGAAGATATTGATGTAATTGATACAAGAGAAACTTATATTAGTGAATTCAATGATTATTGGTATGGATACGATGAATTTTGTATGAATGTTGCAAAAAATATAAAAAAATCACAATCAAAACTTGATGATAAAGATATACAAAAATCAAAAGATATTATTAAATTATATTCTAAGTCTCTGGTTATTGATGATATTACTAAAAATTATTTGGACACTCTTCTAAAGGAATATGAATATAATTATGTCAGAAGAAATGATATCAAAACTGGCAAAAAACCATTATTTATAACTCAATTAGAGAATAATAAAGTAGTTCCTGATACAAAAATATTTGATGACAATGAAAGTAAAGAGTATTATATCAAAAATCAAAAAAATCAGAGTACTTATGCTAAATACATACCATATTATAATCCAGACAATTTAGATATTTTAAAGGACAGCAAATTATATTCAATGAGTAATATTGGTCTTAAACTTTCAAAAACTTGGCAAAAAATCTTACATAAAGACTTTAGATATGCCCATTATGATAAATATGTGTGGATTGATAAAATTACCCATATATCAATATATGACCTTCTAAAGGAACTTCAAAATGATAGAAAATGGATAGAAATATCGAGACAAACTAATTCATGTATAGTAATATTAGATAACAAAGGTAGTGCTATAACATACGGGAATAACAAACGTTCCCGATTTTATCTATTATTTTACTCTATTGAAAGTGATATATATCCAATCTTTTTAACTAAAAATTCAAATCAAGAATTTGATATGTCTTCTGTTGATTTGTCAACAGAGTTTATTGAGATAATAGGAGGAGATTGCACAAAAAATACAGAGGATAATTCCAAAGATGATAAACCTAAAGAAAAGAAACCCAAAAATGATAAGTCTAAAGAGGTATATTGTAAATTATCAGATAATAATGTAAGACGAAGGTGTACTAAAACAAAACTAAAGTCGGAGGATTCTGATGAATGCGTGTACGATAATAAAACAAATTACTGTAGAATTAAGAAATAGATTTAACTTAAAATGTTTACATATTTCATGTACGAATTGTTGTATGTAATTGCAATTTTATCTATTTGTTGCTATATATTCTATGCGTGGTATAATCCTAAACTTGTGTATGTAAAATCTAAGATAGATGGTAAAACTTATGTAGTTAGAAACGTAAAAAATAAACAAAATGCTGCCAATTTATTAGCTGATGTTAGCGTACGTTTACATACATTAGTTGATAAATTTAGCAAAAAATATGGTAATACCGACGAAAGAGTAAACTTAATGTCGAAAAGATTCAAAAATCATGAAATACGTGAAGCATTGCCAAAATCTGGACAAACAAGCTATAGTCTTAATAAAGGAGAACGAATAGTTCTTTGTCTAAGAGGAAGAACCAAAAACGAAACAATCGCTGATGTGAATACTATTATGTTTGTTGCTTTACATGAAATGGCCCATATTATGACAATATCTATCGGACATAATCAAGAATTTTGGGATAATTTCAGATTCATTCTTGCTCATGCCATAAAATGGGATTTATACACACCAGTCAATTATAAAGATTCACCAAAACAGTATTGTGGAATCAAAATTACAGAATCTCCTTTAAGAAAAGCTGATTCAGATAAATACTTTGGATGTGCACCATGTAAAAGTCCTCCTTGTCAATGTTAAATAGATAAACAAGATTAAGCTCACTTTAAGAACTAAAGATTATAGGTAATATGGTTGATTGTATGCTGATATTTTCATCATGTCTTATTGGTGGTTTAACAAGCATACTTATTAAAATGGGTACAACTATCAAATATGAAGATATAGATATAAGACATCCTAAATTATTCCTTAATGTTTTTTGTCATCAATATATTCTGGACCCATTACTAACATTTCTTATCGTATTGGCATTTCGTCCCCCAATAACACAGATTTATGGTATGTTCATATTGGCAGTTACACCCGCAACAGCTGCAGCAAGTGTAACTGCCTATACTGTAGATGCAAATGTACCACTTGCACTGGCATTATCCATGGGTTCTGTGACTCAAAGTATAATATTCACCCCATTAATATTTACAGCTTTGTTGGAATCCTATAGAATAATTGGAAACATTGATAATAAAGAAAAAATTAGTCTTCCGTATGGTCGAATGTTTGTATTAATGACTTATGTGATGTTTCTTATCGGTATTGGATATAAAATACGTGAAAAATGTAGTGAAAATTTTGTAAAGAAAATAGGAAAGTTTTTTCTGAGGTCGAGTATTATTCTTATGTTAACTGCATTTGCTTTCTATTTAGCAAGTAAAACATATATTGAGCCTATGACATCGAGCAATCCTTATAAATATTATGGTTCTATGTTACTTATGATTTCCAGTCAGTTATTATTTGCGCATTTCCCAGTTTGTAATTTAGAATCGAAACAAAAAGATGCAGTAGTATTAGTAAGCACCAGACGTAGTCCTGGTATTTCTCTTGCCATTACCGCATTATCATTTCAATCATCCGATAAATTAGGAGAAATTATAGCATATGTTTTAGTCTATAGCATGATTCGTGATTGGACTACTCTGCCATATCTTATGCAATTACGTAAAATTCGTCTTGGACATTATTGTTATAAAAAGAAAAATCCCGAAGAAAAAGAGGATGAAACACCTAATGACTCGGTTATGTGCGAAGAAGGTAACATAAATTCTGATAATATTAGTTCTGATAATATTGAGCTTCCACCACTAGGTTTGCGGTATACTATGCAATGGACTCAAAAATCCTAGAATATGAATATTACATCGAATTCAGTTTTGCGAATATCTTCGCACACATTGTAACATCTTCTCCAGCACGATGTTTTTGAACAATATTTGTTTCAAATAGAGAGTTATATAAGTTTACAAGTTTATATTTATGAGGTTTATAAGGTCCTTTAACTTTTTTCCTTGCAAACTCCATCACACAAATAAACTTCTTTTTATTGAACTCTTCAATGAAATCTGTACAACCATATCGGTAGGCTTCAGATAACAATACATTAATATCAAACTGGGCATTATAAGCCAGAACAGTATTAACATTAACCAAATCTTTTTTAAACTCTTCAAGAACTTCTTTAAATGGTTTGCCTTCTTTTAAAGCAGCATTGTGTTCAATACCGTGTATCTCCGAATTATTTATTTCAAAATTATCAGGATATATAACCCTTGACATTGGTTCTTCAAACTTCCACGAATCATTTACCTTAGATATTTTTCCATATCCAAGTTCAACTAATCGAGAACTATCATAATATTTAGTCTTTTTAGGATGATAAAATCGGTTATTTGTGTATCTTAACTTCTTGTCCCTTTTTTCAATAGGAATTCCAGTTGTTTCACAATCAAATATTAATATAGGCATGTCTCTTACTTTTAACTAAGAATTATACCATTCATTTTTATATATTTATATGTTTATCATATGGGGCTATATTACCATTCATTCGTATCCTTCTAAAACGAAACATAATATGTTTATAATATACTTTCTTATCCAATAAATATCTTGCCATTACTGTTTCCGAATGGAGAGACATAAATTTACTAATGGATAACAACTGATGAAATAATTCTCCGTATATTCTATAATTATTATAGTTGGTAATTGCAAACCTATCATTAAACTTCCAAAGCCAAGAATTTTCATACTTGACATTAAAATCAGGTATACATATTCTATTATTGCATACGGATTTGAAGAAACTTTCCTCTAATTTATTTAAATACTCTACATCTGGTCTTAAAAAGATAACATAGTCGAATTTTGTTTCAGTGTCTTTAATCATTTTTGTTAATTTCAATTTTGAATATTGAGCCAATATAAAATTATCTACTGAATTATATTGTGTGTTCCAAGGATCCGGATACTTTCTGTATTGTTCCAGATTTAGATTTTTCTTAACTTCATCCTGATTCTCTATTACAAAATAATCGGGATTAAGCAATTTATATTCATCATTATCAATTTGTGTCGTTGATTCCCCAGTCCTGATATTATTGTAGCTATCTAAAGCATATGTATGTAAAAATATTTTGAAATCATAACCAAGCTCATTAAGTGAGTCAGTTATATTATGTTTTATCGAATCAATTGTAAATTTCAAGCTTCTTGTTATACCAAAAAAACCAAGTGCCACTTGCATTATTTCTAATATTATTCATTTTTGGTTACAAAAACCCCAACATATAATACTTATTCTTCCTTGGGTTTCGTTCATTTTTGGAGGTATACCGTGTCTCCAAGTAGTATTTATTTTTCTTCCAAAACCGTAACACATTGAATTTTGTAAAACAAACTCAGTTCTTGTTCCAGTTTTAGCATGTTGAAATGCGATACTTCTTTCTGCTCCAAAAGACACTCCAATTGTAATATTCTGTTTCTTCGCTTTTTCTGGATCCAATGCCGCGGCATCAAAATGGTATGGCTTCCATTCATCACCTTTCTCATACAAATTGAATCGGGTAGCATGTATATCCATGTTAAAGTAATTTGCAATTCTATCTATTACTTTGTTAAATAATAGGCTTCTATCTTTACATTTTGCTCTATCATTCATTATCCAATGAGTTCCATCTAGTTCCTTATTACCATGCCATGCACAAAAATCATCATAGTTCATCTCATTCATTAGTTCATTATAAGAATTCCCAATATCACTAAAAATATTTAGAAACAAAGCAGGTACAAGGATGACATCATTTTCCTTAATTTCATATGCAAAACGAGGCCATACCCCATAACCAACTTGTACTCTTAGATCCGCAGGACTGTAATCAGGTTTAAAACAAATCGTATTACGCCTCTTCCTTTCCTCATAAGTATCAGAAGCAGGTAATCTTGTAGACATTACTACTTAATCAAGCTATATTTTTATACTTGATATAATGAAAAACAATATTATTCGGAAATATAGTTTAAGCTAAATCATGTATATTTGATATGGATTTACCTAGAGAACTGATATTAGAAATAAGCGAATATGCGGGTATATCTTGTTATATTTGTGGCAAAAAACTTTGTCCATGGACAATCATCGGATATTCGGGAATATATTTTTGTAGGAATGAATGTTATGTTTAAACATATATATGATATTATTATATATGCATATTCAAGCAAAAGAGTTTACATTATTTGTTCAAAGTATTTTTCCAGATTATTTTATAAAAAAAAAAGTATTAGACGTAGGTTCAGGAGATATAAATGGTAATAATAGATTTTTATTTGAAGATTGTGAATATAATGGAAATGATGTTATACAAGCACCAAATGTTACTGTTGTTTCAAAAACAAAAGACTTACCTTTTAAAAGTGAAACATTTGATACAATAATATCGACAGAATGTTTTGAACACGATAGCAGTTATAAAGAATCATTGTTAAAGATATATGATATGTTAAAAGAAGATGGTTTATTCTTATTTACTTGTGCTTCAACTGGAAGAAAAGAACATGGTACAAGAAGAACTACACCACGCGACAGTTACGGTACAATAGGAAATATAAGTGATATGTATGATTATTATAAAAATCTTACAGAAAAAGACCTTAATGAAGTATTAAATTTAAATGATTTATTTTCTGTATGGGATACATATTATTGTGAAGTTCATAAAGATCTCTTTTTTGTTGGTATTAAAAAAGGTAAAGTAAATTTTGATTCATTAAAAAAATATATTAAAAAAAAAACTAAATGTACATCAGAAAATATCTGTAAAGATAAGAAATAATTTTGTAGGAATGAATGTTATGTTTAGGCAATTCTTTCTATATCAATAATAGTTAAGTGGTCCACATTATCTTTATAATCTCTAACAATTTTGTCTGTGTTAAATTCCTCAATCGTAGATGGAAAAATACAATGGCACGAATTATGAATACACATTTTTCTAAATCCATGCGGACAAACTTCTGATAAAAGGGATAATGGATCATTTGTACATCTTTTACATTCCATTAATCTTGAAACAACTCTTGAACGTAATACATGAGGATAATATTCGGTATTATTAGTTATTTCATCATCAGATTCATAGATATATGTATGTACATATTTCACCCTATATATCGGGAATTCGGGTATTATATATTCCTTAATCAAATCTTTTATTACAACATTCAAATCGTTTTCTTGAGACATATTCTTTACATTACTTTTTTTTACTTTCTCCACTTCCTACCGCAACCAAGACACGTAATAAATATTGTTTCCGATTCATCACTTGACCTTGTTTGCATTGTGTAGTAAGTCGTTTTGTTACCACCACATTTTGCACATTTGAATTGCTCGGTAGCAATACTACTATCAATTTCAGACACTGCTGCATCCCGTTTCTTTTTCTCCTCTATAATTTTTTCCCACCTTTCTGGAAACAAATCACAAGGAGATGCAAATGCTACTTCATGTGGTTGAAACTCTCCATCTTTTAGACGATTAATCAATGATTTATTCCCAACATAACAATTTGGAATCAGATTTGCACATACTTGTTTCAGCTTATTTTTATAAGTATTCGTGAAAGAAGGACTATCCCACATACATGGTTGATGACGAGCCTTTGATCTCCAAATAGTGAAATTATATATTCCACGCTCCAGATTAATAGTTATAGCATTATCATTGATAATTTCAGCTAAAATATTTCGCGAATTAATTCTTAAAGTTTCTACACTCATACTACTATTATATCTTAATAGTCTTACAGTAGATTTACATATCATTTTTTAAACTCTTGAAACTGTTTTATGCCATAATGTACTGTGTGCAGAATCGCCTTCAAAATCATGTTCACCTTCTGTATTTTTTGTATAATAATATACCGCTATTGATTTTCTATATAAATCTTCTTTATCAACACATAAGGGTTCTGGATGTCCATGTATGCTTTTATTTGTTGTATTAAAAATTACACAACGATTGAATAGTGGTTGATTACGTTTTACTTCTGAAATATTATCTGGATTATACATAAGTAAATCTCCTTTATATTCACTTTTCCAATCTTTGTTCATATAGATTAATAAATTTATTCGTCTATCTAGTTTTCCATGAGTTGGATGATAATATGTATTAAAATCTGTATGCATTCCTAGAAACCCCTTGTTTTTTACTATATGCACACCAGCACCCCGTAGTTTCAAATCTCCATATATTAAACCAGATATTCCTGTTAATTTTTCAAGTTTTTCTATAAATTCTTTTGAATTTAAATAGACAAATACATTTTTCAATGATAATGGTAAATTTTCTATTTGACTAAAAGCAAATTTATTATATTCATATCTAGATTTTTTATCTGTAAATTTACAGTTAGCGTCTTTTAATTTTAAAGAGTTTATATTTTCGTGTAATTTATTTGCAGTTTTTTTATCAAAGAAATTATCAATCACACAATGAGGATATGGATCGTTTACATAATTAATATTATTTAATTCGATTATATTCATTATATAATATATAATTTATATTATACAAACAAACGGAAATTTGTCACATTTTAAAGTTTCAAGGGTGTAAATTATTCGTTCATTAGTCTGTTATTATTATGTATTGTACAAGACATGAGGCTACAATTAAAGAAGTTTGATATGTCTTCTATTGCTGCAGATAAGGTAGTTGTTATGATAGGTAAAAGAGATACAGGAAAATCATTTCTGTGTAAAGACCTTTTATGGCATCAACGAAAAATTCCAGTTGGTACAGTTATATCTGCGACTGAAGCAGCGAACTGCTTTTATGGAGATATGGTTCCACCAATATTTATTCATAACGAATATAGTGAAGATATTATACAAAGAATCTTAATGCGGCAAGAAAAATTGTTACATAAAAAAAAGCAACCCGGAGGATTTAATATTAATCCAAGCGCATTTTTAATACTTGATGACTGCCTTTATGATAATAGTTGGACAAAATCGAAACATGTTCGTTCCTTATTTATGAATGGACGCCATTTCAAAATGTTTTTTATCATTACAATGCAATATGCTCTTGGTATACCCCCTAATCTAAGAACAAATATCGATTATGTATTCATTTTGAGAGAAAATATCGTACAAAATCGAAAACGTCTTTATGATTGTTATGCAGGAATGTTTCCCTGTTTTGAAGTATTTTGTGCCGTTATGGATCAATGTACCGAAAATTATGAATGTATTGTTATCAACAATAATGCTAAGAGTAATCGCATTGAGGACCAAGTTTTTTGGTATAAAGCTTCCAGTCACCCTCCTTTTAGACTAGGTAGTGATAGAATTTGGAAATATAATAATAGAAATTATACCGGACCTAGAGCCCCAAACTCGGAACATGATAGAGAATGGGACCCAGGAGCTTTTAAAGCAAAAACAAACAAACCGACAGTTTGTGTACAGAAGTACAACTCGCTATAATTAATTAACTACAAAATGATATTAATCATTATGTACTTTATTCACTTTACAAGTCTATTTATTGCTACTTTTGCAGGTCATGATTTGATATATCATCCTACACATGAACCCACACATAAACCAAGTGAAATACCCAGTTATATTCCAACAAACTCTCACTCGCCGACTTGCCAGGGACTTTTCGAATACGGTCCAACTTGTGTACCCTCAACCTCTCCTACATATTCGCCCACAAACTATCCCACTTTAAACCCCACATATCACCCCAGTCAAAACCCCACATATGTACCATCATTTGCACCTGTACCAAACCCAACATATAATCCCAGTCAAAATCCTACATATTATCCAACATATCATCCCAGTCAAAATCCTACGAAAGAACCATCTAATAGACCTACATATGGTCCAACATATCATCCCAGTCCAAATCCTACAAAAAAACCTTCCAGTAAACCATCATATAACCCCACATATAAACCTACACACAGCCTATAAATCAACAACTAAGTAAAATATTTTAACAGAATTATAAAATATCATTATATGGAATTTATAAATCATGAAAATTCACCAGATTTAACTATTGTTCTTAATAATAAACTATGGTTTAGAGGTAAAAATCAAAAACAACGTGCTATTTCTGAAAGACAAAAATTATATGGAAACAAAGGAATTGTAATTTCAAAAAACGAGTCTAAATCCAATAAACAAATGAGTAGTGTATTTGAAAACCCATATGAACTATACGATTATACAAAACAAACACCTCCTCACTTAAGATGTTTTTATGAAATTGTAGAACATAACAGTAAATTATACTTTGATATAGAATATGATAACTATTGTCTTCTTTTAACAGAAGTATTACAACACTTATATTCCATTTTAAAGTTATTATACAATATTTCTCCAAAAAAACGCATTATACTCTCAGCACATAGATATAATAAAAAATCTTGGCATATCATTTTCCCAGAATATTCTATTAGTCCAGAAGAACGTAAAAAACTTAGTAAATACTTACAAACTTCAGCCAAATCTTATGTAGACTGGAGAGTATACAATACTAATCAACCCTTTCGATTATGTGGTTCTTATAAATCAATCGATTTTTCCTCTAAGCTTTATCTTGTCGATGAGAATGAAAATAAAATATTAGATTATGACTCTAACACTTTTATAAATACAATGGTTACACAAATATATTCAGATGCAATATGTATTGAATCCAAAATATAGTAAATTTAATTTATTTTAAGATTATAATGTCAGATAGTGAAGAATCATTAGAATATGATACTAATGAAGAAGTATTTCAATCGGATAGTGAAGAATCATTGGAACAGGATGGTACTGATAGCTATGAAGTGTCAAATAAAGAGTTGTTACACATGTGTAGTGGTTTGAGTGATAAACACATATTATCAAATGAATTAAGACTAACAGAAAAGAAAATAGAAGCATTAGAAAATGTAAAAATGCAATCAGACTCTAATGTAAGACAAAACATGATAAATTCAATAAATAACCACCATAAAGACGATTTAATTCGTTTACAAAAAGCTGCTAGAATGGATAAAGGTTTATTAAATTATTTATATGATTGGGCTGCTGCAAACGGTGGTATAATAGGAGGTTCTACAGCTCTTGCCGCTGAACTTACACGACAAAATAAAGGAGCATATATTGGATGGATACCAAATGACATAGATATTTATTTCAAGACAGAAGAAGGTGTCCATTTTGATCCGAGAAATTGGAAAGAATTAGACTTCCAAAAAAAATATAAGACAGCTATTGTTGAAAGTTTTAAGGCGAATTTTGTTAGATTTCTCCAGGCATATAATGATGGCGGTCAGACTTCTGTGAAAGGGAAAGGATTCAAAGATTCACTACATGAATCGTATGGATTACATAATACATCAACACTCAATGGTTCAAGAGAAACACCTGAAGAAAAAATTGATAAAGAAAAAATTGATATGACTATTCAGGTATTTAATTATAGTCCAAATTACTCAAATCGATATGAAATATGGGAAATAAGCGAGGATTATAATCCCAAAAATATACATAAAGTTCCAGGAGATTTATATTGTTGTTACCCCGCCCGAACTTTAGCGATGCCAGCAGGTCGATTCCCACAACCAACCCATACCAGACCATTAAAAGTTAAAAAAGGAGACTTTGTTTACTTTGATTATTGGAGGGACGGTGGCATTACTGAGAAAAAGCTCTATATAAATGGTCAAAAAATGATTGAGAGAAATATTCGAAGAATGATAGGAATGGCCGAAGAAGAAGTAGAAAGAAATCAAGTAATTGGCCCTAATCACGAATTTTATGACAGATATATTGCAGCAAAGACAGATATTACAAACTTGAGAATTGAAGCAAATAATGCTGCGATTGAAGCAGCAAAACAAACAAATACTGTATTACCAAAACCAGATAAATCCAAATTTAATGATGGTTATGGTTACGTTAACATGCGCGCAGGACCACATGATACTAATTATGGCATTGTCCCATGTAATATTGTACAGAAGAAAACAGTTTTTCCATCTCTTAAAGTTCAATTAATATTTTTATACGGTAACGTATCCATACCGAGATATATTGATTTATATTACGATTTTAGTATTAGTAAAGTATTTATAGATACAAAAACGGACTCCCTTACTAAATTGCATCCAGATGTTGTTGATAGTAGAAGTCTTGATAAACCACAAAATGAGAAATATAGTACTTTAGGTGGTGTAGTTAATACCGTAACAAGAAGATGGCTTAAATATATAAGCAGAGGATTTATTCCAATACAAATCAGAAATAGAATATCCAGCATTAAAAGACGAGAAGTTAACAAGGGGTGGACACAACATTTGGACCAAAAGATACTTAATGCTGAAATTATTTCAGGATTTAACGAATTTATTGATGATTTAAAATACTATTTTTTACAAAAAATAGTTGACATTCAAAATGGTACTTTACCACTCCAAAATAGAGCCTTTATTTATAGATATTATATGCATGGAAGTATTAAAAAAGCTCTGGAATATCACTGGGATGATGGAAAGAAAAAATATATTATTAAGCTTGGTGATCATGATACAACCTATCGAAAGAAGTGGCATTATACTAGTGGAAAATTGCCGCAGTTGGATACACCCTTTTTTCCAGATTTTATGAAAAATATTATACAAATACTGAATGATATGAATATTAATTCAGATGATTTTTCAAATTCGTCTACATCAACATTTATAAATAACCAACTTGATACTGAAATTAATAATATAATTATAGAATTTTACAATGAAATTGATGTTATTTTTGCACTTTATAATAGAATTCCTAGAAATTCCAAATACGGATTTTTTACCGAAGGAAGCATAAATGGAACTGGAGAAACACTTTTGACTTATCGGAATAGAAGGAGAATAAACAACGGCCTTCAGGAAGTTGATGAGATAGATAATGTAGAAGATATGCAGAATATTGCGAATGATTGGCGAAATGGTGAAACGCCTATACGATTTGACACAGAAGAAGAAGGACAAGAAGTTTCAAGATCAGATGTTGAAGACTGGGAACAGGAGCGTTATATAGACTCTTCAATTCGTAATGCAACTACAGTTAGATCTATAGAAGATGAGAAGAAAATAGCAGAATTAGAACAAGAACTTAATTCGAGAAAATTGGGTTTAGTTCAAAGTGTTATAGATAATTCATTTGATGACTCATATATTGATGTGGGTGGTGTTAGAAGAAACATGGAGCAAAATGAAGATTTACAAAGAGCGATTAGTCAATTTTATGGTGGTAAAAGCAAAAGCAACAAACTATTACGATATGTATATTCGAACTAAGGCTTAAGAACTATGACCGTTTAATAAACAATAATGGTTACAACAGTTAAAGAAAATATAGATAAATTTGTAATATCAACCCGTGTGTCTGGATTGCCTTATATTGGTGTAATTTTCATACCTTTATCTATAACATATTGGCCTATATTGGATTTTTCGGACTTAGTTTACATGTTTTTATCAGTAATTGGATATTTATATGGAATGTTAATTAACAATTACTATGACTATGAAATTGACTCAAAATACAGACCAGAGAAAATTGGTTTTTCAAAAAAAGGCCTTGAAAAAATGTCAATAATTTTTGGAAGTTTGTATATTATAATAAATTGCTATTTAGCTATAATAAGTTC
>CETY01182475.1_pt1 | contig 28130 bp, 38 predicted proteins | sample 361551 | NCBI WGS metagenome assembly CETY01 (sample SAMEA2623135, study PRJEB7988) | marine metagenome | biome: marine biome (ENVO:00000447); feature: deep chlorophyll maximum layer (ENVO:xxxxxxxx); material: "saline water (ENVO:00002010), including plankton (ENVO:xxxxxxxx)" | depth 45 m | reverse complement strand
CGTGCCCTGCCCGTGCCTTTTGGCTCAACCCGTGCCTGCGGTCACGGCGCAGAGCTGCACGACCTGATTCGAGCGATCCACCCCCTTTTAGGCTCATACCCCAATGGGGGTCGAGATTTGAGCTTTCCACATTTTGTCTTGCGGATTTTTTGGATGTTTTTAAAAACTTGGCAAAAAAAAGCCCCTCTGATGAGAGGGGCTTAGGGGGTGGTGGGGGGTCGAAAGCGAGAGAGATCACCTCCTTACGAGCCTTGGTGCTCTTTCTTTATTTTGCCGATTTGGCTCTGATACGCAAACGTCTTAATCACCTGTTCCCTGGATAGCGTCCCGCCTTCACGCTTGTACTCGGTAGAGTCGGCCATTTTGATGGTGCCACCTTCGTCAAGATACTTCTGGAGCGCGTCGGCTGTTTTTTGCCGCTCTGATTCCTTTTTTGGGTCGGGTGTGGGCCTCAATGGATTGTCTCTTCTGTTTCGAGGAAGTCCACGTCAACACCGCAGCAGATGCTGTAGTAGGCGTAGGTGTACCGCTCAACCGTTCTGTCGCCGTAAGGTTCGTGGTCTATTTCCACGTCTTCTATGGCATCACAAAGTTTTTTGCATCGGGTGCAGATGAAGTCAGTGACGGTCATTGCACACCTCGCCAATGTTTAAGTAGTCGGTGTGAGAGCCGTTTGCGAGGCGGGCGCAGTACGCGGCTTCGGACGCGATTGCGTCTTGGTAGTCGGCGTCGGAGGCTGTGGCCCACAACGCTGCAAAGAGCAGAGCGCAGGCTAATGGTGTCAGTTTCATCCGGTATTCTCCTCAAAGCCTTCCCAGCGTTCACGGAAGATGTTTTTTACTTTGGTCACGCTGCTGGCTGAGATATCCAGCTTGCGTGCGATCTGTTGTGGGCTGTGCCCTTTACGGCTATCAGCCACGATGGTGTTAACGACTTCTTCGTCTTGATCGAGCCTCAATCTTGTTGAAGCGCCTTTTGCCCTTGGGCCTGTAAAAATGCGCGAGAGTCGGCCATCGATGACCACCCTCGTTGCTTGGTAGAACATATCACTCATGGTTTAGATTACCACTGTTGGTTGAATTGGGGTGTAGCAGTTGAGCAGATTGGTGGCTTGTATGAGTAGCTCACGGGGGCCACCACACTTCATCTGCTCTATTTCTCGGCGCTGGAAGCAGGGGATGACTACCCTGTTATGCGCTCAGACTGACGCTGCTACTCGCCTGCCAAGGAGGTACGCCCCCTAATCTTCGTTTTCTTCTTCGATCCAGAAGTTTATTTGCACGCGGTTGCCGTATTCATCGACATCGCCCTCGTCGTAGCTGTGCTTAACGTTTTTCGGCGCGAACTTTAGCCACTGGGCAAAACTGCTGTCTTCGTACAGGTTTTCGCTTTTCCAAGGAGCCATGATTTTGCGGTTGACGTAGATTTCGCCTTCGTACATATCGCACCAATTCTCGCCTTGTGCGATGTGGAAAGGTGAGTCGTAATCGACCACGTTGACGTGTTCGAGGAAATGGCAAAGCAAGACATCGAAGTCTCGCAGACTAAGCTGCTCTCTCAACTCATAGGGATCGTCTGCTTGGAACCGTTTATTGTGCAGTTCACGCAGAGATTTTCTACAAGCCTCAAGGCTCGTCTCTTGCTCCTCAAACCGTCCCTGTTTTACTTCCAACTCGAAAAGCGCGGTTGTTGCTTTTGCAAGCTCGTCTTTCAGTTGCTTGTTTTTGGTTGCCAGCTTGTCGATTTCTAGCAAGCGTTCTTGCGACACTGAGGTCAATTCTTCGATCTTCGCGTTCTTGGTTACATAAGCCATGTTGTCATCCCTCCTTGGATGTTTGTTTTGTGTGCGCTTTCTTGTTAGCGCAGGAAGGATACTCGGTTATGTAAGTTTACTTGTCAACAATTTTTATCAACTATATTTTGACACCACCAGAACAGGTCATGCTCTTCCATGTTGTGTTTCATAAGATTGACGCGCAGGCACACTAGCTGCACGTTTCGAGGGCTGAAGAGGTAACCTTTGTCTTGGTCGATTCGGTCAAGAGACACGTTCATGTCTTTGCCCTTTCGGCCTTTGCCGTTTTTTGCCGCTTGCATCCGCACACCGGAAAGCGCGCAGCGCCCGCCTTGCTCTTCCCAAATCCGCATCACGCGGTCTATGTCGATGTCCCAATCAAGACCACGCTTCTTGGCACCGTGCTTTGCCTTACTGACGGTGTTGCGAAGGTAGTCCCTGGGGCTGTTGTGTTGTGTGCGAAATTCCGCTTGAGTGCGGCATTTTCGACAAGTGTTTTCAATAGAACCGTCTGGTCTTTTGTAGAACAGATGGTTTTGCTTGTCCTCCCCACAGACAACGCAAGTCTTTGATTTCATTGTGTAATTATACTAGAAAGGCACGTCATCGTCGCCCCAGTTACTGGGGTCTAACGGGTCGAGCCGGTCATCTTCTGTCCAATCGACACTGATACCTAAGTAAGCCTCAAAGTTATCCCGCGCCTGCCTCAAAGCCTCTAACTTCACCGCCCTAAACCGCGCACCACCGGCACGTTTGTGAACCTCTTCCTCGTAAATGCCGGTCTTGCGTAGTGCCTTCCAGAAACTGTTTTCTCGAACGATTGTTTCGTACCGGCCTTTCACGCTAGAAGTGTAAATGGCATAAAGCTGCGTCTTGCTGACCTCCTCGCCAAACTGGAGCGACTCGCCTGCGATCTTGTGCTCGCGGAACTCTGCGTTTTGCAGGCTCGACAGCAGCCACGCATCGACTCCGCTCAGGTTCTCTAGCTTCTGCTCGTCAAGCGCAGCCGTCTGTGGTGCCTTGCGGACGTTAACTGACGATAGGTCAAAATGTTTTAGGTAGTACAGCAGAGCAGAGCCACCACCATTATGAAACCAAGAGTCGAGCGCCTCGAAGTATTTACTGTCTTCCTTGCGCTTGGCGCTGATGTCGAACACAGCGAACCGTCGCTCGTCCAGCGTGGCAGGCACAACGAAGTCATCGTTACTGGTGAACACAATACGTGTGTAGTTTGGTGCCATGTAGCCGTCCACGCCTTTCTTCTCTACGAAAATCTGGCTGGCGGTGAGTAGGTCTTTAAGTGCCGATTCTGCTGCCTTCGCACCGGCCCAATACGCCTCTTCGCCGCAGAGCAACAACGTCTCTTGCAGGTGCTTGTTAAAGTTGCCGGTGATGTGCTCTGCCTTGCTCGCACTGGTGAAGTGGCTTTTGACGAGCCAGCCCAGCAGTTCGGCAAACTTAGTCTTGCCAGTACCCTTCAAGCCTCTGAGCACCAGACCGATACCGATTTTTACCTGCGGCTGCTGAACCATCTGAGCGCACCACGCGATGATCCAGTTCGCGTTTGCGACGTTTCCGTCCGCGATTACGTCCGTTATAAAGTCGATCCACGGTTGCACGTCACCTTGCACTGGCTCGACTGACCAACCGCGCCACAGGTTATACTGGTTGATCGACTCGCCGTCAGGGCTGAACGCCAGACCGGCGGGGTAAGTCTTGCGGTCTTCGTGTTCGAGCCACATATCAACCAGGTTTACAAGCCGTGGCGTTTTGCCCTCATAGCTCATAACTCGTTGATTTTGAAACTCTTTTCTTACGTCCTCTAAGCCGTACAGGACTGTGCGGTCTTGAAATATGTCATCTCTAACCACCCGCGCATGGCCTTCGACCAGCACCAGCGACCAGTTCTCCAGCATATGGGGTAAAACCCCATCGACCTTTTCCCGCATATCTTCTTCGGCTTTTGCTGTATGGGACAGCGAAGCCACATATGCCAATGTGACCGGAACTTTGCCTTTGCTGTCGAAACTGTCCCAACGCTTTTCGCACTCGCCCTCTTTGAACTTCTCACCGTCAGCAGACCACTCTTCCCAAAGCTGTAGACCCTCATCCGCGCCATCCCAGTGGTGGTGCAAGGCCATTCCGATTCGGAACCACTGGTCATGCTCTGTGTCTGGATCGATTGAGGCCAGCATGGTTCGCACATCGTCCATGTCAGCCTCGAACTTCGGGCGCAGTGCCAACAGTTCGTCGTACTCACTGACACTACTGTCGCTGCCTTTACGGCTTTCCTGCCAACCGGCCTCATGCGCTTTACGCTCAAAGAACGCGACGAACTTACGCGCCATGTCTTCCGTCAGTTCCGGCAGTTCCGCGTGGTTCACACTGTCAAGCGAGGCGTATGACTTCAGCCAACGGTAAGGTTTCTGTGTGTCGGGATGTATGCCGAAAGCGACAAACTGCTGACCATCACCTAGCACCTCAACGGCGTGCTTGTTGCCTTCCTGACACTCAAACTCAGCCGACTTGATCTTTTTACGCGGGTTTCCGCGATAGGCGAACAGCATCTTTGGCTGGTTGCCGATCCGCGCTGCGGCGATGCCGACATTCTCTTCCAGCCACGCAGCCAGCTTTTTCACCATGCTGACGTTGCGGCAGTCTACGTCCACGGCGATGGTGTTTTTGCACAGCACACCGACGCCGCTGTCAGGCCACTCTGCTGACCACTGCTCTAAGTCTTCGTGCGTAGCCTGTGCTTTTTGCCACTCATCTATGCACGGGTACTTCTTGCCCCTTTTTATGGGGATGATTTGATACCCACGATCAATTAACCGTGCGCCTACTTCTTGCAACATAACTCCCCCTTTGTATTAGTTGTTGTCTGCTAGTTCATCGCAGTAATCCGCCCAATCTCGACATTGATCAGCAGCCATCTCAAAAAGAGATGCTGTAAGACTAAAAGCGGCCTCGAAGACTTTGGCTACGACGGCTAAAGATGTGTAAACCTTTTTCATCGTTATACCTTCTGCCACTCCGTGGCTAACTGTTGAGTTGTGGCGACAAGGTCAGGGCACAAAGACCGCCACGTCACCTCGCCATTGGTCAGCATCTCAATCTGGCAGGCTCGCGCAGCAGGCACTTCGCCTGATGTCCGCCATTTGCTGATCGCTTGCTTCGTCACATCCAGCCTGCCCGCCATGCGGTTAAAGCTGCTGTTTGCAAGCAAGTAGCAAGCACGGTCTAACTGCTCGACTGCGTGCCGTCGATTTGGGTCTGTTTGGTAGACCATTGGCCTCGTCTCCTTTTAGTTGCGATTAGCGGTTGACAAGATACCGGACACATCAGTATGTTTGCAACCTGAAATGTCATTAACAACATTTAGTTGATCGCGGGAGGGTAACAAAACTGTGAAGCAAACAGAACTGAATCTGGATGAACCGGCACACGCTGAACTTAGCGCAAGCTCTGCTCACCGTTGGATCGCGTGTGCCGCGAGCGTGCAGGCCAGCCGTGGTATGCCTGATAACTCAGGTCAAGCGGCGGAGGAAGGAACGGCAGCGCACGAACTGGCCGAGCAATGCCTTCTCACAGGCGTAGAGCCTCACGAATACATCGGCAACGAGTTCAACGGGTTCCGCGTCGGGCAAGAAATGGCAAACCTCGTAAAGATGTACACCGACTACTGCCGAAGCCTGCCGCAAGGCTTCACCTTCGTAGAGCGCAAAGTCGATTATAGCCTGTGGGTTCCGAATGGTTGGGGCACGGCTGACTACATCGCCATCAAAGCAGGCGAAGCGTGGGTCGTTGATCTGAAGTTTGGTCGCGTGCCAGTAAAAGCTGACTGCGATCAGTTGAAATGCTACGCGCTAGGCGTGCATTACGAGTTCGGCTTCGACTCGCAGATTGACACGATACACATGACCATCGTGCAGCCGCGCCTCGGTTCAATCGACACGCACACAATGAGGTGCATATGAGCCAGATGGGTTTACTAAATTGGGGCCGCACTGTGCTTGCGCCCGCTGCGGAAGCTGCCCTAAGCGACAATCCTGAGTACAACGCTGGCGAGAGCCAATGCCGCTACTGCAAAGCCGCGCCAACGTGCAAAGCATTATCTGAGCACAACATGGAACTGTTGCAAGCCGCGATAGACGAGCCAATCACACCACCAGAGCCTGAGAAGCTGACGGTTGAGCAGATAGCAAAGCTGCTGCCGGAGCTTGGTTTGATTAAATCTTGGTGCGACAAGGTTGCGGCCTACGCATCGGAGATAGCGCAGGAAGGTACAGAGATAGAAGGCTACAAATTAGTCGAGTCAAGAACAAACAGGCGCTGGTCTGACGATCAGGAAGCGATCCGAGTGATGCAGCGCCTCACAAATGAGCCGGTTTATGCGGCCAAACCAATTTCGCCAACCCAAGCAATAGGAATGCTGGGAGCGAAATGCGATGACGTGAATGCGCTCATCGTCAAACCGGCAGGGAAGCCGACCCTAGTGCCCGAATCTGATAAGAGACAGGCGTTAGGAAAACCAGCAGACCTGCTAGATAAATTGGACTGAATAGGTAAATAGGTATGGATAAGACAGTAGTCTTGAAAAATGTGCGTTTGTCATTTGCTGACATTTGGCATGCGAAGGCTTTTAACCCAGGTTCACCACCAAGGTTTTCGTGCAACTTCTTGCTCGACAAAGAGACTCAGGGTGACCAGATCAAAGCTATCGAAAAGAAGATGGCGGATATGGCGATGGACTACTTTAACGGCAAACCGCCGAAAGGCATTAAACGCTGCTTAGGTGATGGAGAAGAAAAAGCATACGAAGGCTACGACGGACAGATGTTCATCAGCGCCAGCAGTAAGCGAAAACCTGAAATCATTGACCGCGATAAAAGCGAATTGGTTGAGCTTGATGACAAACCCTACAGCGGCTGCTACGTCAATGCGGTCATTGGTTTCTGGGTGCAGGACAATCAATACGGTAAGCGTGTCAACGCTAACTTAGATGTTATCCAGTTCCAGAGTGACGGTGAGCGGTTCGGAGGCGGTGGCGGCAGCAAGTCTGATTTGCTGGATGACATAAACGACGAAACCGCAGCCGACGTTGCTTCGGAAGCAGAAGATTCGTTCTTCGAGTGATCATCTCAATCGACTTTGAGACCTACAGCGAGTGCGACATCCGCTCCGCTGGTGCTTACGCCTACGCAGACCACCCCTCAACAGAGGTGATCTGCTTGGCGTGGCAGGTAAACGAGGAAACCCCAGAGCTTTGGCTTTGGGGTGACCCTCCACCCGTCGAGCTTTTCGGTTACATAGAGAAAGGCGCACAAATCTGGGCTTGGAACAGCTTCTTTGAAATGTGCGTTTGGAACCTTGTGCTGAAGTGGCCTCTCATACCTTTTGAGCAGTGGAACGACACCGCAGCCCTAAGCTCCGTACAGGCTTACCCCCGTGCGCTTGGAAACTGCGGCACGTTCTTAGGTCTGGAGGGTGATCAAGCGAAAGATAAGCGCGGCAAGCTGCTGATTCAGCGGCTGTGCAAGCCACAAAAAGTAAGGGCAAAACGTGCGAAATAGAGATCCTGAACTGCTTCAAGAACTGTACGACTACTGTGAACAGGACGTGGTTGCAGAAAGCGAGATACGAAAACGCCTGCGCGATCTGCGCGGGACGGAGCGCCAGATATGGGAACTCGACCAGAAAATAAACTGGCGAGGTGTGCGCTTGGATAAAGAAAACATTGAACATGCGTTGGCGATTATCGCGGGCGTGGAGAAAAAGCTAAACGCCGAAGTGTTTGAGATTACCGATGGCGAAATGTCATCGACCAGCAGTCGCGCCAAGGCTCTGGATTGGATCAATCGCCAAGGTGTGCCGATGGACAGCTACGACAAAGCTGCCGTCGTGTGTGCGCTGGAAGGCGTTTGCCCCCCGAAGGTCGAGCGGTTCCTGCAAATCCGGCAGGCGTTGTCGCGCAGCAGCACTAAGAAGTATCAGGCTATGTTGTCCTGTTTAGGCCGCGATGGACGGGCGCATGGCAGCATGATCTACCACGGCGCTGCTACGGGCAGATGGACAGGCCGACACTTCCAGCCGCAGAACTTACCGCGCCCAACAGTCGATGACGTTGATGCGGTTATTGATCTGCTCAAACACAGAGACCCTTCACTCCTTCCATGCGAACCGATGGAGGCACTGTCCAGTTGTTTGCGGGGAATGCTTATTGCCAGCGAAGGTAACAGGCTAATCGTCAGCGACTACAGCGCCATCGAAGCGCGTGTGATTGCGTGGTTGGCCGGTCACGACACAGTATTGCAGTCGTTTCGTGACGGCCTTGATCTGTACAAGGTTACAGCGTCAGCGATGTACGGAATTGCGTACAGCGAGGTAGATAAAGATCAGCGATTTCTTGGGAAGGTAGCCAGTTTAGCACTTAACTATCAGGGAGGGGTTCGTGCCTTCCAGAAAATGGCACAGAACTACGGAACCGATGTCGATGAGCCTACCGCCATCAAGATCAGAGACGATTGGCGTGCAGCCAACAAGCCGATAGTGAAACTGTGGAACGAAGTTGAACGCGCAGCAATGAACGCAGTGCGTTATGAAACAGAACAGACCACGCGCTGCGGATCGTTCAAGTTTGTGAAGCGCGACCTTTTCTTCAAGCTGCCATCAGGGCGGATACTGTCGTTTCCTAGAGCATCACTGGAGGACAGCGCATACGGCGAGAAACTCGTTTATGAAGGCGTTAACAACCACACGCACCGCTGGGGTCAGATAGATAGCTACGGCGGTTCGCTTGTTCAGTCGATTACGCAGGCTGTTGCCAGAGATTTGTTAGCGCAGTCAGTGCTGAACATAGAGAATGCTGGCTACCCCGTCGTGCTGACAGTGCATGACGAGATTGTTGCAGACGTGCCGAAAGGATTCGGATCGTTAGACAAGTTCAACGAACTGATGTGCAAGTTGCCTTCGTGGGCTAAGGGCTTACCTGTGGACGTTGAGGGCTACGAATCGGAGAGATATAGGAAGTGAGAGAGTCCCACGTTGAAAGGACAGTCAACGCTTACGCGAGAGAGCGAGGATGGCTGGCCTTCAAATGGGTTTCTCCATCACAACGTGGTGTGCCAGACATGATTTATTTCCGCGAAGGCGAGTGTTTGATGATCGAATTCAAGGCTCCAGGCAACAAACCAACACCGTATCAAAGCGCAATACACCGAAGACTCAAAGAACACGGCTTCCACGTTTACGTCGTAGATAACGTGAATCAGGGGAAACTACTATTTTAGATCACAACAACCTGCACAAGTACCAACTCCGCGCAGCACAGTTCGTTAAAGACAATCCTATGTGCGCTCTCTGGGTGGACATGGGGCTGGGAAAGACCGTCAGCACACTGACTGCGTTGGTCGATATGCTGGTCACAAAAGACGTTAAGAAGGTGCTTGTGATAGCACCGCTGCGCGTAGCGCAACACACATGGCCGACAGAGATCAAAAACTGGAGTCACCTCAAAGCCTTGCAGGTGTCGGTGATCGCCGGACTTAGCGCCAAGAAACGCGAGGAAGCAATGCACTCCTCCGCTCAAATTCACATCATAAACAGGGAAAACGTACAGTGGTTGGTAAACGCTTTGCAGCAAGATTGGCATTACGACGCCGTAGTCATCGACGAAAGCAGCAGCTTCAAGAGTCACAGCAGTCAAAGGTGGAAAGCACTGCGGCAAGTAGTGAAAACCGGCAAGATCAAACGGATGGTTCAGCTAACAGGCACACCCTCGCCAAACAGCCTGATGGAACTGTGGCCTCAGATATTTCTGCTGGATAGCGGTAAGCGGCTAGGCACTACCAGAGGCCGGTTTATTGACACGTTTTGCCGTCAGGTTGGCAACCCGCAGTGGAGCCAGTACGAAGTTCGCGCCGACATGAAAGATACTTTGCAGAAACGTGTGGCTGACTTGGTTCTGCGTATGGCAGCAAAAGACTACTTAGAACTGCCTGACCGGATCGACAGTGACGTGGTGGTGCAGTTGCCGTCAAAGGCACAGAAAGCCTACGCGCAGATGGAAAAGGACTTTCTTATCAATCTTGAGCACGGGGAGATACTAGCAGCCAACGCGGCAGTAAAGATCAACAAGCTGCTTCAGGTGTCATCTGGTTCTGTTTACACAGAAGACGGTTACGAAGTGCTGCACGACGCAAAGATAGAAGCGTTGAAGGAGATTGTTGAGGCTGCAAACGAGCCAGTGCTTGTCGCCTATAACTTCAAATCAGACGCAGAGCGCATCTGCAAAGCTATAAAAGGTGCGGCAGTTCTCAAAAAAGACACTAACTTGATAAACCAGTGGAACGACGGCGAAGTGCCTATTATGTTAGCGCATCCTGCGAGTGCGGGGCATGGATTAAACCTTCAGAGGGGAGGGAGCCTCATTGTATGGTTTGGTCTTTCTTGGTCGCTTGAGCTTTATCAACAGTTCAACGCAAGACTCCATCGGCAGGGGCAAACACGCCCAGTTCGCGTAGTCCATCTGCTGGCAGACACTGCTGCTGACAGATCAGTGCGCGAAGTTTTGACTGACAAAGATGTATCGCAGAACGCTTTGCTTACATTTGTCGATCAATTTCGGAGGGCGACAACAAACAGTTGACAGTGTACTATGCGACAACAAGACGTTGTTTAAGGGTTCGTAGTGAGTGAGTTTTACACGCGACTTCTTCAGGCATGTGCGGAAAATCCCGACATACCAGAATACGGAAAAGGAAGACAAACCTACATCTCCCAGAAAATGGGGGTGTCGCAGGAAGCGGTTAGGAAGTGGTTCGCTGGAGAGTCAAAACCAAAATCGGCAATGGGTCGCAAACTGGCAGAGCTACTAGGCGTTGATTACGTTTGGTTGGCACTAGGCACAAGCCACGGTGAAATAGAGAAACGACGAGAAGCGGCAGTCCGACAAGACGCTGCCGTCTATGCGCTAATGAGCTTCCTCGTTGAAAAAGGCTACAGCGCGGCTTTCGATAATGATAACGACAACATCGACATAGTTACGATATACCAAGGGCAGCAGAACCATATTGCAGTGTCTTTAGCGGAAGGCAAAAAAGACAATCTTGTTGCCAGCTTCAGTATGTCGATCATCAACGATGTCAGTACCATCATAGCTGTAAGGAGCAACACCTTTAGCATGAGTTACGACTTCATTTGGGTCACGCCAGAAGTGTGGGCCAAACACGCAACGCGAGAAGGCAACGACATGCTTCTCAGGTTTAGCAGCCCTCAGAAGAAAAAGTACACGGTTGGCAGTACCAAGCTGACTAGATACCTGGACGGTTACTGATGGAGCGCCCATACCTCACAGCCTTAGAGCTTGCAGCCTTATTCAACATGAGCAAAGGGGGGCTGCTCAACGCGATCTCACGCGAAGAGTTCCCGCTCCCTACCTACCGGCTAGGCAAGCAACGTGTAGCAGACCGTCAGGTCGTGGAGGCTTTCTTTGAAGCTCGACGGCTTGAAGGCTTGCAACAAATTACAACTAAAAGTGGAGTACGCAATGAAACGTAGAATGACAGATGACATATCAATGCAAGAGTGGGAGGAGGCAAAGCACGACATGGTCAACAACCCGCCGCACTACAATAACGGACAGATTGAGTGCATCGTGTATTTAAGAGATAACCTGGGAGCGGGGTTCAGTTACTACTGCGAAGGCAACGTGAAGAAGTACCTACACCGCTGGAGGCACAAAGGCCAAGCAGTGCAGGACTTAGAAAAGGCTCAGTGGTATCTAGCCAAGCTCATAGAGAGTCAATCGCTGCCACAACCTGACTAGCGTCGAGGTGAGTGTATCGGCGCAGCATGTTGATGTCGCGGTGGCCTGAAAACAGCGCCACCGTCATGGCATCTAGTCCGCGTTCAAACAAACGGCTGCAACCTTCATGGCGTAGATCGTGCCAGCGTACATCCAAACCAATGCGGTTTCGTGACCGCTGGAACGCGGCACTCACTGTTTCACCTTTGTACGGAAATATCTTAGCCGCTGTCTTAGGCTGGCGCTGAATGATCTCAGCAGCTTCTTTGAGCAGCGGCACCCTAGCGTATCTTTTGCCTTCTGGATGCTTGCGCCACAGGCCCACAGTCCTGCCATCGTCGCCTAACTCATCCCACGTCATGCCGAGCACCTCGCCACGCCTCATAGCCGTCAAGACGCTGAACCGTATCAGGTCATCTAGCGGCAGGCGTGTGTCGGAGTTTTGCAGAATCAGATCTATCTCAGCGTCAGTTACACGCCGCTCACGTTCTTTTGACTCTGAGATAGTGCCGTTTGACTTTAGGAAGTGCATGGCCTTGTTGTACTCATCTAGCTTAGGCTTGCAGTCCCACGCAGCCTCTGCCGCTTTCAGCACCACCCCGACGTATATCATGTCCTGCTGGACAGTAGAGGCTTGTGCTTCCTTTGAGCGTGATCGCGCATAAGTTATAAGCGTAGATGAGGTCAGGTCTTTTAAGTTGTTGTGACCAATGTTCCGGCAAACCATCTCCAGCACGCCTTGCTTGGTCGATCCAAACGGGCCGAATTCAGCTATGTACCTGTCAACACATTGACCAAAGTTCATGTCATCTTCGCGGTATTCGCCTTTTGCGATGTTAGCTTCTGTCTCAGTCATCCAAGTCTTAGCCATCGCCTTCTTTGGAAAGGTCTTCGATATAGAAGGCATCCCAGCCTTGCGGATTAACACTCGGTAGGTTTCTCCGCGCTTTTGTATTACACCCATGTGGTACACCCTTTGGTACAGTTTGAGTGTTAACTTACGTTATAAACCGTGTGTTGACAACGGTTTTAACGCTTTTTAATCAATAGCTTAGTGATCGTAAGTTATTGATTATTATGCAGGGTGATCAAATCAGCCCCATGATGGGTGGGGTTTTTGCCTTTGTAAATCAGTCACTTACAGACTGATGGTACTCATTTGGCTCACTTCTTAGACTTTTTCTTCTTAGCCGTCTTGGCAGCAGCCTTGAAGTCAGAGTCAGAGGGTGCGCCTTTGCTGCCCTTCTTACGCATCTTCTCTTTTGAACCGGCGGCTATTCTTTTCTTCTTAGCAGCGATGTTGGCGTAGAGTCCCTTCTTCTTCTTTGCAGGCATTACTTTCTCCTTGATTTAGCGCCGCTGCATTTCCAGCGTTTTCTGCTTAGATTGTTCGGCGTGTTTGGATCGTTTGCTTTCTTCTTGGGCAAACGCTTCTTAATTCCAAGGCTGCGGGCGCAGTAAGAGTCGCCTTTGCTAGTCCCAGGCTTAACTCTGGGGCCACCGCCTTTAGCCTTACCGGCTTGACCGTATGATACCTTCTTGCCCGAAGCTGTCACTTTAACCTTTGCTTTTCCTTTCCGTGGTGCTGGCATGGATACTTCCTATGTAAACGCCTTGATAATCAAAAAGATAACCCCGACAGCAACAGTCCCGCCGATAAGGAAAGTCCCGAAAGCCACCGCAATTTGGTGCTTGAGCTTCTCTCGTTCTTTGCGTTTCTTCGCCAGCATCGCCATGTGCTTTTGCCTAGCAGCCTCCTGCTCTGCCTTGGCATTCTCAAAATCTTTCAAAAGGTCTGGATCTAACACAATTAATAAGTCGTGTACGTCCTTCCAATACCGCTCTTGTTGTTTGCGGAGTTGGCTTATCTTGAAGAGGTCGTTTTGCGATAAAGGCTTGAAGGTACTGGTCTTTCGATCTATCTCGAAGGTGGTCAGAGCCTCTCCGAAGTCGGAGATTGTGCCCATAAGTTGCTGCACACCAGAGCCTGTCTCATTGGCTTGTTTAATCAAACCATTGATAGAACTCAGAATTGCACTGGCTGCTGCGACCGATTCAATAACCATTGCGACTATCTAATGACCCTAGAGTCGAGCATCCCACTACGAATAGTGTTCATGTCTCTGTCGAAATCAGTCATGGCTGCGCCTTCAGGCGGGTTGAGTTGGCTATAGTCTTGCAGCATGGCCTCTGCCATGTCGCCATAAGCTGGCTGCGGTTGCTCTTCCAAAGAACCTTGGTTCATCGCCTTTCGAGGATCTATGTCTGTCAATGACGGCATCTGCGGCGTGGCTAGTGAAGGCAGTCCAGTGCCGGACAACATGCCGGATGAGTCCTGCACACCTGCTGCTTGGTTCACTTGCTTCAACATCGTTGCACTGTCAACCATGCCGGTAGGCGTAACCGTTGCGGGGTTGTTGATAAAACCTAACACGCTTGTGCCGTACTTCTTGTCGAGGTCACTTAGCATGTTTGCTGTACTGCCTGCCTGACCACCGCCTAAACCGCCAAAGGCGTCAGACACTCGGCCCATGATGCTGTCTAATAATCCCATTACTTACTCCGCTAACGCGCCTTGTGATACGCCTTGTGCGCCTCTTGTTAAACCTCTGACCGCACCTGACATTGCGCCTAGAACACGCTCTTCAAAAACCGGACGCAAAGGCCCAAGTGCTTTTATGACTTCTTCGTTAGACATCATGTCTTGAAGCTGCTGGCGCGACAGACCGTTACTAACCATTACGTCAGCCATTTGAGCTACTGCTTCTTGGCTCATTTGTGGGGTCGCAAGTTGTTTTATGCCTCGCAATACAGCAACGGCTTGCGTTATGAAGTTGCCTCCCGAAGATACGGAAGCTCCTACTTGCGTCATATCCATAGCATCATCTATTGATTCCAGTGAAGCGTTTCTCTCTGCTGTTTGGCTTCCTCCAGACACTTCGTTTCTGGTTTTAGCCATTGTTTGCTCTGCTTCGATCTGCTTTAGCAAAGGCTCTGGGTTGTCAAAAGCCGCCTTTATCTGCTTTTCTGCTTTCATGCTTCCAGCAATAGCGTCTCCAGCGTTTCGGTTCTTACCGATTGCATCTAACTTATCTTCAACAGCTTCTAATGCTCCACGTCGATAGAACACTTTTTCTGGTTCGGTCATAAACTCCAGATCATCTGCAATTTGCCGTGGCTTGGTTTTGAATATGTCTGCACCTAATTCTCCAGCCTTCTTCTGCTCTGCACCTTTACCCCATATCTGCCTAGCCGCTGCGAGATCAGGAACAGCTTCTTCTAACAACCCACTCAGTTCTCGCCGCAAAGCATGTTTCTGACGGCGGCTGTTAGATCCAGGTTTAGCATCCATTGCCATGTCAAAAAGGTTGCGTGCTGTGTGGTCTAAGCGCATGACAGGCGACAAGCTCTCTGGGCCTAACTCATCTTTTACAGTGCTCTTTGCTTGATTATATGCTTTTGCAACAGACGGCCTTTTTAAGAAACTCTGCAACCCTTTGTGATCGTCCATGTAGAACGGCTTGTCGTAAGCCATTTTGTAGAAAGGCGCTGCTTGTGTACTCATATCCTCTTCAAGCCGTGCCGTAGTAGTGCTCAAACGACCAGCTTTTTCGCCAACGGCCTCTTCTGCCGCAGACAGCACTCTCGCTCTTGCACCGGCCTGACGCTCGTCAAGAAAACCACCTATCTTGGCTTTGCCTTCGCCAAAACCCGCTTTGGCTCTAAAAGCCTCTGATTGGAAGTTAGCCCCTAAGTCCATCAATGTGGCGTTAGGGCCAAGATCGTCAAGCATCTTCAACGCTTCATCTGCGTCGAGGCCGTCAGCCTTAGCGGCTTTTGCTATCGCCCTTCGCACTTCGTCTTGCGGTGTGTCTTTTAGCTTACGCTTGGCAAGCTCAACGCCACCACCCAAGACTCGGAAGGTCTGTTCTAGCAGCTTGGCTCCTGCGGTTCCTGCTACAAACCCCAGCCCAGCGCCGATAGCAGCGTCACCCGCTCTGTCTTCAAGCGTGTCGCCTCCCATGAAACCAGCGACAGCACCTTCACCTGCGGCTAACAGTCCCGCTGTTAACCCAGTTTGCGACAAACCTTTTGCCCCCAGCTTCGCAGCGCCAGCAAGACCTAAAGGCACTGCACTAGCTAACGCGCCACCTACTTCAGCAAGAGGAGCCAATTTTGGGTTTGCGTTTTCATACAGTTGCATCTGCTCTGCGAAATCTTTCTGGTTCTGGTTGTAACGTGACATGAAGTCACCACCAGAGGTGAACGCAGCGTTTAAGGCAGATCCTATCTCGTCTGAAGAGTTCAACGACGCAGCGTTACCAAACTTCATCAACGCACCCACAGCCGCGTTAGGCGTGGCCGTTGCGGGGTCAAAGCCTTGCACTTCCATCGGCGTGGCTCTGCCTTGGTTTTGCGACATCTCTTCAAACCTCGCAGCCGCCATGTCTCGAAAGGCTTGGTCTTTAGACTGTAAAAAGTCTGAGTCGTACTCAAACGTCATACCGTTCTTGGCTTTATATATGCCCATCAATTAACCCCATCGTTAAAACCGTCAGATAAGCCGTCAGACCCTGTTTGAGTTCGCAGCAAGTCAGATACTGCTTCTGTACTCATTGGCGCAGTTGCAGGGTCTACTAAAGGTGATTGGTTGAAGTACCTTCGGAAATCTGGGTTGTCGCTGCCTGCGGCGATGTCAGAAAACAAACGTGGGTTTTGTCTTGTACCAAACTCTTGATCCATTTCAAAAATCTGATTTTCAAGGTTTTCACCAAGGCTTATGTAATACGCCTCCACGAAGTCTAAAGCTCTCTTCAACTCTTCTGGTGTTTGCGCTTGGTCTAGTGAACGTATTGATTTTTGCAGGGCTTCAAGTTCCTGAACCGCCACCTGACCCAGCGCACCGCCTGTTTTGTTGTCAGGGTCAGTTCGCATAGCCTGTAGTTTGTCAAAACCAATTCGTGCTTGTAGGGTTGCCAGCTTCTGCTTTAGCGTTTTACCCTCAGTAAACCAGTAGTCTTGTAAGGCGTTGCCCACCAAACCAGAACCGCCTTTATCAATCGATGCTTTAGCTTCATCAATAAGCTCTTGTATTTCAGATGTTTTAGAGTTCCAAGAGTCTATCTTTCGAGAGTAGCCTCCTCGCTCGTTGAAATACGTTGCTTGATCCTTTTTATACAAACCGAACATCTCACCAAACTGTCCAAGATCTGCGTCTGTTCTGTAATCTTCTAATGTGCCAAGTTTTCTGTTATCGCCACCGTCCGGCCCGACATCAACAATCTCGGTCAACCCCGTTGCTTTGTTTTCTCTTAGTTCAATGTTCTTCTTAAACTTGAGCAAGTCGAAGTTAGGCTGGCCCGCTTGTACGGTTTTATACCAATCGTTAAAAGACTCTGAGGTGTAGTAAGTGGGGTTAACTTTTGCAACCCCAGCAAGAAGGTTTTCACGCGCACTTTTACCTGAGCTTGTTCTTGCGTTTAGTCGGTTAGTGTCAGCCACAAACCTGTCATTCCGCATCTTCTCTAAGGCAGCAAACCGACCATCCCTTGCTGCGTCATACAGCTTGGCATTCTCCCCATTCAAAGCATCAAGCTCTTTTAGACGCTGCTCATGGCGTGACTGCGCTTCGCGGCTAGGGTCGTTGCTAAAAGCCTGACCGCCGGACAGGATGTTGAAGGGCAAACCTATGGTGTTTCTCGCCACATCGGTCACGGTGTCTCTGAAGCGGAACATAGGATCGCTTAGTTGTTCCTGCGCTCTTGCTGTCTCTCTAGCACGCTCTTGATCAGCCAACCTTTCGTAGTATCGACGGGTTGCAGCCGCTGGATCGCTGTACGTTTGAGGGCCAAGTTGTTGCGTTGGCGCTCCTAGACCACCCTCTGGGGGAAGCATTGTGGTTTGGCGAGGCAGAGCAGTCATGGTTTGTTGTGCAAACTCCTGCGCCACCAAGTTGTTAGCCTGCGGAGTGAACGCTTGCGTTATAGGCTTGGTCTCGCTCAAGAACGCCACGTTATCGAGAGTCTCTTCGTCTTTTGCGGTAACGAGATCCAACGCGCCACGGTTAGTGAAGCTGTCGGCTATGTAGCTGAATATACCCATTACTTTTCCTCTTTAAGAGCCTCCGAATCCGAATCCGACATTCGTGCTGCTGGACTTTCCCTTGCTGCTTGAAGTTGCGCTAGACAAGTTATTTGGCGCACCAACGATTTGGTTGTAGAAATTAAGCGAGTTAAAAGGTGACATGCCTTGGCGGAATTGCTGATTGTAGAGTTGCTGCTCGAAGTCCCTACCGTACTGCCCGCTTGCAAGTTGTTGACCCACGCCAGTGTTGAACATACCGGCACCCGCTTGCATATCGCTTGTACCCTGCGCCCCAAGGCGTGCAGCCAAGCTGGCACCAAACTGTTGGTTCATCATGTTGTTGTTGAATGCGTCTTGACCTACGCTGGTTCCAAATTGACGGCCTTGGTTAAATTGACCGGCGTTAAACTGGTTGCCTTGCTGCTGTCTGCCGAGGTTAGACTCAAGCTGAGATGCACCGATTCCGTATCCTTGACTAAGAAGTCTGTTCTGCGCCCCAGCGTTAAACTGATTGGCTTGCTGATTAAAACCCGCGTTGGCCTGATTGGCTCCTTGCTGGAACCCAGCGTTTTGCGCTGCACGATTTGACTCGATGCCGAGCGCTTGGTTATACGCATTGCCTCGCATTTGCGACGAAATATCCGCTGATCTGTCGTTAGCTCCACGGGTAGCAATTGCGTCCATAACAGCGCGTCTGCTTGATCCGCTGTTGCCGGATGACGCAGCGTTAGCTGCAATACCGGTAAGTTGGTTCTCGTTTAAGTTGCGAGATATGTCTCTTGTTGCAGCGTTAATTTGACCCTGCAAAACATCGTTATTAATGTAGTTGCTCAGGTTGCTTTGATCAAACCCTTGGTTAACAGCAGCGTTCATGTTTGCGGCGTCGGCGGTGCTGGCGCTATTTGCCATGTTTTCGGCCATTCCCATATCAACGCCTGAACCTTGAGCAATGTCACCTTGAGCGACACCACCAGCGTACGCATTACCCGCGCCGAAAGCAGTGGGAATGGCTCCTCCTCCTCTCGGCGAGTACCCTCCAGTGTTCATTGCCTGATTCGCAAAGTTCAAAGCCGACATGGAACCTCCAGCCAGTGCAGAGCCAGACCCCATAAGGCCAGCGCCTGCGCCCGCTTGCATATTTCCGCCCATGTATTGGTTTTGCAATGCGTTAGCTAGGTTTGGGTTGATACCGGCAACGCCCTCAACCGGCATACCTTGATTGTTTAGCTGCTGCGCCTGCCCTCGAATATCGCTCAAATACGGCTGCTGCGAAGGGTCAACAAATGTGTTTGATGCGCTGTTGGAGCTACTTTTTGATTTGCTTTTTCCGAATGAAAATAAACCCATTTTTTTTTCCTATGCTATATGCGTCCAAGAGTTTGTATCGTAGTAATAGAGTCCCCTGCCAGATCCAGGGTTCCAAGCCGTCCCGTCCGCGAACACCACCTGCCCCGTCTCTGGCTTCGATGGCTCAATTGTGAGAACCGGCAGCGTTGTAGTTTGACCGGCAACGGTAAAGCCGTTAGCAATCCTGTTTAATTCTTGAACCAGCCAGCTACGCAGGCCCACCGCGCTATCTGCCGATGTGCTTGAAGGGATGTAGCTCATCTTCCTGCTACCTCTTGAACGTCGATGTCGAGGCCGGTTAAGCGCCAATAATCGGACGCTGAGTTTGATTCAATTCGCAGCGCGAAGTACCTGCCGCTGGTGCGGAAGTCGATCTTGTGATCGGACTCGACGCTGAAGGTCTTATCGACTTGCCAGCGTATGCCGTCCTGTGGCGCATCGGATATACCGACCTGCACGCGCACGGTTCCGGTTCCCTCCATTTGAGGCATGATTCCCGCGATTTGCTTAATGTTGCGCGTTGACTTACCCAGCACCTGATCCAAGTCGATCTTTGTGGCTTCGAGGAATGCAGGCATTGCGATGCCCGACAGCCCCGTGGTGTCGTTCATCGTGCGAATCTTGTTATCGACGGAGTCGGCAGCGAAGAGCTTTATATTGTTTGCTTGAGTTCCGAGAGACACGTTTGACCAGTAGTCGGTTGACGTGTTCCAAGAGGCGGTCGAGTTTGTGTAGTTACCCGAAGTGTCCATGCGATCAGCGACCGTCAGCGCCCTAGCATTTGGTAGGTCGATAAACGTGAAGGCATCTTGAGTCCAGTTGTAGACCAGCGCACGGTTTGCCGACTGCGAGTCGGCGGCGTCATCGTCGGCGTAGCAAACCCATACTTCGGTCGTGTCTGGGATGGTTTGGCAGAAAATTGACCGCGTATCGCTTAGGTCGTTAAAGAACGTGCGCCGCACCTTGTTGTCTACAATGCTGCGCTTTTGTGAGCCGTCGTGCAGGTAGATGTCGTTCTGGCCCACGACTACATGACCGTTGGGTATCGAAGCCACAGCGCCTCTGTTGATTATCCCATCGTCGCTGAAGACCTCGCGGAAGCTGAAGACCAACGGGAAGCCGATGAAGTCCATAGCGAACACGCCCCGCTCGGCGTAGATAATGTTGGAGTTGTTCAAAGTAAGTTGATCAACAAGCTCGCCGTTCGAGCCGCCAAGCGTAGTCTCGCCTGACAAGTTGGTGGTGCTTGTAATGTCGTAGCTTCCAGGGATTCCAGACGGGTCGTACTCGTCCGACCAGCGGACGGTGAATGGTCTATTATTTGAACCGTCAACGTACCCCGTCATGACCAAGAAACTGTTGAATGGCTTCAGGCACTGCGTGACCAAGTTGCTGGGCCACGAGGGTAGATCGGCAAATCGAGTGCCGGAAGGCAGCATGTACTGCGGTGCATCTGCCCCATTGTTCATCATCATTGCCGTGCCAAGCTGCGCGCCCTGCCAGCGTGGCGAGTTAGAGTAGCTTGTGGCGTCGGAGGTTTTGGTCACGTTCGTGACCGTAGTCCCATCGAAGCGGTAGAGCTTGTTGAGACTCCCGATCACCAACGTGTTGTTTCCGCCGTAGAGCCATCCCTGCACGGCGGTGGGAGAAAAACTTAGCGACTCACGAACGCTGTGCCCTAGCGCCTTGCCGATCCGCCCGCTGTGAAAGGTCACATTGTTACCGTCAGGAAACTGCGTCAAAGAAAGATCGTAAGGATCTTGATCTGTGATGATGCCGCCTGCGCCGATTTTTCTTAGTGATATGTATGGCATCAGATGTAATCCTGCTGCGCTTTTAATGTTACCTGTTTAGCCGCGACTTGAGAGCCGTTGATAAAAGCTCTAGCCGTAACGACCGAAGTCGTTGTCCCCACTCCCGCACTAGCAAGTCGGCTCACCGACACATCACAAAAAGTTCCGAATGCCTGTGTTGTAGCTGTCGCGCCCGAATCCTGACTAAAAGTCCAAGTTACGGATGAAGTTGGATTTGTTCGAATTCTAGCTTTTGCTGTGGCAGTCCCAGAAGGGTTATAGTTAAGAGCGTTTAGCATAATGACTTGATTTGTACCGTTTAAGTTTCCAATCAATGCCGAAACGGTAAGACTCATCCGCGACCAAACAAGCTGGCTTCCGACATAGACGGAGTTAATCACCGTGCTACCGATTCGGATGTCTGTGATGTTTGTCCCGCCAACAGCAATAGGCATCGTTACGTCCTGAAGTAAATCGTGTTTGCGTTACTGCCGGACTGGGAGGTGCTGATGCTGAAACCGTCAACGCTCCCTGCGGCGCAGCCCGCCGCGAGAGCAACAATTTCAGACGCTGTTTGGTCTGCCGTAGCGCCGCTCTCTATTCCTGCCAGCTTGCTGTTCAAGGTGCTTGTAAAATTAATTTGAGTCAGTCCGCCGTTGCCAACCGAATAGGTGGTGTTGGTGTCGGTGAAAAGAGCGCCACTTGGCACGTTAGTTAGAACCTGCGAGTTATTAACCTTTCCGTCCAAGGCAGTCTGCAAGCCGTCTATGTTTGAGATGACGTGGTTGTGCGAATCATCTGCAACAGCGGCAGTCAAAGTGACGTTTGCGTCCCCGCGAATAGAAACGCTGCCGCTTAGGTCGCCGCCAAGCGTAATCGTTCTTGCCGTTGCCCAGCGTCCAGCGGTTCCGGCGCTGCCGGTCACGTTACCCGTTACGTTACCTGTCACGTTGCCTGTAAGAGCGGCTGTCACCGTTCCGGCGGTGAAATTACCGGAGCCGTCGCGCTTGACGATAGTGCTGGCAGTGTTGGCGTTAGTCGCCGCGTTGGCTGCCGAGATCGCGCTATTTATGTCTGTGTGCGAGCCGGTAACCGCGCCGGTCACGTTAGGAAACGTGGCCTTGATTGTAGTCTTTAGAAGGCGAATGTGATCGTCGCCCTGACTGATGTTGTCGGAGCCTGTGGGGTTTGTCACCACCAAGCTGTTTATATATGAGCCGGATTCAAGTGCCATTAGCGGCTTACTCCTTTTGTTTTTTCAAACGAGCGCATCGCGCCAAGCCCCAACATCCCCATGAGGACAGGCATCATGGTGTCGAGCGGCACAAGCGGAATGCTCACGTCAATGTCTAGCAGCGCCAGTACAAAATTGGCGAAAGGTATGACCATGAAGTTACCTGCCATGCCCATCACGCAGACCCAGCCAACCGCCGGTCTCCATCCACTGACCCACAAGCTAGAGCTTGCCGCCTCGACCTTGTTGACCTCTATCTGAGCCTTGGCTATGTCGTTAGCGTGCTTCTCAGCCATCGTGGCGATCTCGTGAGCCAGTGCCTTAGACTTATCCTTGTCCTCAACAAACTCAGAGATCAGTCCTGTGACCGGCCCGATCAATTCGCCTAGTAATTTCATACCGCAACCCCGCTAACTAGCAGCCCAACAAAAACCGTCATGCCCAGCCAGAACAACCTCTCGCCCTTACCCAGAGTGAACTCCTGCACCGCATTCTGTGACTCAAGCTCATCAAGTCGGCTGTCCAGTTGCTGCACCTGCTCGTGAATCCTGTCGTTGTGCTTCAGGATAGTCGTAACGCGCTCCTCGATACGGGCCAGCGAGACTAGTGCGTCATTGATCGTGTCGAGCTTCTCCTCGAATCGCGTTAGCCGCTGCTCGACATCCACTAGCTGTATTGCCATATCATCGGGTCTGTGTCGCGTGTATCGACGTGAATAAACGTCTTCGCCACACCAATGCCCTTAAACACGCCCAGCTTGATGGCGTTGCTCACAATAGCGTGCCGCTGCGCCCCACCTGTGACCTTGATGTCCGCCGCAACACCCAGAGTGTGCTGCCCAGGTCTTGCCTTAGCGGACTCGGCGCTGTGGGACGGCGAGCGGTAACCCGATGTAATTATGAACGGAAAGCCGCAAACGCCGCGCAGGTCATCTAAAGCCGATACGAAGTCGTATCGGATCTCGTTCTCGCCGGTCTCGCTGCACGCAAAGTCCTCGATTTTGAAATATCGAAAGTCCATAAGGCTCCAAAGGGGTTGTGTGCTGTCGCCGGACGGCGGTGTAGCAGGCTAGATGTTGTCGATTCTACTGAAAGTTGTTTCTAAATCAAAGGCTTACACATAGTAAAAATCTGGGTCTCTTCGATATGCGTCTATCAATCGAGGCGTCTGCAAAAGATTTCCTGCGACATCTGGCTGAAACTTGAACACCGTCACCGCAACCCTTTTACCGATATCCCCCGTGACCGAGTGCGGTATAGACCCGTTGTGGAAGTACCACTTGTTCTTTTCGTAACAGACCGTGTCTACGACCGGCCCTTCCATATCTTCTTTGAAGTGCGTCAAAGCACCATCACCGTGGACAACGCAGTTGTAAGACCACTCACGGATCGTGTCAGTATGAAAAGGTGCATTTCCGGCATCAAGACGTTGAAGCGCCACCATCCACTGGCAGTCTATTTTTATTGGCAGTTTTTGCTCAACCCAATCCCTCAAAGAGCGAGGTGTTAGGATGAAGTTGAACGCGGGGTGCCTAAAAATGCCAGGGATTGCTCTACTGCCCGAGCATCCCCAATGCGACAAACTGGCAACCATTTCGTCAGGCAGCGCAGGCCACGGCATTTCTTCGTAGTAGCTAACCACTAAACCGCTCAGTCGCGTTGTAGAAAGCCGTCTCGCCCTCAAAATACTTCACCATTTTCGTGTAGCAGTCGCTCGGCAACCAATTTTGCACAGGCTCTCGGAACTCAGCAGGCACGCCGTTTGGGTTCATTTGTATGTTGGGGAAAGCCGCTGTTACGGCCTCACCTAACTTCGCCCCCAAAATGTTTTTTGTGACAGCTTCAACGTCTTGCCAGTGGTACGCCGTGGCAACTTGTTGATCCCCCACGAAGAAGTAGTCCCTGAAGGAAAAATCTGCGTAGTTCATTCTAGCAAACAGTGACGAGTTAGGAAAAAATGGCCGTGGTGTAGCTCCGTTTCTTACAAGGTTGCACAGTTGCTCCAAAGGGTCTGCCGATGAATCTAAAATTCCCGAGTGTCTAGCCAAGAAAAACGCTGATACCCAACGCTCAAACGGCTCGCGTATGAATCCGAAAGCGGTGTACTCGCTAAGTTCTTCGGCGGTTAGCGCCCCCGTCTTAATCAAGGCAGAGGGAAATGCGTGGTAATCCTTTATGGTTTTAGCGTTTATCGGGCTTGTCAGGGAGTAAACGAGATCGCTCTCGTCCGTTATGTCTGAATCTAAGATCGCTTGCTGGACAGAGTTTGACGCAGTTCGAGGCACCGCCACGAACAACAGCTTATGTTTCTTTGACAAGTACATCAGGCGGCTCCGGTGGTGTCAGCGTACCCCGATTCAACAAGGGCTTCCGGCGTCAGTTTGCGGATCAAAGCCTCCTGCTTCGGGCCTACAGTTCTACCTTTCCATCGCGCCGCTACGGTTGTTGGCGTTAACCCTTCTCTCCATTTCTGGAAAGCAAGCAGTCCAAACCCTGAGCTATCCGTTGTTTCTGCGTCTTTGAAATTTATTCCAGCGCCGTGAGACCTCCCCTGAAACAATGTTTCGGATGCAGGGTAGTAAGTTGTTTTCTTAACAAAGCTGCCGCAGGGCGAGAAAGAATCAAGACGCATCTTAATAACCTCCACGTCGGGGTGCTCATGTATCGGTAGGTTTGGGTTTGGATGAATCAAGTACAACTCGACTTGGAACTGGCCGCTGCGGAACAGCGCGAACGAAGTCGCATCGTCGCTTAAATGAACTTTCTCGGCTGGAGGAGCAATTGGGCATCCAGCGCTGACCCACCATTTGCAGAATTCGTTGACAGAATCCCATTCTGGCAGAACAACACCCTCTAATGGATTCGGTATGACTACGCCTTGATGGATCTTTGACAGCTTAATCAAAGTTATTGCTCTGGGATGTTTTCAAAATTTCTTTCTGTAAGTGCTTGATCGCCTTTCACCTTCAAAAGTTGCGCTTTATGCCCTCCTTCTAAAATCTGGTCGAGAAAAGCGGTTCCGCCTTGCGCTGCTAGCGCCCACTCCAGAATCATGACCTGAGTCAGACTGTCGTAAGCCGTATACGAATCTTGAGACAGAGAGTTCGTATCCAAATACGTTTCAACCATAGCGGTGGAGGAAACGCTTGTGTCAGCTTTATCAAAAAAAGTTATCTGCCACATCACTCGTTTCACAACGTCTTTTGCGAAATCTTGTTGATCGATGACGTGAATCGCTGTTAAGCCCATAGCGTAATCAGTTTCCATTAGTTTGTTCCGCCGTAGAAATTGGACATTGAAATAGTTCCGCTGGTTGGGACGTTCGTATTAACTGCTGTTGAGTTATTTATTTCTCTGTAAAAATTAAAGAACTGACCAGTGTAGATGTTTATAGAACTTTGACTTACTTTGTAATACGTCGTGTTGCCGACTGTTATAGACGAAGGATTACCTGTAGTGCCGCTTACAACTGTTGTTCCAGCCCACGATATAAAGTTTTGTCCGCTCTGAATTATTCTAACCCACGAGTAGCCCCCACCTGTGTTTTCGTTGTAAGTTCCGCTAGACGGCTCGCGGGTTATGCTGCCTGACGTGGTGGGAACATTAGCGCCGCCACGGTAATACTCGGACATCGAAATCGGGTTGCTGCCGCCGTACTCAGCCTGCACTTGGCTGAGCGATATTGCCCCAGAGGTCTGAAGCGTCATTAGTCAGAATCAGGAAAAAAAGCAGCGTGAACCGACTGCACAAAGGCTGGTGCAGACGAAACGTCCGAATCTGCATCTAAAATTACTTGAGTATTATCATCGTAATCGACCTGCATACCCTCACCGTCATCGGTTGGTTTGGCGTCGGCTGACCACCATGTGATGGTTCTTGCGTTAGGCATTTTTTAATTCCTCAATCTCTGCTTTCAAATCTTTAACCTGCTGTGTCAGATCCTTCACCGCTTCAACCAATAGCGCGGTGGCGTTGCCGTAGTTGACCCCATACTGGTCAACGTCCTCGGCGTAGGTCACAAGCTCGGGCACCACCTCGTTGACCTCTTGAGCGATAAAACCGATTTGCTTGGTTTTTTCTGGGTCATCGATCTTGTTGTAGTACACACCGCGCAAGGCGTTAACCTTGTCCAGTGCAGAGTCGAGGGTGACGATGTTCTCTTTAATACGTCGATCTGAGTAGGCGGTGATGTTGCCAGTTGAATAGATGGCTCCGGTGACATAAAGACCATAACTGCTTGATGTGGTGGAATCACAAACACCAAGACAGTTGTTGCCTACATGGTGATATATGTGCCAACGGCCATTAGCTTGACGGTACAGGCCACCGTTGCCTGAGCTGTCATACATGATTGCAACATCGCCACCGCTACCAAACAGTATGCCGTCATAGCCACTCCTAGAACCCGTTGTCCTCCATGTCGCGTAGCTTGTGGAGGCATTCGGAGAAAAATGTGCGCCATTAACAGTTGATGAGTACAACCCCGACCCAGCAACATTAGTCCAGTTTTGAAGCTGCGAGTATCCATTAGACGCAAGCCTGTGGATTGTGCTGCCTCCGTTCTCTGCGGAATCCAGTCCATCGAGCAAGTCTGCATCCAAACCAGAGCCAGAGCCGTCGTTGCCGGCATCCCACACCGTATGAGTGTTATCTCTTAAAAAAGACCCAGTGAGTGGGACTTTGAAGCGCCAACTATAATCTGTTTGTTTCAGAAATCCTTGCGCTTGACCTCCACCGTAAACGACAAACTGTTGAGTTCCGTCTGAGCTTTTGCCGTCAACCGTCGCCTCGTTACTGTCGCCGTTGTTTTGAATCGTAAGACCACGCCAAGCAGTGTCGGTGGAGTGAGATAGGACTGCGTCACCAAGGATCACGTTACGGCTGGAGTCGATGACGGTGGTGCCACCGATCTGTAAAGCGCCGCGTGTAATAGAAGTGTTGCCTGCATGATCTATCGATAAAGAGGTTTTAGAACCTGTAGCGTAACTATCTGTGGTACTAAGATATAACTTGGTTCCATAGGTTCCATCAGATCGTGTGTATATTCCAGCAGATGCACTTGCGCCAGCGTTATAGTCACTCGCGCCAAAAGTTATAGCTGATCCAAAGTGATCTGTATTTGAATCTGGGTCTAAATGAATAGTCCCTGTAGCTACGCCTTGGGTGGTCTCAGACCAAGCCGCTCCACCATTTGCTGTTAAAGTTCCTATGCTTGTAAGGTTACGGCTAGAGTCAATAACAGTAGTGCCGCCGATCTGGACAGATGACGGGTTGATCGTGGTTCCGTCGATGGAGGCTGCGCTGCTGATTGTGAAGTTCGGGTACGTCCCGCTGACGGTGGTGCCGCCAGAACCAGTTAGTGCAACCGTCTGATCTGGTGCAGTATTAGCAAACTCTGTACCCGTTAATGAGAGTCCAGAACCTGCGGTATATGTAGTCCCTGCACCGGTTATCGTAAAGTTTGGATAAGTTCCAGACACAGTGGTAGTTCCCGCGCCTGTAAGTGCAACGGTTTGGTCAGCTTGCGCGGCTGTGGCGTAATCGCTTGAGGCCGTGGTTGCTGCGGTGCCGAGACCCAACGTGGTACGAGCCGCTGCTGCATCGGCGTCATCAATGAGCGTTCCGCCAAAAGTGCTAACAGCGGAAGCAGCAAGAGCGTTATCGGCGGTGGTGCCTTGGGCTGCTGTGGCGTAGTCGCTTGAAGCTGTTGTTGCTGCCGTTCCGAGTCCCAAATTAGTACGAGCTGTGGCGGCGTTGTTGAGATCCGACAGATTCTGGTTTGCTATCAACGCATTTGACAGAGAAGCGTATGCGTCAAGCCATTGGCTTCCATCGTAAACCTTCATAGAGTTGTTGGTGCTGTCGAAGTACAAAGCGCCCGACACCAGTGCATTGCCGTCGTTGTCTACCGTTGGTGCGCTGGATTTAGACCCCAAGTACCGATCATCGAAGCTATCCAAAGCAGCCAGTGCGGAGTCCCTAGCGGCCTCGGCGGCTGTCTGAGCCGTAGCGGCAGAAGAAGCTGAGTTACTTGCGGCAGTGGCGGAGGTGGCGCTATTACCTGCCTGGGTAG
>CETY01088767.1_pt1 | contig 28255 bp, 19 predicted proteins | sample 361551 | NCBI WGS metagenome assembly CETY01 (sample SAMEA2623135, study PRJEB7988) | marine metagenome | biome: marine biome (ENVO:00000447); feature: deep chlorophyll maximum layer (ENVO:xxxxxxxx); material: "saline water (ENVO:00002010), including plankton (ENVO:xxxxxxxx)" | depth 45 m | reverse complement strand
TCTGGACTTGTACCATCTTCTCCACCACGAGATTGTATAATATCTTTAGCAGATAATGTCGCCATACCAAATGTAGGTCCGAGAAGTGCCATTGAAATCAATGGCTTTAAGTTTCCTTGATTTGCTTCTTGCAGAACGTAGCCACCCATTCTTGACATCATAAGTGGAAAAGATTTCAACTGAAATACAAGCTGTCCTATAGGTGTCTGCGCCCATAATGGAACGTCATTTGGATTAGGTTGGAAGATACTCTCGTCTGCAAATTTAATGATAGCCATTCTAACCTTATCGTTATTCAAGACGGCATCATCAGTTAAGCTTACATCTGCTTTATTTTTTCTTGGTAAGTACTCTTCTAATCCATATCTTACTAAGAACCTATGTGCTGTTTTATATTTAGCATTCTGTTGCGAGTAAGGAGTTCCTGCTTTATGGTGTCTTGTTGCCTGTTGTTGCATTGTCTTTAATGCTTCTAGTCCTGTAGCTCCTGCAATCTTTCTTTGTAAGTCTGTCCAAGGAGTAAGCAATGTTGCACTAAAGAAAGCATGTGAAAGCTTATTGTCTGGCGCACCATACATATGAACCATTCTTTCATGCACAATGTTTTCCATTGCAACACCTACGTTGTTAAGCATACGTCTGTAATCTGGGTCAGTAGCCCATTTACCAACACCACTAGCCCAACTTGAGAAAGAGCCAGACCTTATGATTGGTAGCACCACATCACCTAATGATGTGAGTGTGGTAAAGCCAAGTAGTGTTACGTTGTTTACAGTTCGTATAAACTTAGATGCTTCCATCAAAGACTTGCTACCACTCAATGGCTTCTTCATTGCTACTCTCATAGCATTGTCAATGAACTTCTCGCTTTCGTATGCTATTGAGCCAGACTGACCTTTAAAGTCATCTAATGCTCCTATAATTGCATCAGCACGTCTTTTGTATGTCACGCTCATCTTTGGGTACAAGTCATAAATCATTTTTCTGGCTGCTGATGAACCACTTTGTGTATGAACTTTAATAAGTTCATCTGCAAATTGTTTTGCTCTAAATTGGTTTCCTTCAAAAGGCATTCTAATTGTATCAGTAAGAACTGACTCAACTACATTTCCGTCTTCTGACATTCCTCTAATATTCTTTTTAAATACTTTTGATGTTGAAAGAAGTTTTGCAATACCATCTGCTCCTTCGTTTGAAGCCAATATGTAATCGCTAACAGCGTGTGTATTAACGCCCATCTTGTCTGAGTGTACCAATCTTCTTGTGCTACCTTCAAGATACTTAACAAGTATGGCATCAAGGTCGTTCTCTAAAAATTTCTCCATTGCATTAAGTGACTCTGGATAATCTCCAATGTTAAGAACTCTTGAGAAGTCTACACTGTCATTGCCAGGATTTTTAGAAAGACCACGTATGTCTTTGTGTGGAAGAAAGACGCCATCTTCTGCTGCGTCCTCTGTCAGTCTTAAATATATTTGCTCTGCAAACTTTTTTGACTCTCCGTCTGCTGGCGTTTTTCCTAGACTAGCCTGTTCTCTAACATAGTATTCTTCCATACCTTGCAAGAACTCGTCTTTGTTTTTTCGTATAGAATTTTGATTCCAAACCTGTGGTAAATAGTTTTTCCTGTAACCAACATGGAAACCAGACGCTTTTAATGCCACACGTTCTGCATCAAGTGTTTGTCTTATCTTGTCTACTACTGCTCTTTCTTGTGGATTAAGAGCCTTGTACTGCCTACTATTTACATCACGTCTTAAAGCTCTGACTATTTTTCCATAGCTTTCTGGTTGACTTTGCATGACGCTACCTGTTGATTTTCTGAACCAACGTCTTAGGCTACCATCACTGTCTGGCAAGTCTCTCATTAAATTATTTATAGGCATGAACTTACCTGCAAACTTTTCAGATATTTCTGTAAAGTGGTTCTTGTACCAGTTGCCTAACCATCTAGCACCTATCTTATTTAGTCTATCTGACTGAGATTGAAACCATGTAGGAGCAGAAGAATTTCTAATTACCTCTACCTCTGCTTCGTTGTGTGGTCTTTTCTTAATCATTGAAGACGCAACACCTGTAAATGTTCTGGACTTGCCGTCTATTTCTAACAGTTCTCCAAACTTACCTGTTGATATATCTCCTACTTTTAATGATGGGTCGTCTATTGAAGCCATAATTATAGAACCATTTGTACCCTCTGGAACACCTCCACCTAATTCAATATTAAACACTTGACCTGACTCAGCATCAAAGTTTTTAGCTCTAACGTGTTTAATTTGATTTGGTTTAAATAAAACCACACCTTCATGGTAAATTGGATTGCCTATATTTACATCTGAAACATCTGTTACTGTATTAGTATGACTAACAGTAAGACCATCATGCCCTAATTCTTGGAAAACGTCTGTTAATGCATCTTTTGCCTCTGCCTTTGTGCTAGAAAATTTATTCATAAGCCTGCCAAAAGACTCATACAATTCAACGCCAGTTATAAATTCTTTTCCTTCAAGAGCTTGTTCCATATCAACAAATGCATCAAGAATATCTGCATCACTTTCTCCTGAGTTTCTTAGATGAGCATAAATACCTTCAGATATTGTAGGGAATATTCTGTCATCAACAGAGTATCTTGTATTCTCTCTAAAATCTAATGGGTTTCTAAGCTGAACATACGAAGGCATTACATATGGGTCAAGAGTAATGCCTGACCTTTCAAGAAGGGCAACTTTTCCTTTTTCTTGTGCAGTTAAAACTCTTAATTCGTCTTCTAAAATAACTGTTTCTATAAAACTTTGTAACTCATCTGCGTTTCCATTTTCATCAGCATCAACAAATTTTGCGTTTTGTCTTTTAAGAAGAGATATTTTACCTCTAACTTGAGCAAGCTCGTATGCAATATCTTCTAATTCGTCTTTGCCTTCTTGACTTATTGCAAGCCTTTCAATCTGTACATTAAGTGACTCTTTAGTTTGTTTTCTTGCGTAACTCTCTTCAGCTACCACTGGGTTCTTTGTCAGATAAATACCTCTACCATATAAAGAATTTGAAGAACTTAGGTTCATAACTGTACCAGTATCAGTTCCGTTTAGTGCTTTGCCATTTGGTGTGCCATGATAAAAAACTACTGGCTCACCATCAATTCTGTTGTGACCTACACCATTCTTAGTAAAGTTTACAATCTTAACTCTTTCTTCTTGTGTAGCATTTTTCCAAGCAGACCTTCCTGCGTCTGCTGCTTGTGATGAATGCACGACTTCATTATCCATAATCGGAAAAGTCAGTCCCCCTCTTCTGTTTCTTATAAACATGTCTCCATATAGTCTAGTTAATCCAAAGTATTTATCTTTGAACTCATCATTTTTAACAAGACCATTTATTACGTAAGCAACTTCTTCCATATTTCTATGATACATTTGAGTAACTGTTCCAAACACATCTCCTTCTGTAAACCTTTGGTCTAGCTTAGAAGCCACACCCATAAGCATTTCGTCTGTAAGGTTCATTAAAGTTCTATCGTCTGCTGATGAGTAAATCTTCTGGAAGTTACCTGCTAACCAATCAATCATTGCGTATTCATGAACAAGTTCGTCTGGCGCACCTGATGCTACAAGGCTTGTACCACCTCCTCTTTTATATGTGTCCATGATTTTATTCTGTCTGTCTGGAGTCAGTTGGTTAAAAGCAAATGTTACTTTGTCAAGCTCATCTCTTGTCATTGATGCTCTTAGAGTCATGCCAGACAAGAACCTTACTGTCTCATCGCCAGGAACTCCATTAAGTTCTTGACCTAGAGTTCTTGCAAATGTTCTAAGTATAGAAAAATCTGAGCCTTTAAAATCAGAAAATTCGTCTGTACCTCTTAGAAGGTAATCTCTACCTATAATTTTTGCTATATCTTTTGATAAAATAGGATTTGAAAATCTGTCTTTTCTTGAGACTTTACCCATTATGTTAAGCATTCTGTATATAATTGAACGAGCCGCTATTTCTCTCTCTGGGTCACGATGTGTAACGTAAGACAGTATTTCTTTAACCATTGGTCTTGCGTTTGCAGGTATGCCATCAGAATTTTGTATACCATTAGAATCGTCTATTTCTATTTTAATTGTGTTATCAATTTTATTTGACCTAGCTATCATGCCAACATGCTTTGATGTATCCATGCCTTTCTTTTTTGATGCCCTTTTACTAGCTCGTCTTTGTATTTCTCTAGCTGCAAAGTCTCTAGCTTTTGTATCGCCTTTTGAGTTTGCATCATTTAATACTGCTTCAAGTTCAAACTTGCTCATCTCAACGTATTCTCTAGGTATCTTTTTACCAAAAGCCTTCTCTGACATTGTAGATGTTTTAAGTTTACGTACTACGTGTTCTGCTATTTGCCTTCCGTAGTCTGTACCACTATGCTCACGCAACATTTTTTGTAACTGTGGTAGTGTTTTAGTTGTTAATTCTCCTGCACTTGATGTATTGACCTTGGCATTTTCTTTAGGAGTTTTCTTTTTACTTTTAAATTCTTTTTTTGCAGTATCAATAGTCTCATTGTAGTCAGCTTCTTCTTTATTTAATATTCTTTTAGTTGAGTTAGACTGTTTTCCTGCTCCTCTTTCAGATTTCTTTTTAGAAACAATAAGGTCTGGTTGTTCTGTATGAGTGTTTCTCATTACCTTGTTTGTATCTTCAACTTTTGAAAAGTTTCTTTCAAGACTATCAAGAACAAAATCAAACATACGAGTCATTGATGTTCTTTCTAGGTCTTTTATCTTGCCATAGTTATAGCCAGTTACATTTCCGTCTGCGTCTCTTACTGCAAACCTGTCGCCACCTTTAAAGTTTGGACCTTGGTATCCATGCCAATATAACTCTGTAAGATGCTGTGCAACTGTATCCATTTTTGCAGGGTCAATGATTGATACACCTGCATTTCCTGCTTCAGTGGCATTGCCAATCTCATTAGCCAATGATACCCAATTTATATCTTCGCCTCTTGAGTTTGCGTTTTTAAATATTTCGTTTACGTCTTTAAGTCTTTCTTTAATAAGCCTTCTAGCATAAGGGCTTATCATTTTAAACTCACCAGACTTCTTTTTGTTGTAAACTATATTAGCTAGAAACCAGAGGTCTTCAGTAAATTGATTTACAAATCCTTCTGAACTCATAGTTCCTAATGGGTATATTTCTGTAAATTCTTGTAACCTAGTTACAATCTGCATTACTTGATTATGTTTTTCTTCTGCTGCTTTGCCTGCTTTTGTAGTAGGTTTATGTGTACCTAAACTTCTCTTTCCAATCTCGTCTTTGTTTGGAAGTATCTTTAAAAAGAATGGCTCTAGCTCTGGGTCTATTGGTGTCTTGTAAAAGAATCTATCAAATGTTCCTTTGAGATAACCTGCAATTCTTTTCCAAAATCCCTCGTCTTTTATTACAAGACCATCTTGTCTGCCTGCCCATGCACTAAATTGATTTGCAAAAAATTCGCCAGGACCTTCAAGGGCATTTGCAAACACCATTGCTTCTGGGTCTGAAGCTAACTCTTCTTTAAGTGGGCTAGTGTAAGAACCTTCATCTAGCTTCCTTGTGTTTAGTATGCCATCACCACCAACAACTTTTCCTGTGTAATACTCTGTCATCTTTTCTAAGAACTCAAGCTTATCTTTACTTGTAAGAATATTATCAAAAGCCCAATGTGCTGTTTCGTGTAGAAGCCTTGCGTTCATTGGAACGCTTCCTGCTCCTATAGTACTTGGTTGCGCTATGTTTATAGAAGGAACGCCTTCTGGTTGACCTTCTAAGAAACCTCTATTTACATAGTAATTATTTGAACCCATACTTGTTATTCTTGGACCTATAAATGGGTCGCCACCAAGATTTTGTAATAATTTTCTAGCTGCTGATATTTCGTCTGAGCTATATCCTGAGAATATTTTTTCTAAATTATTAATTGTTGCAAATCTATTTGCTTCAGTATCAATAAAGCCTTCTGGTGGCAGAAGTCTATTTTCTAAATCCATAAGACCTTTAAATACCTCTATCACTTCTTTGTGAGCATTCCTTGTTTTAGACCATTTAGCTTGCATGCTTAAAAAAAGCATCGCTTCTCTAACAGACTTATAATCAATATCAACTACTGATGTCCCAATACTAGCAGGAAGCTCTCCAAACATTTCTTCGCCACCACCCATAGGATTTAAACTTTTGTTTAGAATTTTAAACCTACCTAGTATTTGAAGGTCTTCATCTGTTAGTCTAGTTCTTAAATTTAATGCTTCTTTTATATCTATAGGCTCACCTATGCCTGTAGCACCACCTGCTTCAACTCTACTACCAGCACCAGTTGCGTTTTTTTCGTCTGGTAAACTATCAAACAACTCTCTAAGTTTTCTTCCAAATACTTTTGTATCGGCAGGAGCATATTTAACAGTCCAGTTACTTGGGTCTGAAGCAACTCCACCTTTTTGACCAATGATTGCTTCAATGCCTTTGCCGTCAGCAACTTGCTTTTTAGAAATAATCCTGACGTCATCAGGATTATTTTTGTTTTGTACAATAAGTCTTTTGTCGCCTCTAGTAACAGGAGCAACGTCTGAGTCTGGAGTTTGTATTGTGCTTTGATTAACAGGAAGGTCATCAACTGTATCATTAGATACTGCACGTATAACTCTTAATAGTTCCTTTGCATCTCCACTTTCTATAGCCTCTTGAACTGCTTCTGATGAGGTAAGTTTTTGTGGTAGCTTATCTTTTTTAACTTCTTTTGTAGCTTGACCAATTAAACTAGCTGTGTCTTCTCCGTCTGGAGCGTTTAATCCTGTCCTTTTAAAAGCGGCTTCTTTGTTTAAGAATACTTTTCTTGTGTATCCGTCTGCATATAACTTAGCACCTATAGGCGCACGTGCTTCTACACCATTCTCATCTATTGCCATAGTTTTTTGATTTGCATAAAAAGCTACAAGCCTGTTTGGTGAGTCTCTTCTTGCTTCTTTAGATTTAAGATAAGCAGTTTCTCTGTCTGCGTATTTAGTGTTATCTGCTCTGCCAGGTCTTCTGCCAATAGTCTCGCCTTTTTTAAGTATTCCTTGTATCTTTCCAGACTCTTCTCTGCCTGCTCCTACGTTTTGTCCTGCTCTTTCTATTGACTCACCAGTAGTTCTTGCTTTGCCTGGTATGTTTGTTCTTTGATTTCTAAAAGCCATTCTTGCTTTTGCTTCCACTACCTTTGTAATTTTAAGTGGAGAGTCTTCTGGTGCTTTCGCTGCTTGGTTCTTAAATCTTTGTAAAATCTTTTTGTATTGTTTTATTTCATCTGGATTAAGTTGCTCGTCTGCAATCCAATCTCTTTCTGGAAGCATGTCATCAGCAAGGTCATCAATATCAATCTTAACAGTGTTTTTATTTAAACCTTTTTCTTCCTCAAAAGCTCTAGCCAAAGATACTCTAGTTGGCTCGTCTACTTCTATCCCTGTTTTTGCTCTAAGGTCTTTTACTAAACTATCAAACTCTTGTTGCTCAGAACTTTCTACAGTAGGGTCTTGGTTTTTTGCTTTTCTTTTTCTATAAGTAACAACATTTTGCGCTCTTTTCATGCTGACTGTCGTTTCTCCTTTTTTAGGAGTAACTTGGTCTGGCTCAATTCCATTCTTTCTAAGGTAATCTATAACTTCCTGTTCCATAGGAAGAGCAGCATCGGCTGCTTCTGCTTCAGAAATAACTTCGTCTGCTATTGTATCAGCATTCGTCTGCGGCTGTGCCTGTTGTCCCTGTGCGTCTCCCTGTTGTCCCTGTAATTCTACGTCTCCTCGTGGTCTGCCTGCCTGACCACCTGGTGTCACAGGAATAACATCGTCTGATGCTATTTGCTCAAGTTTCTTACCATAAGGATTTTCTCTTAGATATGCGAGTATTTGGTCAAGGTCGCCATCAAAGTCAGAACCATCTTCTTTTCTAATATTTTCTACTACTCTGGTTACTTCATTGAGCCACCTTTGCATTTCTCTTGCTTTTGTGACCCCTCTAGGACCTTTCTTTTGTAAACTTGTTATAAGTTCTTCTGTGTTAGGTTTAATAACTTCGTCAAATTTTTTGGCTTCTTGTAATAAAACTAAGAATGTTTCTTCTTCGTCAACTTCTGCACCACTTGCTTTATAGATAGTTATTTTTTCTTCTTGCTTCGCAATTAATTCGTCAATAGTTATCGGAGATGGTACTGTTTCTTCTGCTGTTTCTGTAACAACTTCGTCTGCCTGTTGTGGTGCGCCTAGTATGCCAGATACTTCTTGGTATCCTGCTAAAGATTCTTTAGGTAAAGCGGCTATCTGTTCTCTTGTTAAACCTTTAGCCAATAAGTCATTGACTACGTTCCTACCTACTGCTGCTCCTGCTAATGCAGACGGAATACCTAATCCACCACCCACTACACCACCTAGCCCTACTCCTAAACCTGTAGCTAAACCAAGTTCAGTTTTACTAAACCCATCTCGTAAACCAAGTTGTATATCTCTTGCTTGCGTAGATGCATTTACAATGCCTTCTTGTGCGCCTGCAATACCACCTTCGTAAAGTGCGGCTTTTCCTGCACCTCGTGCGACTGCACCTGCAACAGTCTTACCACCAATAATTGCAGCCTTTGCTGTATTAGCCGCGGCTCCTACTGGGATTAGGTTAAGTGGGTCTGCTATTAATGCGCCTGCAATGTCTGGAAGAGCAGTTGCGGCTCCTCTTCCACCTTCCTGCCAAAACATAGGTAGCTGTTTCCAGACGGACTCAATTCTTTTTGCACGTTCTCTGGATTCAGTTCCCATTCCCCAAGGTTCGAATGCACCACCTATAGCAGAAACTGTATTGAGTTCTCTCCAAGTTGAGTCGCCATAAAAAGCTTCCACTAAAGCTTCGTCTGACCAACCTACTGGATACCCTTCTTTCTCTTCATAGTAATCTCTAAGGTCTTGAAGAAAACGTGGGTCTTTAAGTATCTTTGTTGGATTTACAGATGATGTATAATCTGCTTGGTCTTGAGGTATCGAAACATTATCAAGACTAAAGTCTATATTTTTAAAGTTACGTTGATTGTATAAATTCGCTGCCATTTGGTACTCCAGTATCCGTTATGGTTTATTTAAATGCTTGATTAAATATATCTATTGTTCTTGTGCTTCCTGCTTGTTTTGTTGAATTAATATATTCTATTGGGTCTTTTATAAATTCTTGCATTCTAGTAGTATTCTGAGTTAATAGCCACATTGATTTGGGGTTTGCTAAAAAATCATCGACTATTTTTAAATCTCCTAAAGTTTCATATCCGTCCCAAGGGTCTTTATAATTTTCTTGTCTAGTTGCAACGCCTAATATATCTCTTAGCCATTCAAGACCTCCCCAAAAGTCTTCATTAAAAGCTTTGTAAGCATATGTTTTATCATAAGTAGGTGTTGTAAGAGATGTTTTTCTTTCTTGTTGCATAGCTTGAATAAGTTGTAATGCTCTGTCTTGAAACACTTGTTGCATTTTTCCCCTTTTATCTTGTGCGCTACCACTTTGAGATAGTATTGTTTGAACATCTTGGTCGTATTCCATCTCTTTTTTTGCGTTAGTCTTTGTAAAACCTGTAACAGCTTGGTTGTCTTTTAATTCAGATACTTGTTCTTTCATTGCTTCTAATTTATCTAGCAACCCAAACTTCATAATATCTGATTGGTCCCAATTCCATTGGTCTTCCTGTCCGTCTTGCACCCATATCGTTTGTGTCTGTCCTGCTTGATTTGTTCCTGTTTGAACTTCATTCATAACAGAATTTATTTGTGAAAGTACCATATTTAATTTAGGCAAAGTTAATTCGTCTACATTACCACCTGTTATTACTGAACTTAGTTCGTCAATGTTTTTATTTATTTGTTCCATTGCATTGTTAGCGTCTTGTTCAAATTGATTTTTCCAAGAGGTAAACGTCATTATTCTTTCTGGAGTACCACCTTCAAATGCGCTAGTCATATCTTTTGTTCTATCTGCCCAAGTCTGTAAATTTTTACCACCAACACTTATAAAATAATCTTCTATCTCTCCTGGTAATACTTTTTTGTCAGGGTCACTAGGTGTATATTGTGATAAAGCAGTCATAAAGAAATCAACCATACCATCTGTAATATAATACTTAGACGATAATCTATTTAAAGCTATTTCTGCCGCACCTCCTGCTAACTGACCATTTGCCATTTGAGTAAAGGCATAATTGCCTTGGTTCTTACCAAAATATTTTGTACCTAGTTTTTCACTTAATGCTTTTTCTTCATTAATTGTTTTTAAAGCAATCCCTGCTTGCTTTTCACGTTGAGTTTTAAAAGCTTTTTTTTGTGCATCAAGAACAGCTACTCCTGCCGAATCTAATTGTTTTGTAAGTTCGTTCATAAGTCTTGCAGATACAGCGTCTTTTGAACCTGTGCCAAAAAGACCATCTACTGTTTTTGCATCTAATTCAGAATCTATAATGGATTGTACATATGCTTTTAATTTATCTATACCACCTCCTTCAAAAGCATCAAAAGCGGCTCCTTGACCACTTTGCAGTGAATCATTTACGCTCTTTAATATTGCTTCTCTTTTTCGAGATATGAAATTATCTTCTTCATTTAATCTTTGTCTTTTCCCATTGTCCCACGCTGCAGTTACTTTAGAAAGTATACCATCAGTTAAAAAATCTATTTGGGTATCCTCTATTGTAACTCCTTGATTTTTTGCTTGTAATTTTAAATTTGTTTTAATTAAAGCTTTTATATCATCTTTGTCTTTGTTACCATTTTGCCATTCACTTTCGTATTGCTGAATGTTTGTAGTAATTATTGGTTCTATTTGAGCAATAAATTGATTACTTTCTTTTGTTAAATTTAATTTAAATTCTGCCGTCATAGATTCAGTTAAATCAGAAAGGACATTGCCTGGAATACCAGTTTCTCTCATTAGCCTATTAGCTTCTGCTTGAGTTAAATCATAATTATTATTTCCTTCACCACGTTTCTTTTTAAATAAATCAAGTATTATTTCTTTTGCTTTAGGCATCTTTTCATCAATGGATTTTGTTCTTATTTTAGTAGCGTTGTCTCTTGTAAAGACAGAGCCGATAAGCTGTTCCATGTTTGTATCAAGTTTTGTGGCTATGTTTTCTGGAAGTGTTTTTATGTAGTCATCTTTAAATTCATTTAATTTATTTAACACATTGTCATCTGTTTGACCTAAAATATTAACATCAAATAAAGCTGATGTTAAATATTTTTCAGCATTTTTTCGAATTACTTCTTCAATTTCGTTTATTTCCCCAAAGTTTTTTATTTCTTTTTGAAGGTCAGCTTGTGCTTTATTTTCTTGATTAGAAGTTGCAATACCTTGTAAGACGTTAGAACTAGGAAGACCTGCTTTAAGATAGTTACGCCCACCACTTAATATGTTTATCTGGTCTTGCATGTCTTCTAGAGTAGCAAAAGGATTATCTTTTCTAAACTGTGCAAATGTATTTGCTATGTCTTTTCTTGTTGCCCTGTCGTCTTCCATAGATTTACGGAAGCCACCTGACATTGCACTAAAGTCTACCATTCATTAACCCCTATTAAATAATCCACCTAAAAATTGACCTGCCTTATCCATTCCACTGTATATATAATCATCAAATCTTTTACCAAAATAATTGCCACCTTCGTCTTGTCTATAGTAAGAATCAGCACCTAATTTTTGTAAGTCCATTCCAAAACCAGAGCTTGCATTTGCTAAACTTGTTAAGGCATTGTTGTAACTTGAGGTAGCACCTGTTAATAAATTTTGACCAATGTTATTTGCATTGCTCATGTAAGTACTTGCATTAGGTACGTTGATTGCTATTGGACCTGTGGCAGCAGACTTAACATTCATTCCTGCGTTGTTTACCATAGATGGTAAGTTTCTATATTGTGCTATGCTTGATATAGGGTTCATGCCTCCGTAAATTGCAGAACCTATATTTACAGGAGACTGATAGTTTCCTGCTGATAAGCCAGTTCTGTCGTAAACTGCACTTGGAGCAGAGGTTGCCATATTATAAACACCAAGACTTGATGGCATGTTTTGCATATTCATCATCTGGTCTATACCTACACCACCTATTCTTGCAGTCTCGTCTAGTATTGCACCACGTCTGCCAAGTATAGCTTCTAGGTTTGCGTTAAGAGCTTGGTTCTGACCAGTTATGTATGATAGAGCATCATCACCTGCTCTCATTCTTGCACCTTGATATTCGTCTGCAATTCTTCTTGCTATTTCGCCACGAGCATCAGTTGCTGTAGAACTTCTGTCAATGCCACCTCTCATTAAGTCAGCTTCATTAACAGACGCAACTGCTTCTGCTGCTCTGTCTATATCGCTTTGATAAGCTTTAGTACGTCTGTCTGTTTCTGCGTTTATATCACCTTGGGTAATTCTTTGTATTTCTGGAACGTCTCCAAGATTAGATGCAGTTTCGCTAAGTGCAGTTCTAAGACCATCTATGTTGTTCATTATTCTATCACGGAAAGCCATCTGCTCTGCCTTCTCTCCTTCAGCCAAAGCTTTTGCTTCTTGGTATTCTTGCATCTGGAAATCACGCTCTATCTTTTTAAGTTCCTGTGCTTCTAAAAATCTTCTCTTGTCTTCGTCTGCTTCTCCCTGTGCTATACGCTGTGCTTCTCTTAACTCTTGTATTGCAAACGCTCTTTCCTGTTCTGATAACGCTTCGTTTTTAAGAAGTCTTTCCATTCTAAAAGCGGCGAGCTTGGCTGCTTCTTTGTCTTCTTTTATCTGTCTTTCTATTACTGCTCGTCTTTCTTCGAGAAGTATTTGTTTGTTTTTCTCAAGCTCATTTATTTGGTACTGTCTTTCTTCTTGAGCCATCAACCTATTGAGTTGCTCTATCTGTCTTCTGTATGCATTCTCTTCTGTGTTCTGTCTAAATGCATCTTGAGCTAACCCAAAGTTAGCTCTTTGAAGGTCCATCTGTTCTCGAAACATATACTCTTGAAGTCTTTGAGCTTCTTTGGCACGTTTGTTTTGTTGCATCATTCCGATGCCTGACATGCCCAGACCTAATAGTTGTAAACCAAAACCCATAATTTATGCCCTTATAACATTTTGACTAAAAGTTGATGCCGCAGGAACACCTGACTGACCATACTCTTCCTCATCGTTCAGCATTGCCATATACCTTTGTAAAGAAATTGGGTCTTGCAATGCGTATTCTGGGAATTGAGCAACTCCTGATTCGCCCATCAAAGCTATGATGTCTTGCATTTCCTTGTCTTTTCTTGCTTGTACATTTCTTTCGTCTTGCTCAAGTCTGTACTGCTGAGAGTTTAACTCATTACTAATTGCATCTATCTCATCTAGTGCTTGCTGTGCGTTAAATAAATCTACTTGGTCTTGCATAGCTGTAAGCTCTGCATTAGGGTCTGACAAATCTGATGTGCCATAATACTGAGAGTTAAGTATTTTATCTCTTAGTTCTTGTGCCTGAGTTTCTATTTCGCTTCTTTTAGTACTAAGCTCAGAAAGTTTTTCATCGACACTTGTAAGACCTGTAGCAATTTGTGCTTTGATGTCGTCTACTCTACCACCTGTAAACTCTGATAAAGCACCTCTTTGTTCTCTTAGGTTTGACTGTACGTCTCTGATACCTGTTTCGTCTGACAGTTCAAGACCTTCTAATGCAGGACCGAAACCTGTTACATTATTTAATATGTCGTCTAGTGCTGTCTGTCTTTCTGATTGCAAGTTTTCTAATGCAGTTCTTCCTTGGTTGAGTGGGTTGTCTACATTACTAAAATCAAAATCAAGTTCGGAAGTAAACCCTTTCCTGTCTTCTTCTAAATCTCTTATAGCATCTGAAATAGCATTTAAGTTGTTTGCGTTGTAGATGCTACCAGTTTCTGCTGCTGATTCGATGCCTCTTGCTGTATCAAGAAGATTTGACTCAAAGCCTTGTATTCTATCAAGTTCTTTTGCTCTATCATCTGATAGCCTGTTTACATCTCTTGAAACGCCACTAAGTTCTGCAAGCTCATCGCCAAAGTCAAACCCAAGCTCACTAGAAAATCTTCCTGCACCTCTTTGTAAATCAGCAATTTCGTCTTGTAATGTCTGCATTCCTGTTTCGTCTCTGATAGTCATGTCACCAAAACGATTTCTGTAATCGTCTACATTAGAAAGTAAATCTGTTTCGTATTGAGATATTCTATCAAGCTCTGCTTGTCTTTGGTTTCTTAAATCTGTAAGACCTGTTGTTAAAACTCCTTTTTGAGTATCAAAAGTTCCAAAGCCAGTAGGTAGCATTTGGTCTAGGATAGATGAACTAAAGCCAGTTTTTCTTGCTTCAAGTTGTGCAAGCTCTCTTTCTAACTGGTTCATTCCTCTTTCGTCTGCAATGCCTAGTTGGTTTAAGCCTGTGCTTCCTAATGACAAGTCTCCTAGTAATTGGTTTCTAAAATCTTGGATACGTTTTTCTTCTGCATCTCTTTGAGATTTCATAGTGCCAAGTTGACCTAACTGATTTGATGCAGAGCCAACTAATTGATTGTAAAGATTATTGTTTACTTTATCTAATGTTGGAATGTCATTGATAGTAACTGTTCCATACTCAGTGTCGATTGTTTTTGCAAATGTTGGTTTATCTGTATCAAAAATACCCATCTGGTTTAAACCAGTTTGGTATCCTCTTAAATCTGTAGAGTATTGATTGTACTTATTTTCGTTCATAGAAGTAGTGGGGTCGTCATAAAAATCTACAAAGCTTGTACCTGCAAGATTTGAACTCATGTTTCCTAAGTTTGTAGAAAATCCACCTAACTGAGTATTATAATCTGCTACAGACTGATTATATGCGTCTGCTTTCTTTTTGTATTCTTCTGCTGTAGCTTTTGCAATCTCACCTTTTTGAACAGTATAATCTGGTGGTATTGGAGTGCCGCTATTTTTAGCCATTTAAAATTCTCCTATTATATCCATTTACATTCTGAACGTAACTGCCCATAAACGATTCCATCATGCTCTCCGTGAAAGTTTCTAAGTCTGCCTTCTTCTTTGAACCCAAGTTTTTCAAGAAGTTTCCTTGATTTATGATTAACTTCACTAGCCATTGCAGATATTCGTAAACAGCCACATTGATTCCATACATAGTCATACATAACTTTAAGATAGCGTCTTTGCCACAAAATAGGATTTTTTGAGACAACTGATACATGAATGTCATTCTTACTGTAGTCTGTAAAGACGACTGCTCCAATAAGTTTACCTTTGAGTTCAAAGCCAAATGCTTGTGTCGAATCAAAACTCGGTTGGTTTTCAAGATACTTTGAAGCCCATTCGGTAACTCTTTTTGGTTCATCAGTTATTACCTTTACTTTCATTAAGTCGATACTATACTTACTGCTACTGTTAGTTCAAGTCCAGAAGCACTACTATTGTTTGTTGTTATAAATTGTATTGATTTGCTTGCTGATGTTGCATCAACTTCTATTGCTGTCGATAATGTTACATCTTGATTAGTTGATGATACAGAGTATGTGCTTCCTTGACCAACACCATTTACAGCCAACTGTAGTGATATTGTTCCAGAAGCTGTAAAAACTGACAGACCATTTATTTGTATCTTCTCTTTAAATACTCTTTTTATTGTAGTCGTTGTATTAGAAGGAGTTGCAATAGTATGGTAGTAACTATTTGTTGCTAGTGATGTAGGCAACTGTGTAGAAGGCAGACGACCACCACTATCTAATGTAGCCACTCCACTCGCTGCTCCCTTTTGAGTTGTAGCTATAACACTACTTAAATCTACAGCACCATATACAAGTGCTGTCCCTGTTCCATTAACTTGGACAAACTTTCCTGCGTCAGATGCAGCAAACGTAGGCAAAGAACTTTCTGGAGACGTCTGCAAGAATTGAGTGCCATCATAAAACTTTAGAATGTTAGGTGTCTGCGATGTATCAAGAAACAAATCACCAGTTGCAGGACTTGATGGTGTAGAGCTTGCAACTGTTATCTTTGCTTTTGCGGCTAATCCTGTTGCAAGACCAGATACTTTTGCCTGTGCTATTGCACCATCAGCTATTCCTATTTTATTAAATAATAGTAATCCTGTTGCTGTATCAGCATAAGTTGATTCCATAAGAAGACCTGTCACAGCATTTTCTGATGTGTTTTCAACTGTAATAATAGTTACAAGGTCATTAACAGGTAACGCACTAGCAAATGTAACTGTGTTAGTAGCAGAACTTGAAGTATAATCATTACCCCCTCCTCTTTGAAGCAAACCATTTCTCCAAACTTTAAGTTCTTGGTTTTCATTATGGGTAAAAATAAAAGCCTGTGTTGGCGAACCTGACACTGTAGTGTCTTGTCTTACGTATCCTGTTATCGCTGATGAACGAACTTTATATATAGTTATTTTATCGCCATTAGTTAAAGCACCAGTAAAAGTAACTGCGCCATTACTTGATGTGCCAGCAGTTGGGCTTGAAGTATAGTCATTGCTTCCACCTGGCTGTTGTAATTTTCCCTCCCTATACACAACAAGTTCGTCTGTACTATTGTGAGCGTAATCTACAACTGTTGGAGTTCCTGAGATAGTTGTGTCTTGCCTTGCGTGAAAAATAGGTGCGCCAACTGTACCTGCTGTTGAGCCGTCTGCACCTTTTATATTTGCCAATGTAGCAAGTGTTAGCCACCCAGTATTTGCGTCTGTGTACGAGCCAACTCTGTATTGTAGACCAGAGCTTGAATCTAATCTCATCTCAACAGGACCTGTCCAGTTTCCTCCTGTATCAAAAATTTTAGCTAGTAGCTCTCCAACAGTGTTATCTCCAAGCTCTGCTGAATTTAAATAACGAGTAAGATTTTCAAACTCAGTATTTATATTGCCACTTGAACCATAGTTTTGTGGATATTGTTGTCTTAATCTAACCATTTTATGCCCTCACAGTTACTGCAAATCCTATAACTCTTAATAAACCTTCGCCACCAGTAGTCGTTATTCTATACTGTGCGGCTTTGTATCTATGTTTCCAACTTCTTTCGTATTGTTTAGATAATGGCACATCTTGGAAGTAGTTGTCGTCCGATGTGTCATCAACTTCTATAACTAATGAACCTATTGTTCTGCCGTGTAAGTCTTGTGCATCTACATTTATAATGCCTTTTCCTGCTGCTTGTATTACTACGCTATGTGTTTCTTTTGTTTCTTCTAAACTTCCGTGCCAAAGTAAGGGTGTTGTTATACCTATATTTGGTGTTACAGCGTCTTTATCTATTTGTTCTGGTTGTAAAACTTCATGTATTCCACCAGTTGTTCCGTATAAAAGCTTGCCGTTTAAAAAATCTCCACATCTAGCATTTAAAAAATCACCTTGACTGTACTTAGGTTGTGCCTGACCACCTTCTGGGTTCATAGATAATGTAAGTCTTTTACATAAAAAATCACCAGACTGTGGAAAAAATACATGATACTGTGCTGAGTCTTGGTCAAAGACAGCACTGATAAGTTCTGGGTTTGGACATGAATTAAAAAGTTCTCTGTACAATATGTCTACTTTATCTGAAAGACTGTACGAATAAACCAGAAGCCCATTATCCTCTGACCTTTTAACAGAGTGTATGCCAGAGCGAGAGCAGAATAGTAAATCTGTTCCTGCGTTTTGTATTGTATTATGGCTTACGCAACCAATGTTGACGTATGCATTGTCATCTAATAACCAGTTGCTTATGCTAGGGTCTATCTTATAGATAACAGCCTTGTCACTTGTAAAGACGACAAGTCTATTTTGTTCGAATGTACCTAGCCCTGTTATCTTGTCTGCTGAACCAAGTAGATTTGCTATGTCAATAAAGCCTGCACGTAACACGTTTGTACTTGTATCTTGTTCGTCATCAGGAAAAATCTCATCTTGGTCAACACGAGAAAAATGGACTTCTGTTTCTTTGCCATTAATGCCTGCTACCACCAGACGTCTTTGTATAGACGTGCAGAATGCAGGCTTTAAATCGTTAATGGCTTTTGATTGGTTTCGTTTAAATATTGTTCCATCGTACATATACATTGGTCGCTGTCTGCAAGAAATTTGTACTTTTTGATTAAAAATTGTTGTCGATACTATTGCAGACGTTGGGTGTACGTCTTCTAAAACATGGTCACGTTCAGACTTAAATGTAATACCAGAACCTGTCTGTTCTACAAAAAAAGCTTCTGTTGTGTTGAAGTATCTAACGTGATTTACAGGAAAAGTTCCTTTTCTAAACTTGGCAGACGGCTCTCTTACTATCTGACCACGCCAATCACATGTGGCGTTGGTAAGCTTTGCAAGATGTTGTTGTTTACCAGTATCTAAAGAAGTAACATCACGAGAAGTATCTAATCCTTGAAAGTCTTCGTAAGGGTAACTTTTGACCCTTACTCCACTTGGTGATTTAACAGGACTTGTCATTTAACTCCTAACTGGAACTGCCAGTATATGATGTACTTGTTGTGCCGCTATTGTTCCTATTAAGTAATTCAAGATTTGCGTAAGGCTCTGACCTATCGTAATTAGTTTTTTCTTTGTACCTAATTGTATATCCGTTAAGTCGTCTCCATAACTGCTGATTTAAAGTTCTGTGGTACATAGGCATATAGAACTGTATCTTTTCACTGCCTTGTTGTACTGCATAATGATAAAGAATACCTTGCACAATAATAACATCATCAACTTCTCTTACATCATCAAGACTTTCGTAATAGTCAAATGTTACTGGAACAACAATATTTGAACCAGAACTGTCTGTGTCATTCTTTGTTGGTGCGTAAGGGTGCATTCTTATATCGTCTATAACCATGTTTGCAAATTCTATAAACATGAGAAGCACGTCTCCGTCCACAGTGCCTGGTGAAAACTCTCCGTATCTTCTTAGTGCAGACATGCACAAAGTTCTTAGAGGCGAGTAGCCAGATTTTATGTGGGGGTTAGAATTACTTTTTTCAGTAGAAAGTTTTTGACTTTCAGATGTATGGGTAGCTCCAGACATAACACTTCCGTCTGTCATAGTATGCGTGTCGCCTGTCCATACTCTTCCGTCTGGTAGGTAAAGTGCCATATGTTAAGCCTTTCTTCTTACTCTGCCGTTTAAAAAGAAGTGGTGTTTTTCAAATCTCTCAGTGTCTGATTTTTCAACTTCCCATTCGCATAAGCCAGAGATTGTATTTCTTGTGCTTCTAATGTCTGCACATTCAAACATGTAAGGTTCTTTTTCTTTGCTTTCATAAATTACAGTAGAAGCAGTTGGTTGTACCCATGCTTCGTTTACATTCGGTGTACTTTTGTCATCTGACTTGAGTGTGCCATCTGCGTTTCTAGCTCTAACTTTTTTAGTTTTACTTGATTCTGCCATGTATCTCTCCAAAAATGTCTTCGTATAAAGACCACCAGGTGGGTAGTTTTATATCCTTATGTATGATTATACCCTAAAAAAACATAAAAAGGGAACATAAAATGCTCCCTTTTTACATTGAGGAAAATCAATCTCCTAAGATGCGGCTACGCCTGCCCAGTTTTTAACATAACCATGAACTTTATCTTGTAGAAGTTCTAATCCACACTCAGTTAGATATTCACTCTTCATAGAGTCAGCATCTACTGCTTGTCGATTTTCTAAAAGTTGAGTGTCACGACCTTCTAGGTAACGATAAACAAGATATGGGAAATCAACAATAACCATTGCAGTTTTCATATGAGCTAACTGACGGAACTGTGGGTGTAAGTGTACCATCAAGTCACCTGCGAAAGTGCTGTATTGTGTTAGGTTGATGCCATAGCTACCTTCTATCGCTGTTGGTTGCCAACGTGCTTTACCTATTTTTTGTAATAAAGCTGCACATGTTTCACCGACAAAGGCTATCTTTTGCTTTGAACCATATTTAAATATAGTAGAAATCAAAAGCTTATCTAAGCCGTCTTCAGTCATATTGTTTGCAGCACTACTACCATAGGTAGCGTTACTTGTTGCCAAGTCTACCACGTTAGTTAGTGAGTTAGTTAAACCACCTGTGTATCTAGTTGGACTTGCAGTTGAACCACTTGCTTCGTTTTTATTACCGAAGAACATAGCTCTTTCAATGTCAGACATATGTAATTTTAATGCCTTAGTCATTGATTCGTCCATCTTATCACCAGTTCTTAGGTAGGTACTTGCCAAAGTATTTGATACTTGGAAAGCAGTTCTAAAAATCTGAGTGAAGTTGTTGGTTACTGTAGCATCAAATGTGATTGCTGTTGGTGATGTTGCACCTTCAGCTGCCGCAAAGCCTGCTACAAACAGGACTGCATTATCTGCAATCTGGTGAGAAGTGCCTCCGATGTTACGAGTAACAGCAAGAGTTGTTGCTGTTGTATCAGCAGTAACATGCATAACTTCACCAGTAGTTTGGTTTATAACGATTGCACCTTTAATTGCAAACTTGTTGTCGTCTGCTGCATCTATTGTTATTGATGCTGTAGACGTTGAGTTTACTGCTCCGTTAACTGTGATAACTCTATCAGGCAACTCGTCTCTGAAGTTTTTATACTCAGGGTCGTCTGTTGGTTCTGATGAACCCATAGCTAACATAGCGTTTAATGGTGCATTACCATTTGGTTCTAAAAGAGTGAATAACTCTCTGTAGTTTTTAGGACGGAAGTCTGAACCGAACTCGCCTGTCCCTCTCATGCCTTGAATAGGGGCCATTGTAGTTTCTCCTTAAAAAAACAAAATTAAAATTTTAAGCGAGGTTCACGGAAGTCCATCGTTAATCTCTTATATATATGAGCCGTAGCGCATATATATAGTATTAACTAATAATAATAAGTCTGTCTACCCTTATAAAAAAAGACCCCCTAGAAAATGCCTTAACTAGGGGGTAAGTTTTTGGTAATTAGTAACCTTTTTGAGTCATTACATTATTTGTAAATCTATCAAAGGTAGAGGGAGATGATTGTTCTGATGCTCCTGCACCAACATCTGCATTGGCAGTTTGACCTACGCTACCAGTAAACGCTTGTCTTTTGCCCATGATGTCTCTAAGTCTAGCCATCTCTGGCGATGATTTGTTATTTTTGTAATCTGTCATTACTTTAATTGTAAGCTGTGGGTCTGCAAAGTCTTCCATTGTATATCCACGTTCTGCTGCAAACATCTGAAACTCTTGTGCGTCTCCGTCTGCCAGACCTAAAGCTTGTTGAACTCTGTCTAAATTATTTGCTATTGTTTGTTTAGCTGCTGATATTTGTGCGTTTTCACCAGTTTGGAAACCTGCTTTTGCTGCGTCTGCCATACCTGCACTCTGTGCTACGACTTGACGTAACATGTTTTTTACCTGTGCAAGTTCTTGTTGCATAGCACCAACATTACTATTGCCTTGTGCAGACATGTTCATCATGTCTCTAAAGCCAGGTGGTAGAGTTACTGCGTTGTCTTCTTCCCATTTCTTGAGAGACGCTTCTACATCACCAGATTTAAGAGCAGTGTCTTTTTCATAAACGCCTGGCTTGTCACCTTTTGTATTTCCCATTGTGGGATTTGACTCGCCTGCCTTTGAAATATTTGCCAGTTGTTCTGCTATTTGTTTTGTTGATACACCAGGATTAGTTCTCATATATTGGTCAATAACGTCTGTGATTGGTTTATATACTGCATTCTTGTGATTAAGTGCCGAATACCTTTCGAATGTAGATTTAATTTGATTAGGCGTAAGTTCTCTTTTTTTCTTGTTGCCTTCTTTATCCATGTCACCAAAGTCTATTTCATAGATGATTGCCTCAGCAGACATCTTATCGCCTTCAGTATCAGGCGAACCTTTAGAAGCGGCTTGTTCAGCGGCAGAGTCTTTAGGTGGTGCTTTAGGTGCTTGTGGTTGTGATGCAGGAGGAGCAGGTTGTTGTGTTTGCGCCTGTTGCGTTGGAACGCCCAACTGGTTTGAAGCAATACGATTGATTGCGTCTGCTGCCATTTGAGGGTCTTGTTGTTGTGTAGCCATTTGGTTTTTCCTTTCTCAGCCGTAGCGAAGATTAAGTTTCAGTTATATCTATATTACTCTTTTTTTTATTTTCGTCTACCTTTTCTAACGCAATTTCATTCTCATAGCGTATTTTTAAACGATTGGGCATTTCGAGTAATTGTTTTGCTGCCCATATTGCGCCTCGTCTGAAGTTAATTTCTTCTAAATCCATCTTAGGACTTTCAGCTATACTCATAGCAGACTTAACGATTTCTTCTTCCATTACTGCTACTATTTGTTTCCAACCAGTAGACTCTGTAAGTTTAGAAAGATTTTGTAATCTTGACTTAGACGACAATTATTTTCCCTGACGTTTACCCATCTTCTTACTTTTTCTAAGAATAGGTTTACCTGCCCTAAAAGCTTTTACTTTACTAGGGATTGGTTTTGTTATTACTTTTTTAGTATCTAATTGCATACCCATGGTATACTCCTAAGTTAAAACGATTGAAATTACAAGTCCAAGAATAGATAAAGTTGTGACAGCTTGCATACCTTCTAGTCTCCACATACGTTTATCAAGGCTATCAAGTTTATCTTGAACGGCTTGGTATCTAACAGCACACTCACGTTCATGTGCTTCCAGATTCATTTGAACTTTTAATGTTGGTTCAACAGATTGTTTCATTAGTAAGGTACACCTTCCTCTTTGACAACAAAGTTCTCCCAATTCTTACAATTTATACCACAAGGTATTGGGTCATATTTATATCCGTCTGGGTCTGTATCATATTTTACTTCACTCCATATATCAAACTTACCTTCAACAGTAGATTTGTAATAATATAAAGCATCTGTGTCTTCACCACATTCACAAGTTCTTGCCATTATAAACTCACTTTCGATACACTTAAAGAATTAGGATTACTTAATGAAACAGATGTATCACCAGGAGCAACTACTGTCATTCTATTTGTTCCACTATCATAGGTTGCAGTAGTATCAGCTAAACCATTCATTGCACTTGCTATCTCACTTCCTGCTGTATCTGTACTTGCACCATTTGATAAGTTCACAGAAGTTGAATTACCACCACTTGTTACTGTAGCAGTAGTTAAGTTACCAGTTTGATTTACACCTTGAGTTGTAGAACCACTGCCACTAACATTTGATGCTGGTCTTACAATAGAAGAATTGCCTGGACTTGGATTTGTTCCAGTATTAACACCACTCCCATTAGAAATACTTATTGACATATCGTTTACATTTCCAGAACTAGCTGGAGCAGTTACTGTTACAGTATTGCCACTTCTGAAAACAGACCAACCACTAGGTAACATACTTGATAGTCCTGCTTTCAAAGTGTTTGCGTGTGTACTAGCAGTATTCGAATTGGTAAATGTACCACTACCACTAAATCCAGCACCACTAATAGAATATGACGCACCTAAATTTACAGTAGTTGATGACTGGTTAACACCATTTAAGTAGTAGGTATAATATTGTGTGCCAACCATATTAACATTTATATATCCGTTACTTTGCATAGATGAACCATAGCCTGCATAGAAAGATGCATAAACTCTTACACCTACACCAGCAGATGAACTATTATTAAAAGAGTAACTTCCTCCGTAATAACCATATCCACCAGTAGAACCAGAAACTAATGAGTATTGTGGACTTGCACCTGATGTTCCACCTGATACAGATGGACCTCCATGTGGTTCATGATATTTAGTTGACCAAGTTGTAGGACCAACAAAGTGTGTATAAGTTGTCCAGTTGTTAGCACCACCAGCAATATTTGCATTACTGCTATAAACACCAACGTTACCAAAACAAAAATTAGCAGCATAATATACATAACCACCTACTGTATAATTCATGCTAATTGAACTTGCGTTGGGCCAGTAATTTATACCAGTTAAATATCTACCTTGTGTTTGACTTCCGAATACTCTTGTCCAACTTGTGCCATTAGAAGAGCCTGGATTTCCTGCACCAAAATACCAGTTATAACTATTTGTTTGATTTTGTGTACCAGTATGTTGACTTTGATATCCAGTATAAATTGTTTGAGTTCCACTATTAGTCGAATTGCCTATAGTGTAAGTATAAACTTCTGCTGTTGCTGCATTTAGTGTGTTAGCTGTACCAGAAAAATCAAAGAAGTCTGTTTTAGTAAATGGGTGTCTTAATGTTGAGCCATCTAATGCTCTTATCTGTCTTACTCTTCTTACAGTAGAACCATCTAATACATAAATATTATGTGGTGTTCTTATTGTTGAACCATCAAGTACAGACAGAACCATTAGTACACCATTATTATTTTAGTATTTCCAGTAAAGTCACTTGCACTAGAAGGAACAGAAGTAGATATTTTAAATATACCTAAGTGTTGGTCTGTGCCTAAATCTAAAAGATTAAGTTCTGCTGTAGTACCAGTATAACCATTTAACTTATCTAGTTCTGTTGAAGTTACAGAAGTTCCATCTAATTTATTTAGTTCAGCTGCACTTGAAGTAACAAGAGTACCACCTAATAACAATCCATTTGTTCCATCGTGACTTGCTACATCAAAATTGTGTGAACCATCTTGTAAAGTAGTAGAAGCATTTAACTGAATTACACCAGAACCATTTGGATTTACGACAACATTATTATTAGAAGCAGAACTTATTTCATTACCATTAACATCTAATGAACCACCAAGTGTTAATACTCCAGTAATAGCTACTCCTGTAGATTTGGTTGCAAGTTTCTCTGAGCCATAGTGAAATAACTGTGTTTCACCACTACTTCCGTCAGCTTGAATGTACTTAGCAAAACCACCAGTACTATCATCAGCATATATAATTACATCTTTATCAGCATCACCTTGGAATATATTAAAAGAACCATCGTAATTCATAATATAGGAGTGGTCAGAATTTCGATAAAATCTTAAACCAGCACCACCAGAAGTCGTCTGTAAGTCTATAGAAGCACCATGTGCAAATCTTAAATCATCTAAAGATTTATCCCAAAAGACATTATAACTATCACCAGAAAAAGTCACATCTCCTGTGAAAGTACCACCAGTGGTAGGCATACCCCCACCAGATGCAGCTTCTAAACTAATCTTTGCAGTAGAATTATCATAAGTTAATACATAATTATCTTGACCAGAACCAACTGTTTGGTCGCTATCAAACTTAAAATTACCTAATGATATATCACCAGTTCCATTATTAGTGAGAGTCATATTACCTGTATCACCAGAAATTATAGTATTTCCACCTACAGCACCAATATTTATATCACCAAGAGATGAATTAATATCGACTACCCCAGGAGCAGTAATATCTATTTCGCCAGTGCCACCATCTAACTTAATCCAAGTTGAAGTTCCCCCAGACCCATCATCAGCACGTATAAGTATATCTTTATCAGCTGTAAGACTTTGAATATATAAATCACCATTATAGGCATTAATAAGGGAATTACTACCACTGTTTGTATGCCATATTTCTAAATCATTACTACTCCCAAATGAAATTTTAGCTTCATCTGCAACTTCTAATCTATTATCTGATTTATCCCATATTACGTTATAGTTAGCACCAGTAAAAGTTACGTCACCATCGAGTGTAGCAACACCATTTACATATACTCCACTAGAATTGGTATTAAACCTCCAGTTACCATAGTTATATAAATATACATTACCAGTACTACCATCACACTTTATATACTCTGCAAGACCACCAGACGAATTATCAGAAGAAAGAATTATATCTTTATCATTTGCATACTGTTCAATTTTTATATCGCCAGTATAATTTAGTATAGACCCATCAGTATTATTACTGGTTATCTTAAAATTTGCACTATTACCAAACTTTAATTCAGTGTTAGTTGCAAAAACTACATCATTAGTAAAAGTACCACCAGTAGTAGGCATACCAGTAACTGGAAGATTTGTTAAAGAACTACCATCACCAGAAAATGAAGTAGCTGTAACAGCTCCACTTACGTTTACAGCACCAGTAAAAGTACCACCACTAGTCGGAACAGTATTAAAAGTTGCTATAGAAAAAGTATCGAAAACATGAGCTTCAATAATATCACTTGCTGACAGTGCAGTTAATCCACTAATAGTATTTGCAGTGTTTAAATTGTAGGCTGTTTGGTCTAATTTTGTTCCATTTTTAAATAAGGTAACTAAGTTTTTATCGGTAAATCTTAATTGCTTATTGTTGCTGTCTGTAAGCGTAGAAGCAATAGAAGTCTCACCACCTGATGCAACCCAGCGATATTTATTTAGTAATCCAAAGCCGTCAGAGCTTCTGCCTATGTAACTCATTTTAATTTTTCCTTATCTTTTAACTTGGTTTAGTTGGAAAAGTAACATTATCTAAATCAGACGTATTGGTAATATCTCTTAATTCTTGCCTATACTTTCTCCAAGCAGTTGCATCTGCACCATTATCGACAAGAGTATTTATCTTATAATCAGCTTCTTCTAACAGAGGTGTTCTATCCTGTCTTAAAGCTTCCAATTTAAACATCGGTAAATTATCTAGATCATTTTTTATATCTATTTCTCTTTGTGCTAATTCTTCTTCTGAAAGAGGAATTTTAACACCATCAACACTTTTGTATATTGTTTCACTCATTATTTTTTCCACCCATACAATTTGAATGTACCTTGAGTAAAAGGACTTCCATAACCAACTCCAAATTTTATGCCATCAACTTTTGTATCGTATGAAGTTGAAGTACCATCATCTAAAAATCCAAATGGGTGTACATAATATGGTGAACCATAATTATCATCGAAACTCCAATACTGAGCATCTAATTCTCTAACACCTTTGTAAGTTGTTGTGCTACGCAGATTGTAAAACCTATACCAAGCATGAAATGTAGCTTGTGAATCTACACCAAGAGCAATATCAGTTTGATTAGCACCAACTAAATAAATTTGATATTGTTGAGTATACGCCCAACCACCAGTTTCCCAAGTGTCACCTCTTTTCATACCTATATGATAACCTCTGGTCATGTACTTTGTACCAGTTACTTCTGATCCACTTTGATTAAATCTGCACCAAATATAATTTGATGCATTACTTGAATTTGAAGTAACTTTTACATCGTACACATAAACATCATAATAATCATAATCATCAGTAATAACTGAAGATGAAAATATAGGATTAGCTACTCCTGCTGCATCTATTGTACTGAGTAGTTTTTTATGTTGATTGTCATCGTTTAATAAATCTGATTGTTGTGCTACATCTATTGGAAAATTAGAATTATTTGTATTTTGACCTATGTAAGACATATTAGCTCATCTCCAATATAGATAAACTGACCTCAACAGTAGCTGTTACACTTGAAACAATTTGAATTGCATCGTCAGCTTCTAAGACTACTTTTTGATTTCCACCTACTACAACTAGCGAACTGCCAACAGCTATGGGTGCATCTTTGATAATGTAAATATCTGTTCCACCATCTTTTACAATCTTTACACTTGCAGTAACCGAACTTGCACTAATGTTAGCCATTGTCATTCCAATGACTGTTGTTGTGACACTTGTGGCTGTGTACATGGTTACTAAAGAAGCAGTAGTTTGAGCAGTTTTTAATTTAAAGTTATTTGGCATATTATTATCCTAATGCGATTGCAAATGGGATTGCTTCAGCACTTGCTGCCGAGGCAAAGTCAGTTATTGTTGAAGAGGCTTGAGTATGAGATATAGCAGCACCAGTTGCTGAAGTTAATATTGCATTTGAATTTATATTGACTACTCCAGCACTTGCTCTTGATATTGTAGTGTCAGGAGTATTTCCAAATGTAATTTTAGCATTATCAGCAAACTCTAAAGAATTTTCTGAAGTATCCCAAACAACATCATGGCTTGCTCCTTTTAATGTTATGTCTCCTATTGATGAAATTTCCATTCTTTCAGTGGCATTGCTATAACCAGTATCAGCAGTACCAGTTCTAAATGATAAGCCACCACCTGTACTAACACTATTCCACACGGCTGTTTTATTATTTGCTAATTTAATCCCACCCTCTGGTATTCCACCATCTTGTTTAAAAAGTATTTCTGGGTGGTCATTTTCATCATTATTATCAGTGTCAGCTTCTATTGTTAAAACAGCATCTCCACTTGTTCCAGAGCTTATAGTTACATCACCAGTAAATGTGCCACCTGCTAATGGCATCTTAGTAGCGATTGAATTAGTAACTGTAGTTGAGAAGTTTGCATCATCACC
>CETY01150919.1_pt1 | contig 28336 bp, 48 predicted proteins | sample 361551 | NCBI WGS metagenome assembly CETY01 (sample SAMEA2623135, study PRJEB7988) | marine metagenome | biome: marine biome (ENVO:00000447); feature: deep chlorophyll maximum layer (ENVO:xxxxxxxx); material: "saline water (ENVO:00002010), including plankton (ENVO:xxxxxxxx)" | depth 45 m | reverse complement strand
AAAGGTCGCCAAACAGGAACTTCAACTGGCAACCCTGAGAATTTAACCGCCGATCAAGTTGTCGCTATTGTGAACACAATGACTAGCGCGGCATCTATTGATGGCGGTACTTATTGATTCATGTTCCCTAAATAGGGTTTAATTTTCTTATGGCTTCTAATATTCAACAGCTTAGGAGTGGCACATCTTCTAAGCGTCCTGATCCTGCAAATCTTTCCCTAGGCACTCTAGCCGTTAACTATAACGAGAGTGATCCGGGTATTTATATCCGTGATGATCAAGGTGCTCTAGTCAAGATTGCTCCTGCGTTTATTGGAGCAACCGCGCCCAACAACTCTCCGGCGACTGGGGGTTCAACGGGCAATGCAGTCGGCGAGATTTGGCTGAACACCACCACCACGCCACCCAAGCTCCAGATTTACAGCGGCAGTGCATGGCTTGATGCTGGCGGTGCAGGTGCAGTTGGTGCAGGCGGCGATCAGATCTTCCTTGAGGTGGATCAAACACTTTCGGCTTCATATTCAGTCACTAGCGGCAAAAACGCTCTGACGGCAGGTCCGCTGGAAATTGCAACCGGCCAGACGCTAACGATCCCATCAGGATCAAATCTAGTAATCGTTTAATTCTGAGGTTATCTAATTATGTCTGTAGTAATTAACGGCGACACTGGTATCTCAGGCGTCAACGGTTCAGCGGGTAATCCCGCTATTAAAGGTAGTGACGCTGATACTGGTATTCATTTTGGGACTGACACTGCTGCTATCACAACTGGTGGCACTGACAGGGTGTCTATTGATTCCACTGGAGCAGCTACTTTTTCCGGCACTGTAAAAACATCCAAGGTCGAAAACGCCAATACCAGTAACGGCGGTGTAGAGATCGACACTGCTGGCCATGTCCAGTTGGATGGCTTGCAGATGCCGACTGATGGGTCATTAAGCCATAGGAACATCATCATCAATGGCGGAATGCGAGTCAGCCAACGGCCTAACATCAATACTGGTCAAACCGCAAGTGCATATAGAGCTTGCGACCGCTTTAGATTACTGATCAGCAATGCAGGCACCTGGACAATTCTCCAAGATTTTGGTGAAGTTCCGCAAGGCTTTAGTAGTAGTTTCAGAATTGACTGCACGTCAGGTGGTATGACCAGTGCAAGCTCAGTTCTGATTATTAGGTATGTCATCGAAGCGAGAGATCTGCAGGTTTTAGATTATGGAACCGCAAATGCTCAGCCAGCTACCTTGTCTTTTTGGGTTAAGTCAAACAAAACAGGTGGTGCCACTATTCAGCTAAATTCACAAGATGGAAGCAATCGCTCCTTTATTACTACCTATACCATCAATACAGCTAATACATGGGAGTATAAAACAATCTCTATTCCTGCCGACACTGGTGGAACAATAAATGATGACAACGGTTCAGGATTAGAGATGGATATGTGGCTGAACTCTGGCACCTTCTACCAAGGCTCAACGCCTGCTTCAGGCTGGGCTCCTGAGGTTACTGGTGCCCGAAACAATACAAACCTAGGAGTTGGCAACGCTACAGGTGATAATTTTTATCTTACAGGCGTTCAACTTGAGGTAGGAGAAAAAGCCACTCCCTTTGAACATAGGTCGTTTGCTGAAGAGCTTGCTAGATGTAAGCGTTATTTTCAAAAAACTACGAACGAATCCCAAAATAATGCGCGAACTTTCGCTATTGGAGCATTTAACGCCAACAGAGGATTCGGGGGCTTTCCATTAAATGAGACTATGAGGACCGCACCTGCCGTTAGCTATGACCATTTATTTTATGAAGAATATAGCTTGGCTAATAGCCATGCAATATCAGATATTACTAATTACGGTGACGTGAAAGATGGCCTGGTCAGTTTGGATCTCAGGACCGCCACTAATGTTTTAACCTCTGATAAAGTTTACCTGTTGACGTTTGGAGGCAGCACTAATGCTGCACTCCGTGGTTTCATTGAATTTGACGCTGAATTCTGAATTATGACTACTTACCGCATCTTGAAGGCATACGAATCAAAGGTTGAGTTCATCAAAAAAATTGAAGAAGACGGCACTGTTTGGACATTTCGGTCTGATGGAGAAACCTATCATTCCATTGAATACCGAAAGTGGCTAGAAGAAGGCAACGAACCACTTCCTGCTGATTGATTTCTTTCTCGTTACTACGAGAAATTTTAAGCTTTAATTTAAGCGTTCTACTTATTTAATTTTTTATCATGACTCTTCGTCTTAATGGTGACAGCTCGGGCTTTACCGAGATCAAAGCGCCCAATGCTGCGGGCGGCAATTCAATCACGCTGCCTGACAGTAATGGCGGTGCTAATCAACTGCTGCAGAACGGCGGCACTGCGGGTGAGCTGCAATACACAAGTGCTGGTGGTGGGCTGCATTACGATTCAAGTGGTCATCTTCTAGTAGGCACAGCTACTGCACGAACCAACATCAATAATGGCGGCACAGGTTGGACGCCTTACGGTCAGTTTGAGTTTGCGAATAATGGATGGGAAGGTGTCAGTATTATCAACAACAATGGTTCCGGTTTTGGAGCAAAGCTGACAATCGGAACCTCTTATGGTGGCTCGGTTGGAAGCAACACCATAGGGTCTAACAATTCTCAAAATGCAAGACTTTCCTTCCAGGCTAACGATGGGAGTAAATTTTTAGAGAATGCCGTAATCTCTGCTCATATTGACGGCAGTCCGGGTACTAATGTCATGCCTGGCAAGCTTGTTTTTGCTACTAACGCTGGCGGTGTTGCTCCCACTAACCGGATAGAAATCGACCACAACGGTACATTGAGGCTGCTGGCTGGTTGCCCCGGCATTGATTTCAGCGCGATTCAGACAAATAACGCTGGCATGACTAGCGAAACCCTGGATAGTTATGAAGAGGGTATATGGAGTTTAACTCCTACAGGAGGTACATGGAGTGTAAACAGGGCTGCATATATTAAAGTTGGAAGAAAAGTGACCATCTTTTTCTCTGGGGCTATTACTTCCCCGAGTAGCAGTGACGTTTCATTCCCTCTTCCTTTTGCCTCAGACACGTCGCTTAATACAGGAAGCAGTGGGGTTGAAGGTCACGGCGCTGTCATGTTCCATACTGCTAATCCGCCATCGAATACATTTAATGCAAACGTTTACGTTTGGGATACGACGGCCAATATCTATTTCTCCCCGGTAAACAGCTCTTGGGTTCAAGCAAATGGAACACAGGTCGGTGGTGTAGTTCAATTTACAGCAACATATTTCGCTGCTGCCTAGCAGTAAGCCCGCAACTGGCTTAAAACTAAAAATCATTAAATCTGTCTCTACCAGTCGGTAGTTCCTAATATGGCTTTTACAGAACGCCAAGAATACAAGCTCGAAATCATCCCTCCTTACAGCATCATCCAATGCCGCCGTGCTGACATTGTCGAGAAAGACGGTGTGGAAGTTGGTCGCACTTACCATCGCCACCTTCGTGCCCCCGGCGAGGATGTTTCCCAGGATTGTGCAGAATTGCAGGCCGTCGCTGGTTCGCTCTGGACCCAAGAAGTGATCGACGCATATGCCGCCAACCAAGCTGCTAATCAACTCGAAGCTTGATCTACATTGACCCCGCCCGCTGGTGGGGTTTTCGCTCTTAATTCTTTTATTGGCTTTTAATAATGAGCACTCTACAAACTACGAACCTCAAGCACCCAGATTCTTCTGCTAGTCAAATTACGTTTACCAGCGGTGGTGATATTGACCTTGACAGTGCCGCAGTCTTCATTGACAGCTCACATAATCTAATTGGATTTGGAACGTCGTCTCCTACCTCTCCCATACACGTAGTTGGTAGCAGTAGTGGCGGTTTTCTTGGTGGAGGTATCCGCATAAATGACACAGCCAATTCATCTGATTGGTTTATGGGCGGTGCTGTAGGCGGCAGCTTTCAAATAGCAGAAGCTGCCGGTTCGACACGGATGATTTTTGACACGTCAGGTAATGTCGGAATTGCAGCTATTCCAGTTGCAAAGCTAGATGTAAATGGCACTCAAGTGTCTAATGTTGTTGCAATGGCAGGTTTAGATGTTGACTGCAGTCTCGGCAATTACTTTACAAAGACCATCAATGGAAACAGTACATTCACCTTTAGCAACGTCCCTGCAAGCAGAGCATTTTCTTTTGTTCTCGAACTAACGCATACAAGCGGCACTGTCACTTGGCCTAGTTCTGTCAAGTTCCCCGCTGATACGGCACCAACATTGACCACTGGCAAGACACATCTTTTTGTCTTTATTTCTGATAGTGGTTCTACAAGATTCCGTGCCGCTACTGTTGTTGACTACGTCAACTAAGGAGAACACAAAATGAATAATGCTTCTACGCAAACACTTATTGCAGCAGCAGCAGCACAAGCTGAAAGTCTTGCTTACGTTGACGATGTTTTTAGTACGTTTTTGTATACGGGCAACTCCGGCACAACGACAATCACAAATGGATTAGATTTAGCTGGAGAAGGTGGCCTGGTTTGGACCAAAGGCAGTAATTACAATTACGACCATCATTTGTTTGACACGGAACGAGGAGCCACTAAATATTTACAGTCTTCGCAAACGACTTCTGAAGCTACTCAAAGTACAAGCTTAACGAGTTTTAATTCTAATGGTTTTACTTTAGGTTCTGATAGCGATGTAAATGATAGCAATATCAAGTACGTCTCCTGGACATTCCGCAAAGCGCCTGGTTGGTTCGATATAGTCCAATTTTCAGGTACAGGTAACGTACAAAACATCGCTCATTCGCTCGGTAGTACACCGGGAATGATACTGATACATTGTCTAACTGGCGTCCATGACTGGGAGGTTTACCACCGCTCAACTGGTGCCACCCAAAGCTTGCATATTAATAAAAATGACGCCGCTGCTTCTGATAGTACGGTTTGGAATGATACAGCCCCCACCTCAACTCAATTCACAGTAGGAACAAACAATAATGTCAACCAAAACGGTCATACTTATATAGCTTATATTTTTGCTCATGACGAAGCACAGTTTGGCACTGATGGTGATGAAAGCATTATTAAATGTGGAAGTTATTTGGGAGTAGGAGGTGGCAACTCAACAACAGTAGACGTGGGTTTTGAACCACAGTTCTTAATTACTAAAAAAGCTACTAACACTCCTGGCGAATGGAGAATTAATGACACAATGCGCGGCATTGTTTCCGATGGAGCAGACGCACAATTAAATGCAGACAGTTCCGCCGCAGAACTCACAGGTAACGCAACTTGTAATCTTACCCCTACAGGGTTTATTTCTAATGGTAGTCAAAATGATAGTGCCACCTACATCTACATGGCAATCCGGCGTCCGCATAAGCCGCCGGAAGTAGGAACGGATGTATTTTCTGTTGACAGTCGCGGATCAACAGGCGACGGGCTTACACCTGCTTACAGAAGTAATTTCCCTGTTGATTGGTACATGCAAAAAGGTGTATCTAGTTCTTCAGGCGCTCTTGAGGCAGCATTTAGGCTGCTTGGACCTGTGAGTCTTGACTTTGCAACAAACGACCAAGCATCTGTAGCTTCAGAAAAAACTTTTGATTACAACAACGGAGTTGAAGACGTTACTAGTTCAAACCAAAATTCAGTGGCGTGGATGTTTAAACGTGCTCCAGGTTTTTGCGATGTAGTCGCATATGCTGGAAACGGTTCCAATAGACAAATTTCGCACAACTTAACGGTAATACCAGAACTTATGATTTGCAAAAGGCGTAGTGGTGATGAAAACTGGCATCTTTATCATTCAAGCCAGGGTCCAACTAAATATGCCACCCCGGACACTAACAATGTTTTTAATACACTAAGTAATGTCTGGAATAACACAGCTCCTACAGAAAATGTGTTCTCTGTTGGAACAAATCACGGGGTAAATCGAAACAATGACACTTATATTGCAATACTCTTTGCATCCCTTCCAGGTATATCAAAGGTTGGCAGCTACACTGGAACTGGATCGGATCAAGACATTGACTGTGGATTCACTGGAGGTGCAAGGTTTGTATTGGTAAAGCGGGTCTTAACCGGTATTTGGCTTTTTTGGGACACATTCAGAGGAATAAATAGTAGTGGCAATGATCCCTACTTGCGGCTTGACCACAATAGCGCTCAAGTAACAAATAAAGATTGGATCGACCCATTAAATGCCGGTTTCACAATTAAAACTAACGTAAGCTCTGTGAATAAAAGTGGTGACGAATACATCTTCTTAGCCATCGCCTAATCAATTTTCTCATTCTCTAATCATGGAAATCCGCAATCGCATCACAGGTGAATTGACAACTGTAAGTCAGTTCAAAGCCTCTAATCCAAACACATCGTTTCCCAAGCAGATTACTGTCGAGATTCTTGACTCTTATGGCTATGACCCAGTGCTTCAGGGGCCACAAGCTACTGTCATTGCACCTTACGAGATAAGCGTTCGTGACGGCGTCGAAGAAGTTAATGGTCAATGGTTCACTAAGAATGTTGTAGGGCCAATCTTTGTCGAGACTACTGACGACGAAGGCTATGTGACATCGGCTGCCGAAAATAAAGCCGCCTACAGAGTTCAAGTTGATGCTAAGGCAGCAAAAAATGTTCGAGATGTTCGCAATCGACGCTTGGCAGCATCTGACTGGACACAGCTAGTTGACCAACCTTTATCTGACAGCGCACAAGTTGAATGGACATCTTATAGACAAGCATTGCGTAATTTACCTCAATCCGCTGGCTTCCCTCATGATGCAGTCTGGCCGGACGAGCCAAGTTAATACTTCACTAAGATAGACAGTGAAAGCCGACAAGTTCTATCGTGATTGAGCCCGGAAGATACGACATTACCATCTATCAAGGCGGCACTTTTAAGCTGGATTTGCAATACAAAGACTCAAGCAGTAATCCAGTGAACATGACGGGTTATGTGGTCACGGCTAAATTATTTAGCCGAAAAGGTGACACCTTGCTGGCCACATTCACAAACACTTTTACCGCCCAGTCTGACGGCAAGTTTCAATTGTCATTAACACCGGCTCAAACCTCTGCAATTACAGAGCAAGGGCAATATGACGTGCTAATTCAAGAACCTGGTGGGGACAGGTTTTTCCTTTTACAAGGCAATGCGTTCCTTGACATTGGACTCTCTAGCCAGTAAGTAGATAACATATAAATACTGATAACAGGAAGCTGATGACTACTGTCGCTTTAACTGGCCCAGTACGATCAGTGGTGGGCGTTACTGAAATAGCAAATCGTATTTCGGTTTCAGAAGCGAAAACTTTTGTAAGCATTGCGGAAACAAGCACTGCTCTTGTTATCACTCAACCCGCTGCCAGCAGCATTGTTGAGTTAACAGAAACAGGTCCATCAGTTGTAATTAATGAGCCTTCTGAACCTAGAATTGTTCAGATATCTTCTGCAGGCCCTTCTGGGCCTGCTTTTTCTGGAGTGCATTATTTTGACTTGGACCAGTTAAATGGACTAGGTGAAAGCGATGCAGGCAAAGTTCTTAACTGGAACGGAAACATTTTCGTCCCAACAGACGATTTATCCGCCAATCTGACACTTAATGGAGGAGCCTTTTAATGTCAGCCGTCACAATCAAGATCAAACGTAGAGCCTCTACAGGTGCCAGTGGAGCGCCAACTTCGCTGAAATCAGGCGAGTTGGCATTTAATGAAAATGCCAGTGACAAGCAGCTTTACTATGGCTACGGCGATGATGGCAGCGGGAATGCGACAAGTGTTGAGACAATAGCAGGAAGTGTTTTTGTTAGAGGGCAGGTCTCTGCTGACTCCAGCTCTGGCGTTTCTTATGCCAGCGGAACTGGTGAATTTAGCCTTGCCAGCATTCCAAATAGCAGCTTGGCAAATAGTGCTATCACGCTGAACGGAAGTTCTGTTTCATTGGGAGGCACTGCCACCATTGATTCATCTTTAAACGTAAGTGACGGCAGCGCATCTTCCACTGTGGCTGGTGGCGGCACTCTTACTATTCAAGGCACCAGTAATGAAGTTACTGTTGACAACAGCAGTAACACACTGACTGTTGGCCTTCCTGATGATGTAACCATTGCAGGGAATTTGATTGTCAGTGGAACAGCGACGATCAATGGAGCTGTCACGACTGTCAACAGTACCACTTTGACAGTAGATGACAAAAACATTGAACTTGGTTCTGTCGCCACTCCTACTGACACCACTGCCGATGGTGGAGGCTTAACTCTTCTCGGCGCCACTAACAAAACAATTAAATGGCTGAATGCCACTGATTGCTGGACCTTTAATCAACCAATCAACATTACAAGTGGTGGGCTAAAAATTGGTGGCACTGAAGTTATCAATTCATCGCGTTCATTGATCAACATGGTGATAGACGGGGGGACGTTTTGAGCGATTGAATTAAATGGTTTGTTTGGCAATGTATTTTTTGTATAATTAACGAAGACTGCGGAAAGTTCTTTTTGTGGAGCCTGTATTACCAGTAAGCATTGTTCTGGGTGTAGCTGGCGGAGCGCTTTCTGTCATTGTCACCTTGGGCCGCAAGTTTGAGACCATTGATCAAAGACAGCAGGCCCATGTCCATTTAATGGAGAAGCGTATGGACACCATTGAACTGCGCTTGGCTCAAGACTACGTTGACAAGACCGACTTGCAGAACATCCTTGAGCGGCTTGATGCGCGAATTGACAGGATGGATTATAAGCTCGATCAAATCTTGATCGGTTACAACAAGATGCCACCCCCTTCTGTTTGACAAGACTATAATTCGGCTTGATGTTTTGCAAAACTTTTAAAGTTTATGGCGACCAAAACAAAGATTGGGATCAACGGTCAAAAACTGATCGAAGTTCAAAGCAACAAGAAGACCAGGCAGGGTCAAGGTCGTAATAGTCGTCCTTCGCATGGGCGCAAGATGAGCCGGGGGCAGGGAAAGAGGTGAATCAGTCTTTCTGAATTTGACCGTCAACTCTCCAAGTTATCCGCATGGGGCCTCCCAAGAGGGAGTCCCCCTCTTCTTCGATGATCACTGAAGGCACAATGGCATCAGGCACTGGAGTGACCTTTGCTTTGGGGTACATTTCTTTCGCCTTCTTAGCAAGTTTGTTCGCCATGGCATTGCGATGATCTTCCACCCATTCGTGCATGAGCTGCTTGCCTTGGCTGTCAACTGATTTCATGACATGAACTGTTTTCCACTCTGCCCAATCGGCACGGCAATAGTTCATCATGCGACAGAACAAGGCATTGCCTTTGAGTGAGGCGTTCTTGCCTAGCAAGAAAAGCCCCACTTGATAACAAAGCGCTCTGAATAATGCTTGAGAGGTCATGAAGAAACGAAGACTGCCCAGCCGCCAGTGCCAATAACGCGCCACCTGGGAACCCAGCAACGCTTGCTATAGCGAACGAATTGTCCGCCAGATGCGTTCAAATAAGAACCTCGGACCACATCGGCTTCGCCGTAAGGATCGTGGTGGATGTAATCCTCTTCGGTGTATCCAACAATGACCGACCAATGCCCTCCACCAACTGGTTCGTCGTATGGCCCCATATGCAGCCATCCCACAGCAACAGGGCGACCTTGATCAATTTCATCTGTAATCATCTTTTCGGTCACTTCAGTGCTAAAGCGAGCGTTGAGATTTAATGATGACAATGCCTTGAGTTGAGAGTTGCTGTCTGTAGTGTCCCCAAAACGCTCTCTAATGGCATTGTATTCGTCGTCAGATGACACGGCCCCATGAAAGGCGGCAAGCATCGCACAGGAGCTGCTGAAGCACTCTCTGTGGCCGCGACCTGACTTGTTATCTCGCTGGCTGAAATATTTTACTTGCAGTGGGTTTTTGTAATAAGCAAAGACAGGTTTTGTTGGGCCTGCCCTGTAAAGCAAAGCAAACTCACTCAGCTCCTCTTGCGTGAGTCGGTCCTCCAAGTAGTTCCAAGCTGCCACTTGATGGCTATCTTCGTTGTAATACTTGGCAGCGTTAGTAAGGCGAATTGGATTTCGCACAGATGAATACTCCGTCATTAGTCGAATAAGTTTTTGAGGATAATCGGGATCGGTTGCGTAACCCTCTGTTTGCAGCGCATAAGCCGCATCCTCTACCGTAAAACAATTGTTTACCCCCTTATAAATCCTGTAGTCTTTGTACCAAAGCTTTACCAGATACTCGATGCAGGCTTCTGGCGAGGGGAAGTCAATAAATCCATCTTTCAATGTCAGCCATTGACCGTTAATGAACTCTTTGGTGACGCAGTTCGTTCCCGCGCCTTTCAGTCCAAAATAATTAAATTTTCCTGAAACGTGCTTGCCATAAGCACTTTCCAGCGCCCACTGAGCGGCCACTAGCTCGCCAAATTTAGCGCCCACGCTTTCGGCGTAGGCGCTAATTCCTTCCCATGTGTTCGCAACCATCATTCAAGCGCATCTGTTGAATGACAATAATAGTTCAGCGTTTTTGAGCTGGGAAAACACGCTTAAGGATTGACAGCAGCAGTTGAACTGTGGAGTTTTCTTTAATTGGAGTGACGGCGATGATGTGCTCCAGAGCACCCACCAACACAGCGCCAACAACAAACCATTCGGCAGCAGTCATGGTAAAAACAAAAAAATGTTGACTATACGCTAGCCATGATTCCCTGGTAGTCACACAACTTGCAAATTTCAACCCTGTAAGCCGATTCCCATCTGCGCGAAAAACTAAATAGATTAGATGCAACAACTGAAGAGAACTTCATGTTTGTTGCTTATGAGCCTGAAGATTACCTCAACAGCCTCATCGAAGTACGAAAAGCGGATGCCAAAAGATTATTCAGGAAGGCGATATACAATGACTATCCACTAAGGGGGCCAAACGGTCAACCAGCTTGTGCGTATTGCGGGGAATGGCATGGCAATTTAACCATTGACCACATCATCCCCAAGAGCAAAGGAGGCCCTCACTTTGCCAGGTGGAACATGGCACCGGCATGTGAAAGCTGCAATCTGTCAAAAACAAATGCTCCAGTGTTTGAATGGTGGCGTCCAATGGAGTTTTGGACTCCAGAGAAAGAAGAGATATTGACTTCATGGATCTATTGCAACAGCTTCCTTGACGCACGCATGCATCAAGCAGAATACTGGCAATTCCTTGCATCAAAGCGAGTCGTGCAGCAAGCAATTCGATATAAACCAAGGATGAAAAAAGAGCCGCGTTACGGCTCTTTTTCTTTATCAGATTTGGATCAATTAGAACTTGTTATGCATCATTGATTGGACTAAAAAAATCATTGTCACTAGGAAAATCTTGCCAGGCTTCATGTGGTCCATGTCGTACATTTGGCATGGGACAAAAACCATCTTGACATTTGTTTGCGGCTTCTTCTTGCTTATTAAATGCAAGCAGTGTTTTTAAGTACCACTCAGCTTTTTCTAAACTTTGAACACCTCCTTTCTTTTTCTCGCGCCACAAATATTTTGCGACATTGCCCTTTAGAAAGCCTTTGTATTCCTCTGGCGTCAGTTGAGCCTTGATAGCTTCAATGCATTCGATAGTTCCAGAGACATAGTGTTCGGGAGCGTTTACGGGATCAAAAGGCTTTTCCATTGGCGTAAAAAGCGTCAAATGCTTCGGGAACTATAGACTCTCCAATCTCTGACATCAAGTCGGCGTAAGCACGAATTTCCCATTGAGCATCTTTTGGCATGCGCAAACTTAAGAAGTGAAGCAATGCTTGAAGGCTGCACGTCCAGACGAATGAGGTGTAATGACAAGTTGGCAAGATTCCACGAGCCTGTTCTTTGCACACTCCTGCAGCGATAAGCGTCTTGTAAGCGTCCTTGCAGGCTTCCAGGGCATCAGCGTAAACAGCCTCGGCAATAGCGGCCCTACGGCCCCCTACGGGGCCTGTTGACGCCTGCTTATTGCTCTTGCTTTGTTCTCTAAATTCACTGGGCACATAAAACTCTTCTTCATCGGCAACGCAATAACGAAAGCTTTTTTCGTTCCAACCCAACTGGTCGTTTGCATAGGTGCCTCCGATGACATGCTTCCACCATTGCCTTGCCACAAATAGTGGAGCTTTGACTTGCCATTTAAAAACCACCCCTCGGAACGGGCTGGTGTGCTTATGAGCCACCAAGTAGTTCAGAAGTTTCTGGTCCTTTGGGGTGAACTCAGGGCTTTCAGCGTCAAAACTTTGACGCGCATCGTTGACGATATCAATTGAACTACCCATGTAGTCCAAAAGTCTTAGCGAGCTAATGCCATCACCAAGAGGATCGTGAATCGCGAAATCAGTCACGGCAGGTAGTCACCAAGAGTTGTGCAATCGTCAATCACTTTTTTGTGATAAGTACAAATGTCAAGGGAGATTTTTTTAAGATCTCGCAAGAGATAGTCAATGCCCATCTCCGGGCCGTCACCACCCAGATATTCATCAATGCTTTCCATTAATCGCTCATAACGGAGGGTTTCATAATTCTTGTCAGGAGAAGAAAAAGTCATTCGGGGCGAAGCCTTGAAAGTGCATGAATACCGATGTGAGCGGGATGCGATGCGCCTTTGTCCCAAGCAACTTGTGCTTTTGGACAGCAGCGTCCACGACGATCCTTAGCTGATGATAGTGACAGAATCTCGCCTCGGAAACCAGAATATATCCAACCATCGGCTGTCAATGAAAGCAATACTACTCGCTGGCCGACCGCATATTGATGATTCTTAGGCTTGCGAAAAGAACGATGAAATCTTGAGAACGGGAGAACCGTAGGTGTTTGTTCGGAGTTCTCACCAGGTGTCACGAGAGCAGTAAATACCTTGTTTGACAAAAGTTGTTTACGCTATAGCAAAGGTTAAAAATTATGGAGTACAGCATTCCCGTAATAGTTAACTACGATGGAGAGAAATACTCCTTTGACATGGGGCCATTTGAAAGAAGCTTGGAGCGAGAGTTTGCTCTCTCGATTCAGCAGAAAGCAATTAAGGATTGCACCAGCACCGAACAACTTCGAGAGGTTTCTCTGAACTTGTTGATTGGATGGAGCAACATGCAAGAGGCTCTACAAAAGCTTGTCATGGAGAACATTCAGTTGCGACAAGCTATGTCATTGCGAGACAGTGAACTGCAGATTGCTGAAGAGCTGATGACAGAGGCGGCTAAGACGATTGAGACACAACAAAAGCAGCAATCATCTCAATCCAAGAACGGTCCTTGGCCGTGGTCGAAGTAAGCAAGAAAACTCTCCAGCCACTCATCATGGCCAGATTGAATTTCCTCGCATCACGCTCGTAGCCGGATCCACTGACATGCCTGCCGCGCATATAAGTGCCGCCTTGAATTTCGATGATGCATTTGCTTGCCGGATGCGCGAAGTCAGCTCTGTAACGCTTTGAGCGCTTACTTTTTGCATATCGTTTTTGAAAATCAAGTTCCCATTCTTCGACATCACTAAACTCTCGTTCTAGTTGAATGGAGGGAAATTGAGCTTGCCATAGTCCTAGGAACTGATCTTCAAGAGCGCTCACATTGATGACGCAAAGTTTTTACACTTTAGCGGTCATCGCCATTGCCTTTAATCTTGCCGCGCTGCGCTCGATCTGCCAGTTTTTCAAGGTTTTGTTGAGCAACATTGGAAAGATCAACATTGAGTTCAGAAGCGATTTGCGCGACATACCAGAGCACATCTCCTAGTTCTTTGGAGATAGCGGCACGAGTGTCATCATCAAACACTCCGCCCTTATCTCGAATGACTTTTTTAACTTTCTCTGCAACTTCACCGGCTTCGCCAGCAAGTCCCAGGGTCGGATAAGTCATGTTAGAACCAACAGAGGGGTAGATGGCAGTTCTACGAGCCTGGTGCTGGTATTCGTTGATGTCCAGAGAGGAGCAATGAGCCATGAGAAATAATTTGAAAATAAAGGGGCACCTTGTGGTGCCCCAGGTAGATCAGAACAAACCACCTGCCGGGTCATCAGCAGCAGCAGTTGCAGTTGCTGGTACTGCCGCTGGCTGGCCGTTCTCGACGTTCAACCAGCACTTGCCGTAACTCTTCTCTCCGTTGTCTTCTCCAGGAATGGAGACCGGACCAGAGAGGTGAGGAGCACGATCATTTGCCCGCTTGTCGTCGTACCACATTGCAACGTCAACGTCGTACTTGCCTCGCTCGTTCTTTCCCTTTTTTGCCAAGGCATTGAGGAATTCAGGAGTGAGATTGAGGGTGCCTTTGATTACTGGACGTGAAGACATTAGAGAAAAAAACAAGTGAACAAAGAGATGGAAAGGGCTATGCGCCCTTGTCCATCGCGATGGAGAATGGCAACTTTCCTGGATAATGTTCTGAAAAGAACCTTTCAGTTTTAGATGCCATTACACCACCCTGAGCGATAAGCTCGCCTCCATCAAGACTCACAATTTGAGCCTCTTGACCCCTCTTGGTATCAGGGTCATAGATGGAGATTGCACAATGCGCCTGATCGACTTCGATGTTATACATCTGTTCGATGGCTTGTGCATAGGCTCCCAACTGCATTCGATAGTCAGCAAGTTGGTTGTCAGGTTTTTCCTTATAACTGGTTTTCCAATCCAAGAGGGCATAACTGCCATCTTTCATGGTCGCCAGCATGTCAAAGGTTCCGGCATAGCCGATTTCCCTTGACGGACAAAACCAGCAGATCGCGCTTTCGACGAGCTGGGGCTCGTCAATGCGCTCAAGAAAGCTCAGGATACTCTCGTAATACGGAATGTATTGCGGGAATTGATCAAGGTGACATTGAATATCTTCACCATTGAATTGATCTTCCAGAACTCCGTGAAGCCAGTTTCCTCGCTCCACAGCATTTCTTGTGCGGCGATTTGCCTCAGCATCGCCAACTCGTTTGCGCCAGTTAATAAGCGCCATGGTCTTTCCTAAAGGAGCAGTAGCAGAAGCCACTGTTGTCACAGAAGGCAAGACGAGCCCAGGCGCAACGTTTGGCATCTCACCAGCAACGTAATAACGTTTCTTGTTGATCTGCAATCGATTGGGATCGTAGCGCTTAAATTTCATGAGACGTTCAAGTTGAATGTCGAAGCAAGCCAAGGATTACTTTCCACAAGTTGTATCCAAAGACCCAGCCAGTAAATCCACCTGCGCTAACGACCAGAAATAAACCAAGAGGATCATCGGAGTAACTATCAAGTAGAGCTAGTAAGGGGTCCATCATGAGGATCAAAACAAATGGTGCCAGCGAAAGCCCGCGCTAAGCAGGCTGCGGCAACATCGACTTTTTTGACAAGTAAAAGGCAGCAACAGCATTGTTGATGCCGTCAACGCCTTCAGGACTTGCATCGCGAATGCTTGCAAGATCTTTAGTCATTGCAGCTTTCGTGATCTTGATCCCAGTTGATTTGACCCAGGTGCTGACCAATGTAGTGATCACATTTGCGTAATCACCTTCATTTTTGATGTCGCCACCACGGGCCAATCCAAGATTATCCAGTGCTGATTTGACGGCATGTTGACAGGTTTTTGCATCAACAAAATGCAATGGATTGGCACTGCAGAATTTCAGCAGAGCGTCCTTGCCGTCAAACGATTCAGGGGACTGGGCTGGAGTGGTATTAGCTGGAGCCGGAGCTGGAGTTGTTGACTTAAGGCCAGCTTGTGACTTCGGAGCCGAACTGCCTTCTTCCTTGGGAATGTCTTCGCCAGCGTAAAGGCGAAGGCCCAATCCAGTGAAGGTGGCAATGCATTTTACGGCTGCACGTTGACAGTTGTCGCTAATGAAACGAGCGTCAAGCTCTTTACATGCATTGTGCTTTCTGTCCATCAAAGGAAAGACAAGGGCAACACTGCGCCGGCAACCATCAGTTAAATAAGGTCGAACGTAGTAAGCACCAGGGCCACCAAAGACAACCTCACCAACGCTTTTTTCTTCAAAAGCTACGAAAAAAGTTGGAAAATGCTGCTTGAGATACCTGTAAGCAAAGGGCCACGAAAGATACGACAAGCCCTTGTAGTCCTTCTCGATGTGAGGACCGATGTCAGGCGTGTCATAGGCAGACGTGAATTGCTCTGCGGTGATTTCAAGGGGGTTGAACAGACCAGCAAAGCGGTCTGTCAGTGTCTGTTGCGCGATTTCAGAGGTCATTGAGATGTTTTCAAAAACGATTGTCTTTGTCATGCCAGACGGACTTGTTGCGAGAAGAGTGTGGAATTGTCTCCTGGTCGTAAAAGATCACGAGGTGTTTTCCAGTGGTTTCGGCAGTGATCACGCTTTCCCCTGGCAAGGGCCAGTCATTCACATGCCTAATGTCCGTGACATCTTCGTAGTCGTTTGCATCAAAAACATCGTCATAGACAACGCTTTCGCTGTACAACTTGACATCACAGTCAGGATTCTTTTGAAGGTAACTCCTGAGATGAAGAGCTAATTCAGAGACTTTCATCTGAAAGTTGGGTGTCAGTAGGAACTGTGGACTGAGAATGATCCATGCATTCTTCCCAAGCACTGTTGGATAGAGATGCACTTCCTTCCCAAATTGGCGTGGATCGAATTAGCCGTTCAAGCACTTCACTGCATGAGAGTCGTGCTTCGTGAGCAATTTCTCCCAGGTGCATAAAAGCAGTATCGGTGAGAGTGATGTGCCGACGTTTTTTGGGTTCGCCGTGAAGGTTTTTTCTCATGGAAGTGTTCTTGGGCTCATTGAACTTCGCGTCTCGGCACAACATACACATCATGTGCCGGTCCGCTAGTAGGCAATAGCGGAGAAATGCTGAAGCCAGTTACACCCTTGTGAAGGGGACATTAATATTCGGCCTGAATCTTGCGTGATTGAGTTCGACTGCTAGAACTGCCAGGCATGACCACCAGATATGGCGTTCGACATTCGAGATCACGTTGCGAAGCTTGAAGCATCCGACAAGCGCGGAAAGTTTCTTTGTCCAGCGTGTGGTGGCAATGACTTCACCTTCAATGAAGCTGACGGCAGCTACAACTGCTGGAATGATGCAAGTCATAAGCACCGCGCTGAGATTAGAAACGCCCTGTCACCTATGAAGAGATGGGAGCGTCCACCAAGGATCGCTAGTTCGTATAAATTCCCTTATAAGAACCGGGACGGCCAGGAGGTTCTGGTTGTTTCTCGGGACGACACCAGCGGCAAAAAGATCATCCGCCAGGAGTATCCAACTGTCTCCCCAGACGCACCTCAAAGGAAGGCACAGATTGGGGAGCTAAGAGCAACCGTCATGCCTTACAGGTATGAAGAAGCTTTGGCTGCAGTTGCAGTAAAGAAGTCGCCTTTGTTTCTTGTAGAAGGTGAGCTCAGTTGCGACAAGATGTGGTCGGTTGGGCTGCCTGCAGTCACTTTCCTCGGCGGCAGCGGTCAATATCGATCCAACGGTGACTACACCACTTTGTTCAAAGGACACAGGATTGTTTTGTGTCCTGATCGTGACGAGCCAGGTGTGGCGTTAATGAAGGAGGTGGCATCCGACAACCCCGGAGCACAGTTCCTTTATGCAGATCCCGACTCGTTTGAGTGGGAGAACCTTCCACAACTTGGCGGTTATGACGTTGGTGATTGGATTGATGAGGGTGCCAATGAAGAATTAATCCTTGCCAGCATCGTTTCAAAAGATCGGCATGAGGGTAAAGACGGCAAGCCTTCCTATGAAGAGATCATGACCACTCTTGAAAGGATGGTTGGCTTGTATGGCAACGACAACGCTGCTCGCATTGCATATGAAACGCAAGAGTGGTTGAGCTCCCACGGCATCAAAATGCCCACCAGTGTCATCGACAAAATCCTTGCTGAAGCCCGAACCAGGGTTGTTGGCAAGGAGGAGATGGAAGTGCTGGATGCCAAACGCATTGCCTTGTCAGGTGACACTCGAAAGTGGACCATCGCTGGAATCCTTCCAGAAAGCAGCGTCATGCTGCTAGCAGCAGCACCAGGAACCGGCAAGTCAACGATGCTTTACAACTGGGCGTTGAGTGTTGCCACTGGTCGCACCTGGAGCAAGCGTCGTTGCAAGAAGGGCAAAGTTCTCATCATTCAATGCGATGAGCCTGTTGTCGATGCAGCGGAAAAACTTGACATCATTGGCTTTGGAGAAGACGGCCTGGAATATGACGACGTTGGTTTTGTTGAGGTGTGGCGTTTTGATCAAGTGCCCCAACTGTTAGAACGCATCAAAAAAGATCGCCCTCAGTTGATTGTCATTGACAGTCTCACGTCCTGCCTCGCCGGAATGGATGTTGATCTGATTCGTTCAGATGCCGGTAATTGCATTTATGAACTGCGGGACATTGCTAATCAATATGGCTGCAGCATTGTGATCCTCCACCACTTGAATAAAAGTGGCGGCATTCGTGATAGCAGCAGTTTTGAAGCGAATGTTTCAGAAGTGGTCAAGCTTTACAAACCCGACAACAATCCAGACCCACATCAGTTCATGCTGGAATGGATCAAGAGTCGATCAGGATTGGCTGGTAAGCACTACTTGCAGCGTGATGACGCCAGTTATGGCTGGACATATATGGGTCCAGTCAATGGTGATCGAGATGACTTGGAACGACTTGTCAATGCATTGGACAATCGTCCTTACAATCGTTTTTCACGCAGTCAGGCTGCGACTGCTGTCGGCAGTTATGACAACACAACGACGGGTCGCCTGCTTGAGCAGGCTCGCCGTCAAGGTTTAATCTCTAGTTCTTGGGATGTATCAGAAGATCGAAGAACTCGTTTGTATCACTCTTGGGATTACAAAGAAGCTGATATTACTAACGCCTTTGAAGAACAGCCGGTTCTAGAAAAGAAACAAGAGGATTTCGGACTGTTTTAAATTCCAGGGGGACATTAAGCACCCATCCCCCTGCCCACCCCTTCGCTGCTCGGTGGGTTTTTTAATTGTAATCTGAATTCAACTAAAATGACAGCACATGAAGATGGCTTGTCATGGCGTTTGAACATCATCCTGGTTTGCATGCTTTGTGGCTAGCAACCCAGGAGCAGAATGCAAGAAATTCCGTGCGAACGACGGAAGAGGATGAGCCTGTCGAGACGGAAGAAGATGAGCCTGTGCAGGCGAAGCCAAAGCGCAGGGCGCGAAGGCGAAAGCCTGCTTCCAATTGGATGGACAATTAAACAGTTGTCACATTGAAATTTGACAAGGGGGATTAGACTCACGAACGAGTGAGCAACCCTCACTAGAGAAAAGCAATATATATCGCAGCGCGGGAGCCGCCCCAAGCGGCGACCAAGCGTATGCCGGCAAAGAAATCGTCTGTCATTATGTAACGAGAATAAATAACCGGCATGATTAAAGCACCTAGAGCAGTAGATTCACTGCCTTCATTAAGCCATGAAGGAGTTGAAATTATCTGCCGGATACATTATGGATTCTCAACTCCAACACGAGGTCCATTGCCTGCAGCTCGCCATCTCTATGGAGCCGTGAGCCCCCAAGGCGAACGGCATTGGCGGAATAATCTTCAAGCCATTAAAGACTTGATAGACAATCGCTTTAACGTCAAAAAACAAAAGCAATAAGTAATGGCTCGCCCCGACATTGAATTTGAAAATTCAGAAAAAGAATTAGCCTATGGAACGAAAGTCCTGCTTGAGGCAGGACTTTCTCCAGAGGACATTGCCAAGATTCGCGAGAAGCAAAAGCCTGGTTTGATGCTGGGTAAAGACATGGTTGGCATGCGTCGATATATGGTGCAAGAGCTTCTTGCTGCCAGATTGAGTAATCGACAAATTGCAAACATCCTGCAGCTTTCAAAAGAAACTGTTCATGCAGACAGAAGTCACAATCGAGCTCTCTATACAGAAAAACTCCTTGCCTCCGCAGACGTGCATAGGGCACGTCTGCTTAAAGAGCAAATGGAATTAAAAGATCAAGCCTTACAAGGTTTTGATGACAGCAAACGCAGGAAAACGACAACCATTCTTGATGGTGACGAAGGCAAGTCAAGCACTTCGATTCGCATTGAAGAAAGTGCTGGTGATCATGGATTTTTAAACGTCGCCAAGAACGCCCTGGTGGAGCAGGCCAAGTTGCTTGGATTGCATGAGTTGAAACGTGAAGAAAACCAGGATAAAAGTTACCGACAATTCTTGCAAGACTTATCTAAGACGATTGATAAAGAGAAGGAGACTAAGCAAGTCAACGAATTTAAAGACGGTGCTGTACCAGTCGAAGCCAAGGATGTTGAAGAGAATGACAACGGCATTAGTTTTCAACAAGACGAAGAGCCAGAAAAGGGTCCAGGCGGAAAAGCTTTATCTGATCTTCCAAAGAACGACTATTGACGAATTTCATTAAGGTCGGCAACATATGCGTGTTGCACCAATCTTTTGTCTTCTCAATTCAGCAGTGTTGAAGACTTCCTTCGCAAAGCGAGAGAAGCCAAAACCTCCCAACGTCGTGAAGTAGAAGAGATGCTCGCTGGTCATTTTGATGACCCTCATCTCATTTCAGTTCCGCCAAAATTTGGTCAAACCCTTCAGTCTTTGACTGAAAATTTCGGCGATGAAGCGCTCAGGCAGATCGCATTGTTTGCGCTTGGTAAGTGGTTTTCAATCCACACAACCGTTGTAGAAGACCTTGTGAAGCAAGGGGAAACTCATGCTGCATTGTCAACCACAATGGATGCCACTCGCATTAGTCAGTGCATTTCTATTCTTGAATGTGTTGGCAGCTTCAGTGGTAGCGATGAATGGCGTGAAATGGTTCGCATTTTTGCCGTTGAAGCTGTTGCAGATGCTTATGAAGGCGATACAGGGGATGAAGATTGACGGGATCCGGCTGGCTTTGTATTGAATCCGGCTGGCTTTGTATGAGACCAATTTCACTTCCTTGCCAGGCAAGCCCTTTCACCCTGACCGAGCAATGACTGAGACAGACGAGCAAGCTTCAATCGAGATCTGCATCCCCCCGGTGCTGGCCCAGGAGGCCGAGCGCATGGCGTCGGAAGACCTCCATCCGGTCTGGACCAAATGTTACAAAAGGGGGCAACATTTTTTTGTCACTACGAACAGTCTCGACGACCTGTCAGAAATCGCAGATTTTGCTCGCGTCGAGCTTGAAGAGCCCGAATGCCCATTATCAAAGCAAAAGAGGGCCGCTTGTCAAGCCCTTCTTAGCAGAACGCATCGTTACGCTGTGTTGGAGCCCCTGGGCGACATTCATTGCATTGCTGTCAAATGGCGTGACGAACCGTTACGAGCTATGAAGCATGCCTCCCGCCTGGTGAAGCAATTGCGAGACCAGGCAAGTTTTCTTAATGTCACAATTTTGCGCCGTCATTATTGACTCGGCAGCTATTCAGTAGTTTCGTTGTCATTTTCCTTGCATTGCTGTTGTTGACAACGCTTCCGAATTTTTTTAGCACGTTCTTCTGCTTTCTTGATCAACTTTCGAGCCTTATTGGTGTCAACAAGGTTGTCGGCTTCTGTCATTAACTGCGCCAGCTTTCTGACATGATGTTGCAAACTCTTCATGTTTAATGTTGCGTTGCAAGTCTCAACAAAAAGGACTTTTGTTTGGTTAGTTAAGCAAGAATTTGCACTCCTAAATCTTCACTGTAAAGCAGTTCATCGTCATCGTTTCTGATGGACAGACTAAAGTTATCGTATTCAGTAGCAAGTTCACCTATACGAGTGCTTCCAAAGAAAGATGTGATCGTCCCGTCTTCATTTTCGACAGGCGTCACGTTAAATCTCGTCCAACTTGAACTCGTGCCACCCTTATTGTTTTTTCTGGACCCCCCAGCGGCAATAGTTAGCTTGTCGCCCAATTCAAACGTGTCATCGTAAAGAGAATCCTCGACACTAAGCTCAAGGCGGGTAAATGCTTTGCCATTTCTAAGCCGGGAGGTTTCTAAAGAGAATCCATAACTATCACGCGGCAACTCTTCGACATCTGCATAAGAAACCAATTCGTCGTTGACAAAATTGAGTTCTTCCTGGGCTACATCGAGCTTTGCTTGGATGCGGTCAATTTGGCGCTGCTTCCAGGGGCGTATCTTGCATCCCCGAGAATAACGTTCAATTCGATTTTCATACCAATCAATCGTCGCATTTAAAGCGTCCGAACGTCTCTCTAGAGTTACCTTTTCTTGGAATTCAAGAATGAAAGTACTTAGCACACTATTCATGGTTTTCTCGGCTTAAGTTAAGGAAATTATACATAAAAAAAAGAGCCCTGATAGGCTCTTTTTTGATTGTTTGTGAGCCTCCGATGAACCCTTTTGTCCATCAATAACAACGATGGGAAGAGGAGCCTCTCGCGATCCATGACGACCGCTGTTGTTCCTCGCGTTGCTCAAGGAGCTGCTTGAGAACAACCCCCTCTTCAGGCCCGCTCATCCTCGCGGCATTGTTGCATGAACAACGGGCATTTGATAATGTGCCAGAGCCGACTCACCACAGGAGCATACACCATGATCACGTCACCGACAGTCTTCCTGGTGGGAAGCCTGTCTGCCATCGCAACTGTCGTGGCACTGTTGATCCCTTCCAAGGTGATTCCAGACCAGGATGGCTATGAGCATTGCATTCAGTTGCATCCAGACAGGTATTGCAGGATTGCAAACGGTTTCCATGTTGAGCCGTTACAAAAGCCGCTTGACAGGTAGCCGCTGATCCGCAACAATTGACGGCATGTCAGAGATGGCATGCAGTTCACCTTTCTTCAAAACCATGGCCAACGCTCATTTTTACGTCACTCGACGAGCTGCTGATGCGCTTGGTGTGACTGTCATCACCACATTGCAGCATTGCGTGTTGGTCAGAACTGATCGCGGACCTCGCTTCATGGGTCGCAGTAAGTTTGACCAGTGGGAAGTAGCGCAGCGCTTGAATCGCGCTCGGCATTGCTCCGTCAGGATAGTCAGGACAAATGCCTGGGAAGTTGAAGATCCCAGCACCAAGAGTGGGCTGCACACTGTCACATGCACTGGAGCGCATTCGGCTGGCATTGATGGCAGATGGCAATGCACCTGCACTGATGCACACTTCATGATCGAACGAGGCCAGACGCCATGTTGCAAGCATGTGCTGGCTGCTCAAGAAGCTTGTTCAACAGTTTGTGCAACAAGATGAAAAGGAAAACCCCTCGGCGTAGAGCAGGTGCGTTTGATCGCTTCCTGTCGTTTCAAGTGGACAGTGAAGGCAGTCGAGTGCTTTCTCGCGATCCCATTTCAGTGCATGACGAAATTGAATATATACGTGAACAAAACGAACGAGCCAATCGGGCTCGCGTTGTCCGCATGGAACGTGAGCTGGTGCGTCAAAAGTTGCGTGAGCAGCAAGTGCTTGCAAAGGCTGCGCTAGATGCTGAATACAGACGCATGATTACAGAAGCCATGCAACAAGGATTCTTGGCTAACGAAGAACCCTCCTAGCCCTCCGCAGCGTCCGCAGCGTCCGCAGCGTCCGCAGCGTCGAACGAAATTAAAGCCTGCCAGGTGGTGAAAGCAGCCGCCTAAACAACTGTCACAACCTTGTCAAAAAAAACCTTGACAGGGCTTTCTGGCCTCCTGTACCTTTCATGGTGTCGAGGTCAGCGATGGCCGCGACGGGTACAAATCTCCAGCAATCTCATGACAGTCTCCCACTTCCCCCTCATCCAAAACCTCCTGACAGAGGCCCTGCACAGCCGCAACGACAACGGCGACATGCCTGATGGTGCCGGTGCTGTCAGCAGCATGAGCGGTGAACTTCGCACTGCAGCTCGCAGACTCGCCAAGGAACTGGGCTTTGATAGCGCCACTGTCGGCAGCAGCGTCCTCAAGAGCATCCTCGCCTGTGGCGCTCAGCACGGCCCCTCCATGATGGTTGAGCGCTACGCACAAGGCTTCAGCGGCGTCGAAGAAGCTGTCGAAGAGGCTCCTCAAAGACATCTTGCTGTGCTGCCAGAGCGTGAAGCTGAGCAGCCTTCTGTTCAAGCTGCTGTTTCTGCAGGCAAGCAAGCCGTCATTCAGCAGATGCAAGAGCTGATGGCTCAAGCCCTGGCTCCTGACAACACTGCCTCCGGCATCACTGAGAAGGAGGTCATAGCCCTGATCGAAACCTACGCTCACAAGCCTGCTGAGAAGCACATCATTGTTTCCTTGCCTGGTGGTAAGCGTGACATGGGCGAGAAGCTGGTCCATGAGCAGTTTGATTCAGTACTCAAGGCAGTAGCTGCTGACGTGGCTGTCATGCTCGTTGGCCCTGCCGGTTCCGGCAAGACCACCTTGTGTGAGCAGGTGGCTGAAGCTCTCGACCTTCGCTTCTACTTCACAGGTGCTGTCGCCTCTGAATACAAGCTGAGTGGCTTTGTCGATGCTCAAGGCCGTGTGGTCAGCACTGCTTTCAGGGATGCCTACACCAACGGTGGCTTGTTCTTGTTCGACGAGGTGGACGCTTCCATGCCCCAGGCGATCATGGCCTTCAACGCTGCCCTGGCAAACGGCCACTGCGACTTCCCTGGTGACACTGAGCCCACCAAGCGCCACCCTGACTTCAGAGTGATCGCTGCTGCCAACACCTTCGGTCGTGGCGCTGATCGTCAGTACGTTGGGCGCAACCAGCTCGATGCCGCTTCCCTGGACCGTTTCATCGTTGTCAACATGGACTACGACAACGTCCTGGAGCGAGCCCTGGCTGGCAACCGCGACTGGACCAAGCGTGTGCAGCGCATCCGTCGCGAGATCCAGAAGCAGCAGGTTCGCCACATCGTCAGCCCTCGCGCCTCCATCCAAGGTGCCAAGCTGCTGGCTGCTGGCTTCTCTGTTGATGAGGTGCTTGAGGCAACTGTCTGGAAGGGTCTGGATGTAGACACCAAGAGCCGCATCACTGCCGCCATCAGCGGCTGACAAGCCGAAGTATATATATATACCGATTCTTGACAGGGCCTTGCCAAACCAGCAAGGCCCGTTTACCTTTGCATTGTTCCTGGAGACAGGGGCAAATGCTTCTCTTCTTTGGTTTCAACCATGACAACCACGTATTCAGAACCAGTTCATCAGCGCATCGAGCAGTCTCGCGGCAGCGGTCGCAGTCGTTCCATAACCCATCGCTACTGGTTCGATGGCTTAATGCAGGTCACTGCCTGGGCTGGCGACTTGGACGCCAAGCGTTGGTCCATGCAATCCAGCCACACTGAAGGCACCGAGCGAAAGCGTTTCGCTGGCACTAAGTCCTTCCCTGAAGCTGCCAAGCTTGTCAACAAAGGCTGGAAAAAGGGTCGCTCCCAGTTGGTTTCTCAAGTCGAGACTCTTGCTCTTAAAAAAGATCTAGTGTCGGCTCCATCTTTTCTCTACGACGTTGCAGGTGCTCGCCCTGAAGTGCCTCTGGCCGTAGCTGGTGATCCTTGCTGTATGTGGGATGTCAATCCTGTCATGGAGAGCAAGGCTCCCACTTATCGCTTGTTTATCAATATATCTGCCGCTGCAAAATGGGAGGCAAATCAACTAATGAACTGGGGCGCCTGCATCCTGAGCGTTGTAGACAGCCTGGAGGCTCAAGGGGATTGCAGCATTGAAATCAATATTTGTCAGGCCAATACTGACGGCAAAGGACTTAACAGTGAGTTCATCATTCGCCTCAAAGATGCCGGTCAGCACTTGGATTTTGATGTAATGGCTTTCGCCATTGCTCACCCTTCAATGCTCAGACGAGTGATGTTCGGCTGCATGGAACGGGTGGTGGCTGACGATGCAGAAGATCGCATGGGTTACGGGTATGGCCGGCCTGCTGAGCTGGATCTTGACGTACTGGGCGGGGATCTCTACATCCCAGGCATTGGCAATTGCGGCATTCCTCAACGTGCTTTCAATGGATCCATTGAAGATCTGTTCCCCAGAGTGATGGATGGCTTCAAGCGCCTGATGGATGGTCGTTCGTTTTCAGGAGACTCATGAGCAAACGAAACCTGCATTCAAGAGCCAGAGCCGCCGTTGAGGTGGCTCAGCGCTATGGCTTCTGCCTGGTCAGATGCAAGCGGCACCTGGTGTTCAGACATCCTTCTGGTGTCCAGTCCGTCACCTCACTCACAACCAGCGACAGGAGGTCTCTCATGAACTTTGAACACGATCTCCGTCGCAAGCTTGACAGGGCCTGACATTTGCATATATATTGCTTTTCGTGGGCCGCGATGTCCCACATCCCTCCTAGTTTTAACCCATGACAAGCTCAACTTTTCGTCCATATCAAGTCATCCGTCTTCAGGACGATGGCGAAGGCTTCGATGTGCTGGCTTCTTACAGCACTTATGAAGCTGCTGATGACCGCCTGGAGCATTGGTGGACTCGTTTTCCACATGCTTGGATCGAAATCAAGCACGGCAACCTTCGTTACGCATGAAAGGCTTCAAGTTTCCCGCCACCTACGCAGATCTTGATGCTGCGCCCTGGTGCCTGGGCTACACCCGCCTCACTCGTGATTCCGATTCAGGCTGGAGCATGGGCACTTTCATTTATGTGAAATCCAAATGGCTTCCGCATAATCCAGTTGGCCGAATCGCCGAAATTCGCGGTGACACTCTTTCCGAAGCTTTGCTCAATCTTCGCGAACTTTGGGACAACCGCATGGTTCCACCTGCAACAACAGACAATGACCGAAGTCCGTCAAGTATTGATTGAAGCAGTGTCAAAAAAAGGCACTGCTCGCATTGGCCTTGATCCTGTTATCGCCATCATCGAGCAAGATAAAGGCCAGCGCTGTTTTGTTGTTTTTCCAGGGCGAAATCAATGCCGCTGGATCTTCAAAGAAAATGACCCCAATTTCCGCATTATCAAATGAGCTTTAACGACAACTTCATGATTGAGCTGACCCTTCGTCAGCTAATGGCCAAGCATCGCATTTCTCGCTCTGACGCTGTCTTGCTCTATCTCAAACAACTCAAAGAAGCTCCTTTACTTTAATCATCATGCGCTACGTCACTCACTATCAAGACAACGGACCTTACTTTTCTCCAACGACAGATAAGTGGGAAATTCATTGCTTGCGTGACCTGCTGTTCCACGTTCGTCGATGCATGGAAGATCACGATGATTACATTGCTGTCTACGATGACGACAGATGCTCAGGCATCTGGAGTCGTGAGTCTGACATCCAAAGCGATGGTGAAGGCGGCATGGAGCCTGCTGGCGAGTGGTACGAGATGCACCGACCAAATAGCGTCAGCCCTGGCCTCTGGAACATAATGGAGAAAAGGTGTCGTGCAATGTGAACTTTTACAGACTTGGAAAAGTTGAAGAGATGCCAGGGTTCAGCCCTGGCTCTTTTATTACGAGCTACGGAGAGACAATCGACAATGAGTTCAAAGGCATTAAGTACTGCAACGCTTTTGTTTCATTTTCAAATACATACAGTGATTTCGTGTCTTTGGATGCATTTAAAAATGCACGAAAAACAGTGATGACGATCAACAGGGAAATACCCCCGCACACGGATAGTGGCGTCCAATGTGTGATCAACATCTACACGCGAACCAGCAATTGTCTCACGCAGTTTTATGACATTGTGGGCGAGCCTGATGGGTTTCAAATAGAGAATCAGACTGACGGACAGATTTTTGATCTCGACGCCCTGGTGCCTGCCGACAGTTTTGTGGCTGAAGTTGGCGATGTGATCCTGCTGAATGTCAAAGCGCCACATTCTGTCAAACCTCTGACAAGTGCCCCGGTGGATCGTGAGGCACTTTGTTTCCAGAGCAGGGCGCTGTCCTTCCATCAAGTGCTTGCATTGCTTCAAAAGGGATAGCTGAAAGGCCGCTCCGCCCCCAAAGGCGGAGCAGGCCAATTCACTGTCTTCTGTTAAAATCTTTAAACTGCTTGCATGTTGTTCAAATGTCTGACTCTCCTAAATTCGGTTTTGTTGCTTTCGCTGAAGCTTGGAACGGTCGCCTTGCGATGATGGGCTTCGTCATCGGAATTGGCACTGAGCTGCTCACTGGGCAGGGTATCCTGGCTCAGCTTGGCATTGGCTGATCAGACCCGGCTGGAGGCGTATTTTGGAACCGGCTGGAGGCGTATCTAAGATCCGGCTGGGGTTGTATTTTGGATCCGGCTAGGGTCGTATTAAGGGTCCGGCTAGGGTCGTATTAATCATTTTTTACAAAATTGTGTGACATAAAGCACACAAGCTTGTATCATTTGATACACGAGAATGTATCATTTGATACCTGACCTTGTATCATTTGATACCTGACTTTGTATCATTTGATACACGAGATGATGTATCATTTTTTACACAAAAATGTATCAATTATTTGATACAAAACCGTGTATCATTTTTTACACGAGAATGTATTATGAAGCCCTAGTGTGACTTGGTATTTTTTTACACGAGATTGTAGCA
>CETY01025455.1_pt1 | contig 28422 bp, 44 predicted proteins | sample 361551 | NCBI WGS metagenome assembly CETY01 (sample SAMEA2623135, study PRJEB7988) | marine metagenome | biome: marine biome (ENVO:00000447); feature: deep chlorophyll maximum layer (ENVO:xxxxxxxx); material: "saline water (ENVO:00002010), including plankton (ENVO:xxxxxxxx)" | depth 45 m | reverse complement strand
ATATAGGCTTCTTTTTAGTATAAATAAGTGTATAGGAAAGTAAAGAGCTGATGACAATGAAACGACATACTAGATCAATCCTGGAAGAGATTAGCCAATCGGTACCAAAAAGTTCAAGAGAGGCTTTAATCGAATCACGTGCAAGTCACGTTATATCATCTGCTCTCAATCTAATTGATATGCTGTATGAATCTTATGATGAAAACACTGCTGGTGAATTATCTAGACGATTAGTCAACAGCATTAAAAGTTCAGATCCTGCAAAGTTTGAGCGAGGCATCAGAAAGATATACAGTATAAATGAATCTGACAGATCTTAATATTACAGAAGATGTAAACACGCATTTAACACATCTTGAAGACTTATCTCTTTTCAAAGGTAAAAAAGGTGCTGTAGAAGCCATACGTTTCCTAAAAAATTTATCAACAATAGTAAAAGGGCATTCGCCTAAAAAGTTTAATATCACTACAAAGTGGGACGGTTCACCTGCAATTGTTTGTGGGCGTGATCCTGCTGATGGAAAATTTTTTGTAGGCACAAAAGGTGTATTTGCTAAATCTCCAAAGTTAAATAAATCAGCACAAGACATTAACACAAATCATGCTGATGTTGGAGATAATGACAAAAGTGGTTTACGTGGTAAACTCAACGCAGTTTTACAAAATTTATCAAAATTAAATATACAAAATGTACTTCAAGGTGACTTAATGTTTACACAAGGTGACTTACAAGAGAGATCCTTTGAAGGTAAATCATACATTACATTCAAACCAAATACAATTACATACGCAGTACCAAGTGATTCTGCACTAGCACAAAAAATAAAATCAGCAAAAGTTGGAATTGTATTTCATACTGCTTATGAAGGTGAGAGCTTAGATAAAATGTCAGCATCATTTAAAGTTAACTTATCTGATCTATCTGAAACTTCTGATGTTTGGTTTGATGATGCTTATATAAAAGATTTTTCAGGAATGGCAACTATGACGTCACAAGAATCAGCGGCAGTTGAAAAGGCTATCGCTGATGCACAAAAACATCTAGGAGCAATTGGTAAAGCATTTGAATTCTTAGATGGGTCAGATGCTGGCAATGATTTAAAGATAAACATTGCGGCAAATATGAACAACAATATTAAACAGAATTCTATACAACAAGATCCAGAACAATTTTTTAATCAGTTCCTTGCTGATTACAATCGAAGAGCAGAAGAAAAAATAGCATCATTAAAAACAGGACGAGAAGGCCCTGCAGGACAAAGACGTTTAAATGCCCTACAAATTGGCGTAAATTACTTAAATACTAATAAGAGTAATATGATGAACTTTTACGCACTGTGGCTTAAATTAGGTGCTATAAAAGACGTATTATACAAGAAACTATCAAATATTAAAGCAATTGATAGTTTTGAAGAAGTAGATGGAGAACTAAAAGTAAGAGATCCAGAAGGTTTTGTTGCTGTTGATCATATTGGTAATGCAGTAAAAGTTGTGGATAGATTAGACTTTAGTAGGAAAAATTTTATGAAAAGCGAAACAATAGAATTAGATTTTGTAAATGATTTAATGACAGAAGCAAGAATGTTTAGGTCACGACACGGGCTATCAAATTATTCAGCACGTGATATGGCTGACAATGCCTTTGCTCATATGATTGCATTGCAGATACTAAACAGAGAATTTAAATATTCAAACGTAGCAAGTACCTATGCTAGTAGAACTACAAGTTATGGTAATTTTGATTATTTTAGATCAAATGGTACTGACTTGTATGCAATGTTACACTCCTTGTTTGGTAAAGGATCAATTACAAAATTTGACGATGAAAAAAACAGCGAAATATTATTAAAAAGAATGAGACCTAACATGACACAAATCAAAGGTTTTTTAAATCATGTTGCAACATCTGGTGCAAATGCCGATGCAGAAAAAAGAATGCTTCAGCAATTGCAATCAATGTTTTATATTAGTGACAGCAAGTTACGTTCTATGAAACGTTTGGCAGGTGATTGGGAAAATTTAAAAACAAGAGAAAAAAGAACATTGGTTTCAAGTTTATACAATTACTTTAGAGCAAATGCTCCTAAGTCTTCGTTGATGTCAACACTACAGAAACTATCGCGTGAAAGAGATTATGTGGATGGTGAAAAAGTTAAACCATCAAAAGCAATGGCAGTGGGTGCGGCATTGGCTGGTGCTTACATTGGATACAAGTTAGGCAGAGGCAAAGGTCCAAGTTATAATGACACAAGAAAAAATTTAGATTTAAGAAAGAAAAAACAATGAAAACTGTAATTAAAATCATAGCAGAACATCTAGATGTTGCGGAGAGCAAGGTTATTCCGGAAGCACATTTAGTTGATGATTTAGGTGCAGATTCATTTGACATAGTAGAACTGGTGATACAGACAGAAAAAGCAACAGGTGTAAAAATTTCACAGGACGACGAACACAAAATCCAGACAGTACAGGATTTGATTAACGAAGTGGAGAAGAAATAATGACAGTTAGAATTAATGGAGCGGCTAGAGGTGGCGAGTTTATTAGTAGTAACTTACAGTTTTATATAATGTACACTAATATTGATATCACACAAACTGGAAGTTATAGTGATGACACTCAAAAAGATTTTGACTCAATTGTACAAATGATTGCAATGTTTTCACAGGTAATTATTTCAAATGATCCTGTAAATGTTTCAGATTTAAACGCCAATGGTGCACCAACATTAACTGGTGCAGGATATGTATTTAAGTTTGCAGTAGAACATCCAGACGTATTTGCTGACAATGGAGATCCTTTAGGTAAATTAACTAATTCTATGAACGGAGTAGTATTAAATGGCGGAACACTTGCAACAACAGGAACAGTTAATATAGAATTTACACAGTCGGAGACATTATAAAATGGATAACGAACCACAAAGAATACCAAAAGATTTAGCAAGCCTTGAATCACAAAGTTTAGAAACTCATGTAGTTGTTTCTCATGAAAGGCATGAAGAAATACAGAAACGTTTTGATCGTGTTCATATACGTATGGACAAGATGGAAGAAAATACTGAAAAACAATTTACTAAAATTGAAAGAATTATTATTTGGTCAATGGGTACATTATTTCTTACACTATTAACAACATTATTTACAATTGTGTATAGGGCATAAAAAATGATTATTGCTGAAATTGACAACAACATTGATTTACCAGAATCAAGATTGATCTTTGGCCGTAAAGGAAACAAAGTAGTCAAAAAATATCGTTGTACATTTGGCAGAAAAAAAGGCAGAATAGTATCTAATCCAAGTGTATGTGCCGCTCCATTAGATATCAAAAAAAGATTCACACTTAAAAAAACAAGATCACGAATGGGTGCTAGAATTACAAGAAAAGCACTGCGTACAAAACGTTTTAATCCAGCATCAAGACGTGTAGCACAAATGAACAAAGCTCTAAGAAGAAGATAAAATAATTTATAATTATTATACACACCAAAATAAATACTGTTATGAAGAACGGTATTAAGAGCTATAATGCATTTGAAATTGAATTAACATCACACTGTAATTTATTATGTCCAGGTTGTACAAGAACACATGGCGGTAAAGTTGCTTCAGGTTTAGAATTAACTTCTATGCCTTATGAATTATTTGTTAAAACATTTACTCCTACAATCATAAAAAATAAAAAAATATCTTTTTGTGGAGTAGTTGGCGACCCACTGATGCACAAAGATTTTTTTGAAATTGCAAAATATTGTGTAGAAGCAGGAGCAATGATGATAATAGATACAAATGGCAGTTTAAGATCAACTGCTTGGTGGAAAAAATTTGGTAAGCTCAGTAAGAAACATTTTACTACCGGAAGAAATGGAATCAAAGTAAAATTCAGTGTTGATGGACATCGAGAAACTAATCACCTATACAGAGTAAATTCAAACTTTGATAAAATTTTAGAAAATATGAAAGCATATACAACTGCCGGTGGTAGAGGAGAATGGAAGTACATTATATTTCCACACAATGAGCATGAACTTGAAAAAGCAAAACAAGAAGCAAATAATTTAAATTTAAAATTTGTAACAAAACAAAATAATAGGACTCCAGACGAATCTTGGCCAACTCAAAAAATAATTGAACAAAAAACACAAGTACATAAAAAAGTAGAAGAAATAAAAGATTATAACAGTAAAGATGCTCCTATACTTAGACAACAAATAGTACAATTATTAAACAACGAAAAAGTAACTGATACAAAAAAAGAAAAGGTAATAGACTGTTGGTGGTTAAAAGAACAATCTTTGTTTATTGGTTTTGATGGCAGAGTGTGGCCATGTTGTTATTTCCAAGACCATTATCATGATTATTATCTTAGACCAAATAGGTCAAAATTATATAGATCTACAGGAAAATATCTACACCATTTAGATCAGTACTATGGACCAAAATGGAATAGCATATATCATAAAAGTCTAGAGGATATATTAAAAAATCCATTTTTTAAATCGAATTTAAAAGAATCAATTGACACAAATCCACATTATAGTTGTGCGTTTAATTGTGCAAAGTACGTTTAAAGTATAAATATTAGTATGAGCTTAAAAGACGATATATTAAACACAATTGACGACCCAAAAGCATTTACTAACCAAGTTAGTAATTTAGTACACATGCCAACTAGTGTGGTTAAATCATTGACAGAACCATTAGGTCTTAGAGATTATATGAATCTAGCCAAAGCAGTTGACGAAGAAGATCCAGAAAGTGCAAAACAAATATTACAATCCGGTTTTGACCGATTAGATGATGATACAAAAACATTACTTGATGAATATTCAGTCGCAGACGCATTTAAACAAGGATACAAAAGTAAAACAGTGTCAAAAAACACAGCATCAGCAGGAAACATACAAGGTAATACAAGCACAGAACCTAAATCAACACAAGGCACACAAGGCACACAAGGCACAAAACAAGCATCAAAAGATCAAGCACAAGACATGATGAAAAATGTTGATAAAGAAATATCAGGATCAATAAAGAAGTTGCAAAATGATCCAGAATTTGCTAAAATAATAAAGTTTGCAGATATAGTTGCAAAAAACAAAAAATAGTAGTATAATAAACTTATGTTTAGACAGAAAAGAAAACAAAGATACGAAGTCGCCGCACACGTTGACGAATTAACTGATGGCATGACAGCCAGGAGTTTAAAAGAACACTATAGATTTTGGTGTACAATGAATAAATGGGGAGAACCAGTTAAAGGTAGCTCAGAGTTTCTTAATGCAGTAGAAAAAAAACTTGATAAAGTGTCTAAAAAAGAAGTTATTGAAAACAAAGAAAAAACTATAAAAAATGCAAAATCACTAGTTGATAATCTCAATAAATTAGATGATTCTGTGTTAAAAGAAGTAGTAGAAGTTGCTGTAACTAATCCAAAGTTTAAAAAAGCACTTACTACAGAAAGAACAGACCATGGTGTAAAAGTAGGTCACTATCTGATTAAGATGCGTCCATTTAGAAAAAGATACTTGTATGATGTGATTAATTTAGATACAAACGAAACAGTATCAAAAGATATAAAAGTTTACGAAATGGCGTTTTGTTTAGTGAATTATTTAAATGATGAAATATTATACACTGATCATAAAATGATTGAGTTACACAATATATACAATGACTATGTACAGTACTCAAATACAGCATCTCACTACAAAAAAATGTATTTTGATGCTAAAAAACATGGTGAACAAAATAAAGAAGCAAAAAATCAGCTTGAGTTTGAAAAAAATCGCGATCTAGCACTTGAATGCAAGGCTAAAATCACAGATCTGTTCAAAAAAAATACCGAATAAAATAAAGAAAAGTATAAATAAGTTAAGTAAGGTAGAAACATTATGAATATATCAGAGTTTGAAAAACCCGCTAATGAAAAATTAGCAAAAATTAACGAAACACTTGACACCCTATATGGTTTTAAAGTGTACGACACTATTGACATTAAACGTTTATATGACGTTAAAAAAGATCTTAAGACAAAATTAGAAGAACTAGAAGCATCACTTCCTTTTAATACTCAAAACAGAGATCCAAAATATATGAAGCATGTATTACTAGCAGAAGCAATTGATAACATGATTGAAGCAAAGAAAAAAGATCACGACAAAGACGGTGATATTGATTCAGATGATTATATGGCGGCTAAAGACAAAGCAATTAAAAAAGCAATGGGTAAAGATAAAGAAGTAAAAGAAGAACTTACTGATAAACAGAAAAAACTACCAGCAGGCTTACAAAAAGCAATTGCTAAAAAACAAGGTGACAAGCCAAAAGACAAAGTTGAAGAAAAAGTAAACTCATTAAAAGCTCTACTAGAGCAAGAAGTTGAAAAAGCTGAAATAGTTATTGCGGCAAAAAGTCTTGTTGATGAATTACAAGACATGATTGAACAAATGGGCAAAATGCAAAATGATGAATTAGGTGCAGTTGTTGATCAAATGTCATACCAATATGGCGCAGACAAGGCGGCATCATTCAACACAGCAGTTGCATCACAATTAGAAACACTACTTGCATCAATTAAAACAGCCAAAGAAGCAGTCAACAACGAAGTACTAGTTTTAACTGGCGAAGCACCAGCACAATCAGATATGGCTCCAGCAGATTCAGACTTGGGTGATATGGAAACTGATACAACTGATGGCGAAGATTTGGAAGCACCAGCAGATGATTTAACTGGTGGCGATGATTCAGCAAGTGGCCCAGAAGAAAATCCATTAGGTAGAGCCGAAAAGGCTTAACCAATGAAAATCACAGAAGTCATAGGTGAAGACAAATACGTTGATCAGTTAGATGCTGATATCAACACAGTAATTATTACTATGATGGCTAATGATATAGCAGAAATTTCTTTAGAAGAATTCCAAAAACAATTACAAGGTTTAGGATCTAGTGTTGATGTTCAAGCATTAAGAAGTCATTTGCTTAATAACGGAAAAATAAAATCAATTACTGGTGATACAATAATGTTAGATGTTCCTAACAGTGGATCAGCATTTAGTAAGAAAGATGATACTGCTAATCAAGTATCTAAGATGGCTTCACAAGCGGCCAAATCCGGCATAGATAATTAATTGACAAATTGTAAATAAATTGCTATAATAAGACAAGGAGTAATATTATGGCAAATGTATTTGATCGGTTATTAGATTTGTTTTTAACAGGTAAAACCAAAAAAACGAAAAATCCAGCAAAAAAGAAATCTTCTGCCAAAGGGAAAAAAGTTGCTAAAATAAAAGCAACAGCAAAAAAGAAGAATGTGATTAAAAATTATGTTGGAAGAAAACCAAAAAGTAGAAAATAAATCTTTATTAATAGAAAAGTTCAAGTATCAAGAATTTAAAAGAAAAAATCTTGAAGGACAAAGATATTACGTGAATGCTGACGGCGATCCTGTGCCGTCAGTAACATCAATATTATCTAAAACTAAAGATATGACGGCTTTAAATGCTTGGAAAAAGCGAGTAGGAGCCGCAGAAGCACAACGGATTGTAACTGAATCAGCAAACTTAGGTACAATCATGCACAAACACCTTGAATGTTATATTGAAGGTGTAGAGCGTCCTAGTGGAACTAATCAAGTGTATGTACAAGCCAAAAATTTAAGTGAAACTGTGATAGAACAAGGGCTTAAAAGTGTTGATGAAGTGTGGGGTATTGAAACACATCTAACATTTCCAGGACTGTATGGCGGCACAGCAGATTTGATATGTGTACACGAAGGTGAACCTGCTATAGGTGACTTTAAAACATCACGCAAATTTAAGAAAAAAGAGTGGGTTGAAGATTATTTTATGCAGGCATCAGCATACGCATTGGCACATAATGAAGTATATGGCACAAACATACAAAAAGGCGTTATTTTTATGGTTACACACGATAATCAGTACCAACAATTTGTTGTTGAAGGTGATGAATTTCAAACATTTACAAATAAGTGGTTAGATAGAGTAGAAACTTATTACAAAATGAATAAATAGTAGTATATTGGAGTACTAACGTGGCAACAACATACACTAGAATTAAAAACAGACGTGGAAATAAAGTAGACCTCCCACAGCCTTTGGCTGATGGTGAAATTGGTCTAGCATTAGACACACGTGAAGTTTATATTGGAGCAGGTAGTCAAGACCTATTAAACACAGATGTGCAGGTAACACCTTTTTTAGATGCACAATCTGTAGTAGCAGATGATTTAGGTAACTTAACATCATCCTCTACTAACAATGGTATTTTAAATTTTAATATCACAGGCACAGAAGTATTAAATCCTTCATCAAATGTTGCACTTGCATTTTCAGGTAACTATGGTTTACCAACCGGTCATCCAAAATTATCAGGAGGACTAGTAGCATCAGATTTAGTGGTTACAAAATATTTAAACGGTATGCCAACAACATATAATACTTCACAATATAGTTTAGCATTTAATGGCACAACAACATATCTTAACTTTACAGGATCTAACATACCTGAAGTAGGATCAAAGTTACTAGTTACAAAATGGACTAAAGCACAAATAACTGAACACGTAAGAGCTAGAGCAGGTTGGGAAGCAAGTGATAACACAATTGCATCATATGACAAATGGCAGTATAACAAACTAGCAACTAACCAAGTTTATTGCGATGTATCAACAGGAACAGGTTTTGTGCAGTTTGTAACACTAACTGAGAAAAATGCATTACTGGTAGCAAACGCAAATGATAGTATTAGCACAATCAATGAACCTAGTACTTACAGTTTCTTAGGAGAAAATTCTACAATACATACACCTGTGAGAGATGTTGAAATTGATGCTAATTTAAAAATTGATTTAGATACTCCAGAACAAGCATTTAATATTTCAAATTTTATTAATAAAAAAAGAGGATCAGTTTCAAGAGTAGCAAGTAACATTGAACTATTTACTGAAGCAAGTTATCCACGTTATTTGACTAATCAATACATTAGTCATATGCAAACAAAAACATTGATTAAAAATAAAACAACAGATACTCTAATAATTGAGTATCCATATGCAGAATCAAATGTTTACAAAATTGATTATAGTTTAAAGTTTGGTTCTGAATTTAGAACTGGAACAATAAACATTACAACTGATGGTACAGACACAGTAATTAACGATTCGCACGTTGAAACTGGTACTACATCAGAAGTAACATTTCATGCGGCAATCAGCAGTGCAAAATTGCAGTTTAATTATCAAAACGCAAACGCTTCAACTGATGCTAATTTATCATACAAGATAGAACGCTGGTTACAAGCCTAACCTTAGGTTGTTAACAGATTTTTCTGTTATTATAGATTTAACTATTGCTTTTATCATAGTTGTGATAGTATAATTAATATTATACTGAAATAAAAAGATAATAAGGTAGTAAAAGTAAGTAAAAACATGAACGCAACAAAAAATCAAAAAGATATATTCATTATTAAAAGGGACGGACAACAAGAGCCCTTAGACATCAACAAAGTACATAAAATGACAGAAGCCGCATGTGATGGGCTGTCAGGAGTTTCTCCGTCGTTGGTTGAAATGAACTCTGGTTTACAGTTTTCAAATCAAATGACAACACAACAAATTCAAGAAATTTTAATTAAGTCAGCAAACGACTTAATCACACTAGAAGCACCAAACTATCAATATGTTGCGGCTAGACTTTTATTATTCACAATTAGAAAAGAAGTATTTGGCAAACACATTGACCATGCATATCAAGTTCCACTACAATTTTTAGTTGGTAGAAATATTGAAAAAGGTTTGTATGACCCAAACATTATGAAATGGTACACTGATGAAGAGTTTAAAACATTAGACTCATACATTAAGCACGATAGAGATTATGATTTTACCTACGCAGGCTTAAGACAAGTTGCTGACAAATATCTTGTACAAGATAGAAGTTCTGGTAAAGTTTTTGAAACACCTCAGTATATGTATATGTTGATTGCGGCAACCTTGTTTCATGATTATCCAAAAGAAACAAGATTAGGATATATCAAAAGATACTATGATGCAGTTTCAAAATTTAAGATTAATATTCCTACACCTGTTATGGCAGGTGTGCGTACACCATTAAGACAATTTGCAAGTTGTGTACTTGTTGATGTTGATGATACATTAGATTCTATTTTCGCTTCAGATATGGCAATTGGAAAATACATTGCACAAAGAGCCGGCATTGGTATTAATGCAGGTAGAATACGTGGCATTAATTCACGTATTAGAGGAGGTGAAGTAGCACACACTGGTGTTGTTCCGTTCCTTAAAAAGTTTGAAGCAACTGTGAGATGTTGTACACAAAATGGAGTACGTGGAGGTAGTGCAACTGTGCATTTCCCAATATGGCATCAAGAAATTGAAGACATTCTTGTATTAAAAAATAATAAAGGTACAGAAGACAACAGAGTAAGAAAATTAGATTATTCAATACAACTATCAAAAATATTTTATGAAAGATTTATTAAAGGTGGAGACATTACTTTGTTCTCACCACATGAAGTGCCAGGATTATATGAAGCATTTGGCACACCAAAATTTGATAAGTTATACAAGCAATACGAACAAGATAAAAAAATACCAAAGAAAACTATTCAGGCTCGCACACTAATTGGAGACATTTTAAAAGAACGTGCTGAAACAGGGCGGATATATCTTATGAATGTTGATCATACAAATGATCACAGTTCATTTATTGATCCTGTACGTATGTCTAACTTGTGTCAAGAAATCACATTGCCAACTGACCCTCTACAACACATTGATGGCAAAGGTGAAATTGCACTTTGTATTTTAAGTGCTATTAATGTTGGAACATTAAAAGATACTAGAGAATTAGAATCGTTGTGTGATCTTGCTGTACGTGGATTAGAACAGATTATTGATCATCAAAAATATCCAGTTAAAGCGGCAGAAATTTCAACCAAAGCAAGACGTTCATTGGGTATTGGATATATTGGTTTAGCACACTACTTGGCTAAGAACAAAGTTATGTACAGCGACAAACAAGCATGGCAGATGGTAAATGAACTGTCAGAAGCATTTCAGTATTACTTGCTAAAAGCATCAAATCAAATTGCAAAAGAAAAAGGTCCATGTACATATTTTAAGAAAACAAAATATTCAAAAGGAATATTGCCAATTGACACATATAAAAAAGATGTTGATACAATTGTATCTTCTAAATTAAATATGGATTGGGAAGCATTAAGAAAAGATATTGTTGAACATGGATTAAGACACTCAACACTTTCAGCACAAATGCCTTCAGAATCATCAAGTGTGGTAGGTAATGCAACAAATGGTATTGAACCACCAAGAGGTTATTTGTCAGTTAAAAAATCCAAAAAAGGTCCATTAAAACAAATAGTACCACAGTATGAAACTTACAAAAAATACTACACACTATTATGGGAAATGCCTGACAACGAAGGATACATTAATGTTGTTGCGGCAATGCAAAAATATTTTGATCAAGCAATCAGTGGAAACTGGAGTTACAATCCAACAAAATTTGACAACAATGAAGTTCCTATGAGTGTGTTAACAAAAGACTTACTAACAACTTATAAACTTGGTTGGAAAACATCATATTATCAAAACACCTATGACTTCAAAGGCATGGAAGAAGAACCAAACATAACTGATAATGAAAACACTATGACTATTGACGAAGCATTAAGCGGACCAATAGATAGAAAAGAATTTCAAGGCACAGACGAAGAGTATGATGAATACTGCGATTCGTGTGCAATCTAAAATAAAATAAAGCAAAATAAAATCATGAAAAAATTCGTATCAAAAACATATACAAAGAAAGAAACAGTTGATTTAAAAAATGCTGATGATAGCAGTACAGTAGAAAAATCATTATTTGATATTCCTATTTTTGTTACTTCTGCTAAGAACAATACTGAAATAAAAAAGTATGTTGATGAAGAAATAGTTCCAGCATATTTAGAAAATTCCAAAAGATACATGGAACAGCAAAACAACAATTTAATTGATAAAGACGATTTCTATGAAGGAGCAGTAAGAGGTGGATCAATGAAACATCTTTCTCTTTTGGATTCACTAGATGGAGAAAACAAAAATGATTACAATGAAGGGATTAACGGATTAAGCACAGTATATTCAGATTATTTTGACGGTGCTTTGAAAACAAATCAACCATTGTTGTTAGACTTATACAAACCTGACATTGAGGCTTTGATGAGTAAAGTTGGATTTAACCAGGAAGTTCCATGGCACTTCAGTGGATATTTTTGGTATGCTATTACACAAAAAGGTGGATTCCAAGATACACATGATCATACAACTGGCCCATCGATTTTAACTTTTTGCGGAATACACTATGTTGAGTATGAAGAAGATCATGAAGCGGCATACTTTATTAATCCACAAGAACAGATAATGAGAGCAACATATCCTTCAGAAGATCCAAATTTGGTTCCTGATTATTTTAAAAAATTAATTAAAGCACCAAAAATGAAACAAGGTGAAATTATATGGTTTCCGGCATGGCTTAAACATATAGTTCCTATACAAAAATCAAACAAACGTAGAATAGCAATTGCATTAAATATTAGTATAAATCATGACTAATGTGATATAAATATTGACAAGGTAGTAAAAGAGTATATAATAGAAACATGGCAAAAACAGTATTCAATAGAAATGAAGTAGATTTTACTAAAGAACCAATGTTCTTTGGAGAAGATCAGAGTGTGCAGAGATATGACATATTTAAATATCCTGCTTTAGATAAACTTAACCAAACTATGCTTGGGTATTTTTGGAGACCAGAAGAAGTTTCATTACAGAAAGATCGTTCAGATTTTCAAAACTTCCGTCCAGAACAAAAGCATATTTTTACATCAAACTTAAAGTATCAAACACTGCTAGATTCAGTACAGGGTAGAGGTCCAAGTTTGGCCTTTTTACCTTATGTTTCAAATCCTGAACTAGAAGGCTGTATTGTTACTTGGGACTTTTTTGAAACAATTCATTCACGTTCATATACACATATTATGAAAAATGTGTATTCAGATCCATCAGAAGTATTTGACACAATTTTAAATGATGAAGAAATTTTAAAACGTGCAATATCAGTTACAGAAAATTATGATACATTTTCTAAAATGGCTGAAAACTATTTTGTTAAAAATGAAGGCGATATACTTGATGTTAAAAAACAATTATATCTTGCAATGATTAACGTAAATATTTTAGAAGGTTTAAGATTTTATGTATCATTTGCTTGTACATTTGCATTTGGCGAGCTTAAACTTATGGAAGGCTCAGCAAAAATCATTTCACTCATTGCACGTGATGAAGCAACACACTTAAACTTGTCTACACAGGTCATTAAAAATTGGCACAAAGGTGATGACAAACAAATGATCAAAGCAATTAAAGGTTTAGATAAAACAGTTATCAAAATGTTTAAAGACTGTGTTGAAGAAGAAAAAGCATGGGCAAAACATTTATTTAAAGATGGTTCTATCATTGGACTTAATGAAAAATTGTTAGGCGATTATGTAGAGTGGATTGCAAACAAAAGATTAAAAGCAATTGGATATGATCCAATTTATGATCAACCTGCTAACGCAAATCCGTTACCATGGACAGCACACTGGTTATCGAGTGCTGGACTACAGGTTGCTCCACAAGAAACAGAAGTTGAAAGTTATGTAATTGGCGGACTAAAACAAGACGTTGACGACAAAACATTTGAAAACTTTGAACTATAACATGATTTATCATGGAATGGCAATTACATAAAAAAAAACTTGTAGTAGTTGGAACAAGCCACGTTGAAGAAAAACACGCACAATCAGATGCATCTGACAGAGATAATACTCATTTTTTTAAAAATGGTAGAACAGTAAATAAATTAAAATATTATATTGATTGGGGCAAACAAAAAACTTGGACTCACGCACTTTCAGATAAGATAGGATATGATGATTTTAATAGAGGATTAAGTGGGTATGGGAAAGATACTTATCCATTAAGAGTATTATCAATAGTCAATGATCTAAAACCAAATTTACTTCTTTTAGAAATTCCATCCTATAGTAGAGTAGATATTGCACTTGAGGTATTTCCTGAATTGGCACATCAACACGTTTATACTGACAAACACTGGAATGATAAACAATACCTTAAAAAATATCTATATCATCTTAGTCATGCTGAAGCAGGATTAGATCCAAAATCTTTTGAAAAATTCAACAACTTACAAGTAACAAAAAGTGCAGAACTTGATCCAAAAACAATAAAAGAAATGACAAAAATAGAACTGGTTAGAAATAAACAATATTATACGGACTTTATTTTTGCTCAGGTTGTTTTGATATCTGGTTATCTAAAAAACAACAATATCGATCATGCTTGGTTTAATTTTAATTTTGCCTTTGATAGATCAGATATTCAAGAAGTAGATAGTTTTGAATTTGACACAGCGTTATTTAGACGCTATAATATTGAGTATGTTAATGAAATAATCAACAATCAATCATTGTGTGAGTATGCCATTAACAATTATAAAAAACATCCAGAAGTAGGATTTTTAGCAGATGGAATGCATTTGAACAGCAATTATTGGAAAATGCTGGTTGATGATGTTTTTGTTCCATATTTGAACAAAACAGGAAAAGGAAAGTAAACATGTTAATACAAAAACTAAAAAAAGATGATATTGTGGTATTTCGTACTGTAGGTAGCGATGAAGTAATTGGTAAATTGATAGAAGAAACAGACACTTCTTATAAAGTATCTAAGCCACTAGCACTTGCAATGACTCAACAAGGTGTTGGAATGACAGCATACGTAATTATGGCTGATCCTGAAGCAACCTTTGAGTTTTTAAAAAGTACTATAATTACAGCAGTTTTGGCTAATAAACAAGCCAAAGATGCTTATACACAAAGTACTTCTAAATTAGTTACTCCTAGTACACCGTCATTAGTTACGTAATAAATACTATTATAATAGGAGAAGCAAAATGCCACAGGTAGCAAGAATTGGAGATGCTGATACGAATCATGCACCATGCCCAGCAGGATCGTGTTCAACTGGATCACCTAATGTGATAGCAAACAACATACCAGTACACAGAGTTGGTGATACAAATACTCCACATGGTTATATCCTTTGTGTGCCACACTCTACAGCACTTACATCAGGATCACCAAATGTCTATGCAAACTTTCAACCAGTTGGCAGAGTTGGAGATTCTTACTCGTGCGGCATACAAGTTAATGCAGGATCACCAAATGTGATTGCAAATTAATTAGGATAAGTTATGGTACAAACAATATTAACAGGAGAAGATCAAGGACTTTTTAAAGACTTTGAAGGCACAGCAATTAGTCAAAGCCTTGGCCCAATTGCAAAAGAAAGTTTACAGAATGGTTTGTTCGATGTTACTGATACCAAAGATTTGTGGGGTAACGATATTAAAACTATGGCCGCATTTAAAAATCCACACACAGAAAAAATGTCTCAGATTCACTCTAGTTTGTATAATGGCAATGGTGGATCAGGATGGAATGGACTAAACAGTTTACCATTTGGTTGGGACAGTTCAAGTTTCTCAACAAGAGCAACAGTTACAGAACTTGGCCGTCCAATGACGGATGCTGAAATTTTTAGTTTACAATCTGTTAATGGCATATTAAATGATTTTAACATGCACACAAATATACAAAGTGGTGTTAACCAAACAGACTATGGACAAGCAAATCCATTTTCGTTTATAGGAGGAGTACAAGGCGGATCAACTTACTCTTTACCAAATGGTCATCGTCCTCAACCAATTGGACAAATGTTGTCAATTGGACAAAGTATAAATGCAATAAACACAGCCTTAGGTGCCGCGGCCGCAGTTGGCACAGGACCTTGTGCTTTTCTTGATGAGTTGTTTGGAGCATTATCTAAAGGCGGAGCAATACTAAACCAAATATTAAATTTCCTTAGTTCAGCACTTGGGTTATTAAATTTAATTGCTGGAATAATTGGATACATAACTCAGTTAGCAAGAATGATTTTAGAAGATTTAGCGAAACTTGCCGGAGCAGTACAAAGAGTTACAAATGCGGCTCTTTCTGGATTAATTGAAAGTTTATTAAGTGATCCATGTTTAAGACATTTACTCACAGCCGGTATTGCTGGATACGGATTATTACAGACAATTAAAAAATTCTCATAACATGAATAACGTAAAAATACTTTGTGCTTTACCCCAAGAAGTAGATGGACTGTATAATACAGAAGTTTTTTTCACAGGCGTTGGAAAAGTAAATGCGGCCGCAACAACAGAACAAATAATAAAAGATTACAAACCAAAGTTAATCATTAATTATGGTACCGCGGGCACTTTAAAAAAAGAAATTAATGGATTAGTTCAAGTAACTGGTTTTGTTGATAGAGATATGGATGCAACACCTCAAGGTTTTAAATTAGGACAAACACCTTTTGAAAAAGATATTATGTTAGGTACACCAGAAGTTGTTTGTGGTACAGGAGATACATTTGCTACATCAAAGCCAAAAATAGATTGTGATATTGTAGATATGGAAGCATACGCCATAGCAAAAATTTGTAAAAAACACAACGTTGAATTTTTATGTTACAAATATATTTCTGATTCAGCAGATGACAACGCATCAAATGAATGGGAAAAAAATGTTGCCAAAGGTTGTAAACTGTTTAAGGAAGAAGTACTAGACAAGTTATCACAACCTATGATGACATAAGTATTATTATACGGAGAGATGGCTGAGCGGTTGAAAGCACCGGTCTTGAAAACCGGCAAAGGGGCAACTCTTTCGTGAGTTCGAATCTCACTCTCTCCGCCAGATATAAAAGTATATAATAGCAACACTTAATACATAAATATTTGCATGTTAGAACAATTAGAAAAAATACTAGAAAACAGAACTACAGTTAAATATTTTGACGGCAATCCTATACCAGAACATATTACAGAGCTGATAAAAAAATCAGTAGCACAAACACCATCTTGTAATAATAGATACAACTTTAAAGTTAAAATACTAGGACAAAGTTTAGAACACAGACGTGCTAAATTAGGTTTGTATGAATATGTTTGTACAGTGTCTGATAAAGAAGTTCACTACAGTGATGACAACACTGATTTAATGGTTTCAAGATCACCAAGATCAGTTAGTGAAGCACATAGTTGGAGAGACCAAAAAATATTGAGAACACAAATAAATGGGCAAACACTTGCACCTTTACTATTTGTTTGGTATTTTGACGATGGTGATCCAATTGATAATGATTATTTAGATGTTGGATTGTCTTGCTGGAATTCAATTATAACAGCAGAGTCACTTGGAGTACAAAGTGGTTTTTGTGGTTGTTTTGACAATGATTGTTTAAAAGAATATTTAGACATAAAAGGTTCACCTGTAGTAATGGTAGGATTTGGTTTTGCAAATGAAACAGAATCAAATGAACATAAACATCCTGACAAGCCAAGACCACAGTGGGATCAAATTATTAGTTAAATCCTTGACTTTTTTAATAATCTATAGTAGTATATCAGTATGACGTACATAGTAAAAGATGAGTGTATAAAATGTAAACATACAGACTGTGTTGAAGTTTGTCCAGTTGATTGTTTTTACGAAGGTGAAAACTTTTTAGCAATCAATCCAGATGAATGTATAGACTGTGGTGTATGCGAACCAGAGTGTCCTGTTGATGCAATTGTGGCAGATACAGATCCAAATATTGCAAAAAGTGAATTAGACTATTGGATACACATAAATACTGAGTACAGTAAGACATGGCCAAATATAACAAAAAAGAAAGATGCGTTACCAGAAGCAGAAGAATATGGTCCAGATAAAATGCCAGACCAAAAATCCAAAAGAGATCTTCTTTCTGAAAACCCTGGAACAGGAGATTAATAAATGAGTAAAAAAGATAAAACAAAATTAAACCAACCACTGAGTCAAAACATGAATACACGTATTGACGTTGACATAGAGGAGTTAAGAAAAGCTCACGTTATGGTTGCAACACCGTGTTACGGTGGTATGGTTGGTGAACCATTTTTAAAAGCAATGACAGGTCTTGCAATTCTTTTTAAACACTATGGACTAAATTTTACACTAGCAACACTATCAAATGAAAGTCTAGTTACAAGAGCTCGTAATACTCTTACAGCAATGTTTTTAAAAGATCCACAGTTTACACATTTAATGTTTATTGATGCTGATGTTGGATTTGATCCTCAAGATATCATTAAGTTATTGCACAGAAACAAAGAAATTGTCACTGGAGCATATCCTAAAAAATCAATTAATTGGCCAGCAGTGCATGGAGTAGCAACAAATCAAAAACCAACTGATCCATTTGAACTTGCAAAGTTTCAGGCATCGTATGCTTTGAATATAAAACGTGAGCATACTGATTCTCAAGAAATTCCGCTAGTTCAAGGATTAATTCCTGTGTTAGATGCAGGTACAGGATTTATGATGATCAAGAGAGAAGTTATTGATAAAATGATTAACGAATATCCTGAAACAAGATACAACAATGATCTCAATACAGACCCAGTATTGAATCCATATTTTTATGCATTGTTTGACACAATGATTGAACCAGAAACAAGACGTTATCTTTCAGAAGATTATACATTTTGTAGACGTTGGCAAAAAATGGGTGGAGAAATTTGGATGGATCCTTCTATAAATTTAGATCATTATGGATCTTATCAATTCCAAGGCAATATAGCAGAACAATTTACTTTGGTCAAAAAAGACGATTGATTTAAATCTGTTTTTATGCTACAATAAGTTATGTCAATAGTAAATATTCTTCGCCAGTGGTTTCACACAGTTCCGGATAAGTCTGAACCAATTTCTACTGGTGATCAAATACTATACGACAGTTTTACTCATTTACAAAATTTTGTTGAATATTATATTGCACAGATATACACAGGCACACAAGATACATCTTACAAAAACAAAGAAAAAGGTCTACAAGGTATTGAATGGCTACACTCACAAAAAGCCAAAGAGCCTCATTATCAATCTGCATTACAAGAAATTAAAATACTATATAACTGGTGGGCTGATTTAAGAACACAACGTACAGATGCATGGAAAGATGTGGATACAACCTACAGTCAGTTTAAAGAAGAATGGTTACACACAACAGAAGATAAAAACATTGAGTACAAAGAGTATATGGACAAATGTCGATATGCTGAAAAACTACAAACATTATATATTAATGAGGACACAAAAATGTTGTTGAGATTAATCCAAGTAAGAAATTATTTGTAATTGATAAATAACAACTAGTAGGATATTTAAAATGGCAAAAAATAAAAATAAAAAAACGTTTGAACTAACAAATCAACAAGTGGTAGATGCGTTTGCACAATATCTATATGATACTGGAGAACTTGGAAACGGCGAAGCAACAGGCGAGTTAGTTTATGAATTATCTGAAAACAATGGCGCCAAAGTTATTTTAACTGTTAACGAAAAAGAAGACAAGGATTTAAAATAACCATGTCTAATCCAGAATTGGAAAAGTTAAAACAACAACATGCAAAATTGCACACAGCAATTGAAAAAATGTTAGACACAAATCAAGTAGATGACAACAGACTTATAGTAATGAAAAAACATAAACTTTGGTTAAAAGATAAAATATCTGATATTGAAACTACTTCTGAATTACAAAACACATAAAATAAAATGTTTATACCTGATTATTTAGGCAATGGTGTCTGGACTCTTCCTTTAATAAATAGAGAGCACTACAAGATACAAAAAGTTATTGAATCTGAAAACGATGAAATGCCAATTAAAAATTTACCTTGGATAGAATTAGATATTGGATACAGTTGGCAAACTTGGGAAAAAGAAATAAAAAATTTAGAAACTCTTAACTTTTTTAATGTTCATAAAAATGAATACAGTCAAGGTTGGAAAAGTCTCACATTGTATGACGGTGAATGGAATCAAACAGTAACTGAAAACTGTTTTGCAATGACAACTTGGTTTAAAGAAATATTTTCAACTAAATGTAACGTAGGGCCAAATCAAAAAATAGAAATTATGGCATTAGAAACTCAAGGTTACATAGAACTTCACAAAAACAAAGAAACTGATAAACACAATTTTAACGTAGTTAAATTTATGTTTGATAAGCCACAATATTACAATGTGGCTATGTTTAATCCTAATCCAATGGATAAAACTAAATTAAAAGATAAAGACTATATAGGTAAAATACCTTGTCAACCTGGCAAAGCATTATTGCTAGATTCTGGTAACTATTTTACAGCAAGGAATTTAAGTGAGCAAACAGTGTATTATGTTGTAGCTCAAATAAATACATTTGATCCTAAAAATGAAGAAATAAAGGAAACGATAGGAAATATAAAAACACATGCACGAATATAAATGTAAAATACTAAGAGTGATTGACGGTGATACTGTTGATGTTGATATTGATCTTGGTTTTGGAATTTGGAGACACAAAGAACGTCTAAGATTATTAGGCATAGATACTCCAGAATCAAGAACCAGAGATAAAGAAGAAAAACGTTTTGGCCTATTATCAAAACAATATCTAAAAGATCATTATCCTGTAGGCAGTATGGCAACATTAAGAACATACAAAGACGCAACTGGTAAGTTTGGCCGAATCCTAGCAGAGCTAGTTTGGAAAGATTCAACTATTAATAAAATAATGGTTGACGAACACTATGCAGTATTATATAATGGACAAAGCAAAGAAGATATAGAAGAACAGCATTTAAAGAACCGTAAACGGTTGTTAGAGGCTGGAAAAATATAGGTTGCTATAAATAAAGTTAGTATATAATGGCGAGAATAGATTTACACGGTTATTATGTACAAGACGCTTGGAGAGTGTTCACAAAGTTTGTACACGAAAACAAGCATCAAGGTCTTAAGTATGTTACTGTTATTACAGGACAAGGTAAGATCAAAGAAGAATTTGAACTGTGGGTTGAAGCCAACGACAGTTTAAAAAATTGTGAGCTACTGCCTACAAACGGTGCTTACAGAGTATACTATAATAAGGAGTACAGATGAGTACAGGTAAATTAAAATGGTACAATGCGGCAAAAGGTTTTGGATTCATAGTACCAGATGAAGGCGGTAACGATGTTTTCGTACATGTTTCTGCATTTAAAGAAGCAAACATTACGAAAGTAGATCAAGGTCAAGCAATGGAATTTGTTGTTGCTGAACACAAAGGTAAGCCTGTTGCAACACAATTAAAAGTAATTGCTGAAGCAACTAGTGACGAACAACCTGCTGAATCAAATACTGAATCAGCATAATACATAACCTTGGAGGTTTATGGCGAAAGAAGTAACTGGTACTCTAAAGTTAATCATAGAGGCAGGACAGGCTAAACCAGCCCCACCAGTTGGACCAGCTCTTGGCCAACGTGGTGTTAACATCATGGACTTTTGTAAGAGCTTTAATGACAAGACAAAAGCCCTAGAAGGACCTATACCCTGCCTAATCACAGTTTATAAAGACAAGAGCTTTACATTTGTTCTTAAAAAACCACCCGTTACCTATTTTATACTAAAAGCAGTTGGTCTTAAAAAAGGTGGTAAAACACCTGGTCGAGGAACAATTAAGTATATTACTAGAGAACAAATTAAAAAAATTGCAGAAGAAAAAATGGAAGACATGAATGCTTTTACTATAGAACAAGCAATGGCTCAGGTAGAAGGATCGTGTCGTTCTATGAGTATATCTATAAAAGAGTAGACATAACAAAACTGCATAGTAACAAGCAACTTGCTATAGCAAAATCGCATATCTGCTTTGCGTTAAAAACAGTTGTAAATCCTATTTTTTGTGTTATATTAACTATAAATATGTTTGGTAGTGATACCACACATATCATATAATCTATCATTAATGACAGAGGAGAATAGGCAATGTGGCCTTATACAGAAGAAGAGATCGATTGGATCAGTAAGAGAAAGAACAGGTAATGAAATATTTAAAAGAACTTTGGAGTAGCCTAACAAGTGCTCCAATGCACAGTAACACAGCAGACCCATTGTGGCAGTATGCAGTAACAGAATTTAGAAACGACCCACTGTATGCTTACCAAATGTTGAAAAGAGGAAAAAAAGTTAAATGATTAAAGCAGTAAAAAATTGGTTACGTAAACTATCAATGACACAGGAAGAAGTATATTTGTCAAAAGCAAATGATCTCGCTGACTTAGAAAGACGTCAACGTGAGTTAGATAGACGTCAATTTAACGGAGGAAGTTTCCGTTCATTGTACAACAGATTTTATCTTTAAGAAAACGGCCTTTTATAGGCTTCTTTTGAGAAAAAAATATAAGTACATTTGGTAGAAAGCCCAACGCCTCAGATCACATCAAAAGACGGTAAGCGATCCCATTAACAATAATTTGGAGACAGTCTATGGAAAAGATATTTAGATCCATGGGCGACGGGATCTTAATGTTCGGTGCTGTGTTTAGTAAACAGCGAAGATCATTGCGAGAACCAGCCGACCAGTCGGATCAGGTGAAGAGTTTTAAAAGGTGGTTATCCTACGAACCATCAAAACACTACTTTAAGGGTAAAGAATCTAAAATAACTAAAGATTTTGACCCACATAAGTAATCTTCTTGACAAGATGCGTTGTTTAGTGTATTATAACAATATGCTACAACGCATTTTGCATTTGAGGACTAAACGTCAACCCTCACTAAACACTCTGCCGTTAGAAATAGGAGGCCATTATGGCAAAACATTATAGTACAAAAACATACGGACACAACATTGGCTTATCAGCAGTGTTCAGACAACCTAACGCAGACCATTCTCACTGTCACTTATTACATGGATATAGTTTAGCATTTAAATTTACTTTTGGATGTACAGATCTTGATAATAAAAATTGGGCAGTTGACTTTGGTGGACTAAAACCTTTGAAAAAATGGCTTGAAGATCATTTTGATCACAAACTTTGTTTAGACAAAAATGATCCACACTTATCAACGTTCATGGAACTGCAAGACAAAGACCTTGCAGAAGTTAGATTATTTGATGGTGTTGGTGCAGAAAAGTTTGCTCAACATGCCTTTGAATATGCAGATGGGCTTATAAGAGAAGCAACAGACAATCGTTGTTATGTTGTAAGTGTTGAATGTGCAGAGCATGGAGCCAACAGTGCAATCTACAGCATTGAATAAAACCACCGTTTTTTTACATAAATAATATTGTTATGTTTATGGCAATATTAACATTATTGACTGCTTTGAGTATTTCGGCAGTTGCAATATACTACTCCATACTAGGCTTGGCGGCTATCTTTGCAGGTGCGGCCATACCAATCATGGTGATGGGATCTGTATTAGAAGTTGGAAAACTTGTGACAGCCTCATGGTTGTACCAAAACTGGAAAGTAGCACCAAAGTTTATAAAAGCATATCTATCGATAGCAGTTGTGGTATTGATGTTTATTACGTCAATGGGTATATTTGGTTTCTTATCAAAAGCACACGTTGAGCAAACATCACTAGGTACAATTGGCACAGAAAAATTAGCAACCATTGAAGAAAAGTTATTACGTTCTGAAAACAGAATAGATCGTTGGTCATCTGATATTGAAAGACTTGTCTCTGGTGAAGATGTTAGAGTTGATATATTAATTGACAAAGAACAAGTAGAGCTAGACAAACTGTATGCACGTATCGATGTTGAAAAACAAGCATTAAGAGATCAAGCAGACAAAGATATTGAACTACAAAACAACAGATTAAAACAAGCACAAGAACGTAAAGAGGCTGACATAGCCGCGGCACAAGAACGTTTTAAAGGTGCATTTAGCAAAAAAGGTTTAGATGAAGCAATAGCAAAAGCAACAGCAAATGAACTATCAGTAGCATCAGCGGCACAAAAACTTATAGTTAAAATACAAAATAAATTAAAAGAAGATCTTGCTGGTGTTGATGCCAAATATGTAGACCAAATTACAAGTATTGAAAAAATTATTAATAATTACAAAAGTCAAGCAAACACAAAGACAGGTGATATAGAAGGTAAAATTATTGCACTAGAAGACCAAATTGAAGCAGAACAAGATAAAATTGATCAAGTTAACGAAGATAAAATTGTGTTGATGAGTAAACAAGCACAGTTGGAAGTTGAAGTTGGTCCATTAAAATACATTGCAGAATTTGTATATGGTCAAGAAGCAAATCAAAACTTATTAGAAGCGGCAGTGCGTTGGGTAATTATTATCATTATAGTTGTGTTTGATCCACTTGCTGTCTTGCTTTTAATTGCGGCCAACATGTCACTTATTAGACGTTTTGGAAGAGGATTTGAAAAACAGTATGATCCTGATTTAGTTAAAAAATATAGTGGTCCAGATCAAAAACAGAATGAAGTTAAAGATCTAAAAAAAAGACATGAAAAAGAATTAAATGAGTTTCGTGAAAAACTTTCAGAAACAAAAGAAGAACTTCAAGAGCAATTAGATTATCAAAAAAGTTTAGAAGAAAAACCAAACAAAACAGTAATCAATATTGATGAAACAATTAATGTTAAACCAGGCGATCAAGTTAAGAAAAAAAAAGACTGACGACAAAGGATAGCATAAATTTATCCATTCAAGATAAAGTTAAACTTCCAAAGCAAGAACAACCTAAAAACAATCAAATAAAAGTTGAAGAAATTGAAATCAAACCTAAACAACAAGTTGAAGTTAATCAACTTCTTGGTAGGCCAGAAGTAATAATGAAGTTTCGAGAAGATGTTAATGTTAATCTAAAAGAAATCAAAAAAGAGATTGACATTGACGCAAATCGTGTTATTATAAATAAAACAATGAAAGCCGACAGTTTAAAACAATCAAAAGATAAACCAAAATCAGTTGGTTGGATTAAACCTTATGTTGGTAAAATAGACAAGAAGGATTAAATGGTAAAGAAAAAAGATGATGCTTATTGTTGTTCATTCTGTGGCAAGGAAAGAGCAAAAGTAAGAAAACTTATTGCAGGACCTAAAGTATATATATGTAACGAATGTGTAGAATTGTGTCATTCTATATTAGAAGAAAATGATTTACAAAAAGCAGAGAACAGTACACAAAGTGAAGAATTAAAAACAATTGTTCCAGATGAATTAAAAAAACATCTAGACGGGCATGTCATTGGACAAAGCCAAGCAAAAAAAGTTTTATCGGTTGCTGTTTATAACCATTATAAAAGATTAAATAATCCTGTTGTTGATGGAGTTGAATTAGAAAAATCAAATGTATTATTAGTTGGCCCAAGTGGTTGTGGTAAAACATTATTGGCACAAAAAATTGCAGATTATTTAGACGTACCATTTGCTCAAGCAGATGCCACAACATTAACTGAAAGTGGTTATGTTGGCGACGATGTTGAAAACATTATTTTAAGACTGTTACAAAGTTGTGATTTTGACGTTGATCGTGCCCAACGAGGTATTGTGTATATAGATGAAGTTGACAAAAAATCACGTAAGTCAGAAAACACATCAATCACAAGAGATGTATCAGGTGAAGGTGTACAACAAGCACTGTTAAAATTACTTGAAGGTACAATAGTAAGAGTTCCACCCGCAGGTGGAAGAAAACATCCACAACAAGAAATGATTGAAGTTGATACAAAAAATATATTGTTTGTGTGTGGCGGAGCATTTGTTGGTTTAGATGAAATTGTTAAACGTAGGTTAAACGTAAACACGTCTATGGGGTTCATGTCTAACTTTGAATCACAAGAACAAACAGATCAAATACTTACAAAAGTACAGCCAGATGATGTTGTTAAATTTGGATTAATACCTGAAATGGTAGGTAGGTTACCTGTAGTGGTTGCTTGTCATAATCTAACACATGATGATCTGAAGAAAGTTTTAATCAAACCAAAAAATGCTGTACTAAAACAGTTTGAAAAAATGTTTAAGTTAGATGGTGTTAAATTAGAATTTACCAAAGAAGCAATTGACTGTGTAGCCAAACTAGCACTTGAAAAAGAAATTGGTGCTAGAGGATTACGTTCTGTACTTGAAAAAATATTGTTACAACTACAATATGAATTACCAACATTAAAATCACAAGATGTTGAAAAAATTATTATCAACGACAAAGTGATTACAGAAGAAACACAACCAATGTTAATGTATAGAACTAAAGAAGAGAAAAACGGAGCATAGTGAAAAAACCATTTCGCAATAAGTTTTCTCAACCAAGTGTGCTATTAAACACAGCAATTACTTTTCCTAAAATTAGGTTAATTGATCCTAATGGAGCATTTATAGGAATAGTTGATAGTAAAACTGCACTTTCTAAAGCCAAGGAATTTGGATTAGATTTAATTTGTACAACTGTAAAAGCAAATCCGCCTGTGTGTAAAATACAAGATTTTGGTAAATGGAATTACGAAAAACAAAAAAAAGACAAACAGAAGAAAAAACTTGAAAGACAAAACAGAGTCGAATTGCGTGAATTACAATTTAGGCCAAATATTGATGTGCATGATTTAAATGTGAAACTTAAAAAAGCACAAGAATTTATTGATGATGGCGATAAAGTAAAAATAGTTATGAGGTTGCGAGGTAGGGAAATACCTAACGGCAAAATGTTTATTGATCAAATTAATATGATGGTTAAAAAATTAGAGCAAACCAAATATGATTCACCACCAAAACAAGCCGGAAACAGAATTATAGCAGTCATTTGTAAAGACGCAGATGCAAAAAAGAGTTGACAAATATTATAAAGATGTTAATATAAGAGTATTATGAATATGAAAACAGGAAAACCTAGACAAAAATATGATGTTAAGTCTTTTGACATAGGCTATAACAAAAAAGACGGTAGAGACAATAAAGAAAAAAGACCACGTCCACCTAAGTTACCAGGAATGGCAGTTGCAGTTGTTGATAACAACGTTGAAAAAGCCATGCGTAAACTTAAAAAAATGTTGTTAAAAGAAGGTGTTATGCAAGAGCTTCGTGATAGAAGATATTACATGAAACCGTCTTTTGTAAAACGTGAAGATAAAAAACGTGCAGTAAGAAGAGCTCATAAATTGAGAAAAGAAGCAGAAGCGGCTGAGTTTGGTATCTCTCCAAAGAAAAAATCAAGAAGGAGTTAATCCTTTATGTTGCAAGACAAAATTTCTAAATGGATAAAAAGATATGCTAACGAAAATAATCGTAAAACATTAGTTGTAGGAATTTCAGGCGGTATTGATTCGTCAGTGGTTAGTACATTGTGTGCTATGACTAGAATGAAAACTATTGCAGTTTCTATGCCAATAAATCAAATCGAATCACAACATGATTTAAGTATGGAACATGGATCCTGGTTAGAACAAAAGTTCAATAATGTGACACATGAAGTAATTGATTTGAACAGAACGTATGAACGATTTTGGTTAGATACATTTAATGATTACGGCAGTGAACATGCATTTGCAAATACAAAAGCAAGACTTAGAATGATGACACTACATCATATATCAGGTGCTAAACAAGGAATTGTTGTAGGTACAGGTAATAAAGTAGAAGACTTTGGCGTAGGTTTTTACACAAAATATGGAGATGGCGGTGTTGATATATCTCCATTAGCAGACTTAATGAAATCAGAAGTTTGGCAATTAGGAAAAGACTTAGGAATTATGCAAGAAATTATTGATGCACCACCAACAGATGGTTTGTGGGAAGATGGAAGAACAGACAAAGACCAACTTGGAGGTCTTACGTATGATCAAATGGAACGAGCAATGGAACTAGATGAAAAAGGTGCTATTGCAATAGGCAGTGACGTGGAGTTGTTGAATAAATATCGTCAAATAAGAAGTATGAATTTACATAAAATGGAACCAATCCCAGTATTTAAAAATGACGGTACAACACAAACATCTAATAGTAAGAGCCGAAGTTAATAAGCCACCTACTAATCAGAAGTGGGCTCACACTTGGTTAACAGATTTAGTATCTAAAATTGGTATGCAAATATGTCAAGGTCCTATTACAACATATTTAGATATGCCAGGTAACAGGGGCTTAACTGGTTTAGTAATTATTGAAACTTCTCACATAGCATTGCATTGTTGGGATGAAACAGATCCTGGGTTATTACAACTTGATGTCTATACTTGTGGTGATTTACCTACAGATATAATATTTGAAGAAATTAAACAATTTGATCCTACCAAGGTTGAATATAAGTATTTAAATAGAGAACGAGGATTAACAGAAATTGACATCAAGGGTGATTAGCTCAGTTGGTAGAGCATCTCGTTTACACCGAGAGG
>CETY01028277.1_pt1 | contig 28423 bp, 18 predicted proteins | sample 361551 | NCBI WGS metagenome assembly CETY01 (sample SAMEA2623135, study PRJEB7988) | marine metagenome | biome: marine biome (ENVO:00000447); feature: deep chlorophyll maximum layer (ENVO:xxxxxxxx); material: "saline water (ENVO:00002010), including plankton (ENVO:xxxxxxxx)" | depth 45 m | reverse complement strand
CAGCGCAATGGCCAGGCTATGCGACTGCCGCAGCGTTCCGGCGACCATAGGTCCTCGCTTAAGGCGAGCGGTCTCACTCTTCCTCTTCGGAGACTCCGAAATCCACTAATGACGAGGGCAACCTAGCCACAAATATGACCTCATCAGCATACCCCTTCTTGTCAGGTTTTCTTAATTCCATTATTCTAGTTCCCTTCGTGACCTTGCCTAGAGTTTCCTTTGTCTGAATTGAAGCCATCCTAATCATCATCCCTTTCGAAGTCAGCATGAACAATTGATCATCAAGGTCTGGAATCTGTCTGACTGCGACAATCTCATCATCAGTGTCTAGAGCCATAGTTTTGACTCCTTTAGTTCCTCTATTTGTTCTTCTGTAACCATCTCTTTCTATCACTGGCTCGCCATTTTCATCAACCATAGGGTCTCCTGATGAAATATCAATTATTGGAACCATCTCTCCTGAGCCAAGTCTACTCCTCTTGGCCATCCCATGCTTAGATACTGTGAGTACACTAGTCTCAAAGTCATCCGTAACTATCATTCCAATAACTCGGTCCCCTCTACTGAGTTTCATTCCAGATACGCCCTGACTGACTCTTCCTTGTACCCTTACCAAGTGAGTTGATTGCTCTTCTCCTGTAGATGGATCAACTCTTTTCCGTACTTCAGCGGGCATGAATCTACATGCATTACCTTTAGCCGAAACTAGGACGACGTGGTCATTTTCAGTAGCCGATCTGACAGAAACCAGAGAATCAGATGCTCCCTCTGCAAACTTTATCGCATACTTCCCATTCCTATTTATCTTGACATATTCGGATAGGCGACTTCTCTTAATCCTCCCATTTAGTGTCGAGAATATTAGATAATGGCCATCCGGATTATCGATCAGCTCCTTATTCATCGGCAAGATGGAAATTACCTTCTCTTCGTCCCTAATGCCTGCTAATAGATTCCTAATATGGGTGCCTCTACCATATCTGCTCGCCGAAGGAGTTTCCCAAGCTCTAAGTCCGTATACTCTACCATGATTGGTGAATATCAGTAACCTGTCCTTACTAAAACAGGTAAGTATTGATTTTGGAAAATCCTCATCTTTGGTAGTGACGCCTTTGAGTCCCTTCCCTCCTCTGTTCTGGAGTCTGAAAAATTCAACTGGCATATGCCGAATATAATTATCTTCAGAGAGTGATATTACTATCGCTCGTTCTTCGATCAAATCTTCTCTATCCATCGATAGTGGCATCGGATCGATAACCGACCTACGTTCATCGCCATGCTTCTCTACCATTTCATCGAGTTCGCTAATCAATATCTGAAGACGCCTAGGTCTCGAGGATATTATGTCCTGCAAGTCCGCGATTTTAATTTTTAAATCATCATATTCGTTCTTTACCTTCTCTACATCAAGCCGACTTAATTGATATAATCGACGTTCAGCAATGGCTTTGGCCTGAGGTTCTGTGAAGTCAAATTTAGATATTCCTGGGAACTTCTCGTTCCCTTGTAAAACAGCCTCAAATTGTTCCCTACCGGAACTAGCCTTTCCAACCGCGATAACATCATCAATCCGTCCTTGTGCCTTAACCAGCCCTTCGAGAATATGGGCCCGTGTCTCGGCCTTTTCTAATTCAAAACCAGCCCTCCTTTCGATAACAGATTCCCTGTGATCAACATAGGTGTGTAAAATCACCGGGAGAGTCAAAAGTACTGGGCGCCCGTCCAAGATTCCCATCATATTGGCCGAATAAGACTCTTGTAATCTACTGGATTTGAATAGCTGATTTAGAACTGCATTTGGATCGGCATTATTCTTGACTTCAATTACGACCCTTATTCCTTCTTTAGATGACTCGTCCCTAATGTCTCTGATTCCTATTACCGAGCCCTTTGAAACTAAATCAGCTATGTGGACTAGCATATCCGATTTCTTGACCTGATATGGGATTTCATGGATTATTATCATTTTTCCCCGCGAGTCATCATGTACTTCACACTTAGATCTTACATGGAATCTTCCCTTACCCGTAGAATACATATCGAGAATACCATCTATTCCATGTATGGTCGCACCAGTGGGAAAATCAGGTCCCTTAATATGACTGATATAATCATCTATGGGAATATTTGGAATCTCCCGACTTTTTGCACCTTCTCGGAGGATGTGATCAACATGCATCCTGACTGCTCCGGCTACCTCCGTGAGATTATGGGGGGGCATCCGCGTCGCCATTCCGACTGCAATGCCATCGCTTCCATTCAATAGGAGATTTGGTAATCTTGCAGGTAGAACGGTCGGCTCCATTTCCGAATCATCAAAATTAGGCTGAAAATCAACAGTTTTCTTCTCAATATCATCAAGCATATGTCTTGAAATTTTGTCCAACCTGCTCTCTGTATAACGCATCGCAGCTGGTGGATCACCATCAATTGAACCAAAATTTCCTTGTCCATCGATAAGCGGATAACGCAATGAAAACTCTTGAGCCATCCTGACCATCGTATCATAGATGGATAAATCTCCGTGTGGATGGTACTTACCCATGACTTCTCCCACTGAACGTGCTGATTTACTGTATTTCTTCTCAGAGGTATGTCCTCCTTCGTACATCCCATAAAGTACACGTCGGTGGACCGGTTTCAGGCCATCTCTGACGTCGGGAAGCGCTCTTCCAATGATTACCGACATCGCATAATTGATGTATGAAGTCTTCATTTCTTTATTCAAAGTGTGATTTAGTATGTTCTCATTTTTGATGGATAAATCTTCATTATTATCGTCTTCAGATGTCAAGATTTGTCACCTCCTTAGCATATTTTTCTATAAATGCCCTACGATCGGGGACATCTTCTCCCATTAATATCTCAAACAGCCTATCGGTTTCCTCGGCATTTTGGACTGTTACTTTCAGCATCGTCCTAGTTTCAGGATTCATTGTGGTTTCCCAGAGTTGATCAGGATTCATCTCGCCCAGTCCCTTGTATCTCTGTATGCCAATTTTTGCATTAGGGTTATCTCCTTGCAGTTCTAACATTACTTTGTCTCTTTCTTCATCCGAAAATACATATCTACTCACTCTTCCTTTGGATAATTGATACAGAGGGGGTTGAGCGATGTATACATGCCCCTCTTCTATGGCGGGCCTCATGAATCTCCATAGGAAGGTCAACATCAGTGTTCTAATGTGCGCACCGTCAATATCTGCATCACACATGATTATTATTTTCGAATATCGTAGTTTACTAGCATCGAATGCACCATCTTCTTCACCATTATTGCCAACACCAGCTCCAAGAGCACGTATCATAGTCTGGATTTCCTGATTCTGAAACACCTTTGCCGCATTATGCTTCTGCCTCTCCACATTCAGTATCTTGCCTCTTAGGGGGAGTATTGCTTGTATCCTACGGTCCCTGCCTGTCTTCGCCGAACCCCCTGCAGAGTCCCCTTCTACGAGGTATACTTCGCACTCGCTGGGGTCTCTCGACTGACAGTCCGCAAGCTTCCCCGGGAGCCCTCCTCCCTCTAGGACGCCCTTCCTCCGAGTCAGATCCCTGGCCTTTCTTGCCGCTTCTCTAGCTTTAGAAGCTAGAAGAGCCTTTTCGACAATCTGTCTTGCAACAGATGGATTTTCTTCAAAGAATTCTCCCAGTTTGTCATAGACGATAGTCTGAACTATACCGGTCACCTCACTGCTCACAAGCTTATCCTTTGTTTGAGATGAGAAAGAGGGATCAGGATGCTTTACACTAACCACTGCGGCCAGGCCTTCTCTGACATCATCTCCCGAGAGAGCATCTCCCTTGAGTAATTTCTTTTTCTTTGCATATGAGTTGACAGAACTAGTAAGGGCCGTACGCAAGCCAGACATATGAGTCCCTCCATCCTTGTTTCTTATGATATTGGTATAGCAACGAATCGACTCACTGAAAGCATCAGACCACTGCAGGGCCAGCTCTACCTCCACATTTCCCTTCTCAATTTCCTTATCTCCTTTAATCTTGATTACATCCGAATGTAGGACCTCTCTCCGTTCGTTCAGTTGACTGACGTATTCTGAGAGCCCCCCCTCATACAAGTGCTCAGATACATGCACGGACTCCTCCCTCTCATCATTAATCGTAATCTTTAATCCCGCATTAAGGAAAGCAGTTTCCCCTATTCGGGTATCTACTTCCTGAAAGTCAAACTCTGTAATATCCGTGAATATCGATAGATCTGGTCGGAATGAAATTTTTGTACCCGTATCGTCGCATGTCCCAATTTCTTTCAATGCATCAACTGGAACCCCAGCTTCATATCTTTGGAAATAGATGATACCATCTCTGTGAATGGTCATTTCCATCCATTCCGATACCGCGTTGACCGCAGAAACACCGACACCATGGAGTCCACCGGATACTTTGTAAGAGCTATTATCGAATTTCCCCCCGGCGTGTAATTTTGTCATTATCACTTCGGCCGCCGATATTCCAAATTCTTCATGGATACCAACCGGGATGCCTCTTCCATAATCTCTTACTGAAAGTGAACCCCCCTGGTGAAGCGTAATGTCGATTGAATCAGTATGGCCTGCAAGATGCTCATCGACGGAGTTATCGACAACCTCCCAGATACAGTGATGAAGTGCAGAACCATCATGGGGGTCTCCAAGGTACATCCCTGGTCTTTTTCTAACTGCTTCTAGTCCCTCAAGGACCTGTATGCTACCAGCATCATAGTCATCTGTCACAATAATCAACCCAAATTCCTTGAGGGTTCCTATGGAACCCTCAATTATAATGCTATAATCTGATGGCAGGTGGTTATTCAACTCTGCTAATATATTCTTCAATATCGTTCAATTTCACTAGTTTATTCCGCCCGGGAAAAAAGTATATTACCGTCCTTCTAGATAGTTACTATTCTGTGATAGTCTACTATTCTCGTTCATCAGATGAGGCGTACGAGACGTATTGGAGGATGGTTTTTTTATCCATAATAGAACATGTTTCAGATTCAAACCTACCAATACCGATCTTTGACGAGACTAGTAAATTGTGGGTTACGACCCTCTCGAGTTGAAAAAAATATGACTCATGCTGACACGACACGATTAAACAGAATCCTATGGTCGAAGCAGTATATGGAGGTGCCACAGGTATGCGTTGTACTAAGTGGCCACACTGTGGATGAGATGCTCAAAGATGCCACTCTGGCGATGGCGGCAGGGGCAGATTTAGTCGAAGTAAGGCTGGATAATCTTTGGGTTAAAGAACTGGAAATAGAAAACCCAGAAGAAGAAGCAGATCCAAGAAGAAGGGCTAAGATAGAAGTTGAGTACGAGGTACTTCCCTTAGAGTCAATAGATCTCGATTCGGCATTATCCTCATTCAAGCAAGGAATAGAACTTCCAGTAATATTGACATGCAGGTCGCAAAGACAGGGAGGTAACTATCCAGGGGATGAGGCAAGTAGGATAGAAGTCCTCAGAACCGCAATAGAGAGTGAGGTTAGCTGGGTAGATTTAGAGGTAGATATTTCCGTCAAGGATAGGGAATCATTGATGAAAATAGCAAAGGGCAAGACACAGGTGATAGCCTCACACCATTCCGAAGAGGCCCCGCCTCCTGCAAAGGAAATAATTTCCGAAATCGAGGACTACACTAGCCATGGGGACATGGTGAAGATTTGCTATCCGATTTCTGGCTCAGAGGGGGCCCTGAGAATATTCGAAGCCGCATGGGAATTAAGGGATTCCAGCATAAAGACATCCTTGATGGGAATTGGTTCTGGAGGGGACTGGGTAAGAATTCATGCTCCTCTTCTGAATCAGAATGTTGTATATTCGACAATGCAGACGGGCTGGCACTTATCCCATTCTGGAAAAATAAATGTATCCGATTTAGCTACTGCATGGAAACTTTTGGGTTACGTCTAGGTGTCTTGAGAATTTCTGTTTTCACTGTCAAGGTAAGGAAGCTCGCGTCTTTCTTCGCCTTCGACATTTTCTCTGCCAGTGGCCATGTATCTCATATGGATGATCATTGGCATTATTATGCAAGCAAGCGGTAATGAGCCGACTAGAAGGGTAGCGGTGAATTTGGGGATATTCAGTCTTTCTTCGACATCTATCAGGACCTCAACATCGATATCCCCGCCGCTAGCTTCAGTATTAGTGTGCCTTCTATTTTCCCATCCATCTATTACTAGGTAGTAGGGGATATCACCACCGCCAAAGAAACCCGATCCAGAGGAGTCAATAGCGACCGAGAATTCAACATACGTAGTATCTTCATACGCGTGAACATCTCTGAAAGGAAGCCAGTCATCAATATCTCTCCATTCCACGGGAAGCTCGTCAAATGCTTCAAAGAAGCCATTCCCCTCCCTCATTTCATAATCGATGACATACCTGTCCCAGTTTGGCTCAGTCATTAGATAGATATCAGAGCTGGGGTTCACAGGAGGATCCTCTTGATTGCTGGTTATACTTATGCAAAACGTATACATGTATCCGGGGACTAGCTTCATAGATACCGAAGTCGCACTATCATTGTCAACAGTGAAGTCTACAAAGACATCAGATGTCAAGTCATAGAGAGGACTGTCATCACTCCAGAAAGGATCCTCCACAGACTCCAAAGAAATACTATCTGATGTAGTTGGGTTATTCACTGCTGGAACATCACACGAGCCAGTAGATTGTGCAGAGGAAACTGGGGAGAATAGTATCATTAAAGCGAAAAAAGAAGCTGGAAATACCAATGAAAGATTGACCAAAAAAGACAGAATTTTACGTCTCTTTACAAGGTTCACTTCAACGCCTCCTTGTTCTAATCGGGCGTACATAACCGGAATCAGAATCACGTCGCTCTTCTTGAGACAGGTACTTTGGCTGAGGCGGTGGCTTGTGCTGATCCATGCCGGGCAATCCTCCATCAGCCTCAACTTCATCGACATCATAGGTCTCCATCATTTCATCGGCATCAAGCTCCTCTTCATCTTTTTGCCTCATTATGATCCAGCCTAGAACGAGGACGAGTCCGACAAGAGCCAGCAGTCCACCACTCTCCTTGTTGGGAACTATGTCCTCCCAAGTTAAATCAGAGAGCGACTTGGGTACATATTCGTCCTCAGTAGATAATACTGTGATCACATAATCCCTATCGACACACACGTTTACAGCATCACATACCTGCATAGTTATCCCAATTTCGCCCTCTTCATTCCAATTCTGCGGGTTCCAGTCCCAGTCGTTCCTGTAATCTCCGTCTCCATCTGAATCGATACTAGCATCTAGGTCCCACCTGACAATCAAATCCCCAGATAGCGATCTATCGTTGTCATTTGTAGGATCCCCGTCTCCATCTGTGTCTACGGACGAGTCAATGTCCATCCATGCAACAAGGCCGTCTTCTAGATCCTGATCGAAGACACTGTAATTCAGTGAGACTGGGTCGCCAATATTGACATAATCGGATGAAACAGGGGCGGTAGTCAGAATTTCAGGGGATTTGGAAACAATGACAAGGATGTATGTCGAGTTGGTCTCCCCTCCCTCAAAACCATCCACAACTGTCAGGGTCACAGAGTAGGTCCCAGGAATCGAATATTGATGCCAAACCACTGCCCCTTCAACTTGAGGAGTGGCGTCACCGAAATCCCAAATCCATCTTGTAATTCCATTCCAATCCTCACTATTGGAGTCTGTAGAAGCTCTGCCAATGAAAGCGGGGTCAGAGTCATAGCTTCCAGATCCGTCAAATTTCATAAGACTGCCCGGAGATATGAATGCACCGCCCGCTTCTGTCTGAGGAATCTGCCAAACTACTTGCTCTCCCTCGACAGGCTCTCTTTCAAGTATGCTATCATTGACACTAGGGCAAGAGAAATCTATGTCTGGAACAGGAAGAGGATTTTCTATTCTCAAAGTGAATGACTTCTGGGCCGACTCTAGTCCGAGCACATCTGTAACGGTGAGGGTCACCGTGTAGAGTCCCGGGCTCATGAATGTGTGGCTTACTGAAGAGACATTTTCAATAGGATCTTCTAAATCAGATATTGTCCAAAATGTGGACAACTGGGATGAGTCTCCATCGGGATCGAAAGAGTAGCTAGTGAAGGTGTATGTGGTTTCCACATTTCCATCACTAGGTCTCGAGAAAACAGCAACAGGCCTCTGATTAATCACATTGACTTGTAGTACTGCGAATGATGAGTTCCCATCATCGTCAGTGACTGTAAGGCTGATATTTTTCAGTCCAGGTGTCAACCATCCCACGATTGGATTGGCCGCATCAGACGAGATCTGAGAGTAATCTGAGGTCATAGTCATGCCCCCTCCCTCGAGATTGACTCCTTCCTCGAAAGACCATTCATATTCCACGATCATCCCATCACTATCTGTAAAAACAGAGGGAAGGGTCAGTGGAGTAAGGGTATATGTCTGGAGCTGAGCATCGTAAATCTGCTGAGGGACTCTATTCAGAATCTTAATGAAAATACTGTGCTCAACTTCATGAATGCCATCACTGACCAGCAGGGAAAGGGTGTATACAATTCCTTCAGCACTCCCATCCACCCAAGAATGGCTAGACTCAAAGAGTCCAACTCCTGACTCAATTTCTCCATCTCCCCAATTCCACTCGAAGTACAACTCTTCCAATGGTAAGTTGTCTGTGGTCCCAAGGGCGGAAAACATTACTTGCTGATTGGTCAGTAAAACCAGCTCCTCTGAAACTACAACCCCCTCTACTGAAATTTCAGGTATCGGATCACTAGTGTCTTCGACCACAATGGTCCAAGTCTGAGGCTCGGAGAAGTAACCGCCTTGGTCCATTACCGTAAGGACGACAGGGTAAATGCCAGACTCCAGATACTGATGAACAGGATTCTTTAGCGTTGAAGAGACGTTATCTCCTAGGTCCCAATAGTATGCTATGGGAGTCTCGTTCTTGGAGAAAGTCCCATTCTCCATGCCAAATCCCCATGCATCATAGCCGGATCCAAACATATTGACTGGCAACCAGGTTTGGGTTGAGTTTACAGAGACAGAAATAGATGCAACCGGCTTCATGTTACTCAAATCAATTGGTAAGGAGAAAGCTTGGTCCACCAGTTCAGATGTAACATCGTTTATGCTTACTCCGAAAGTCCACTGCCCGGAATAAGGAGGAGTGAACCAAACACTCTTTTCTGTAGAAATACTGTTACCTGCAGTCAAAGAGAAAACTTTACTGTCCACAAGTGTGTTGTTCGAGAATGCATCCACCGTCACCTCAAGTATTTCAAAAAACGAGTTAGAAACTACTCCTAAGTCAACCTGTACACTATCTGACAATCCATCAGAATCTCTATCAAAATCATCGATCGAATCAATCGATACTTCTGCAGGATCGGTAACTAGCATCGCTTGAACAGTCACAGTTGCGGTGGGATAACTACCACTGGTAATTCCACAAGTAGCATAGTTGTAATCGCAGTCATCAACCGTGGATTCATACCAAGTCGTCATCCACACCTCGTCTACATCCGATCCAAAATCATGGATAAGCCCCGTTACAGAGCCAGTGACCTGATCGACCCTCATCCTACTCATGGACCAACTTCCTGTGCTGCTATCTTTAGCTAGTAAAGCACCCTCGAATCCGAATTCAGAAGGCTGAACCATGATATTCAATGGAGCGCCAGAGCCTTGGTTAAACTTGTAAGCCCTCATCCCCCATCCTTCCAATTCTTGTAGAGGGCTTGTCCATGAATTGATCCACTGGTCATTGAAACCACTCATCTGAGCCTTACAAACATACGCCGCCGTGCAGCCAGCGCTCAAGTCAAGATTGGAGAAGCCAAAAGCTCCCTGTCCACTATCGACCGATACAGCGAGAGTAAAATTGGCAAAAATATCACTCATTGTGGTTCCAATCGGGGTCGAGCCGGCAGGAGGATTAGAAGCCAAGTCCTCTATTCCTTTCCCTCCGATATCGGAATCGGCGACCAATGTGGAAATGGCAGAAGCGCCTCCCAGCTTATCTGATAGATACATCAAGAACAGGAAACCAGCGCCATAATCTGCTATCCTCTGATTCCACCACCTGACGCTCATATTGGAATTCTGTGACCATTCATTTGCATGGCCAGTCAGGGAGCTCGTAACTCCGAAACACAGGTAGGCGGCCATATCGGCAGCTCCTTCATCTATCCAGATGTACTCAAAAGGATCCCTTGCATTGTGCAGTAAGTGCTGGAATTCATGGGCCAGTATGGTGTTTCTCCAACTTAGATCATCAATATCCATGAACACTGATTCCTTACTCGATGAAAGGCCCGGGACGAAATAACCGCCTATTCCACCACCACCATCTATTGAGAATATGACTATCTCAATCTGACAAGTACTATCTACATCAGGAGCAGAACCGAAATAGCTGGTCACAGTGGGAAATATTGTAGACTCCCAAGTTGAAGCAATATCGTTTAGAGTAGTTGAAGGTATAACTTGGCCATCTTCCACAAAGATTGCCGAATTACTGGAAACCTTCTGCACAGTTGCCGCTATCGGCCCTCCTGCAGTCGTCACATCATCAGTATCTCCCACGCTCCAGGCGTTCTCACAACTCCTTGTAGATGATCTAGAGTTGACATAAGACTCCGAGAATGGCAAAGACAAGTCTGGATAACCGGCTGAACGCCATTGTGACTTTAGGAATCCTGTTGCAGAGTATATCGGAATGGGAGATTCGGAGAATAGATATTGCCTTCCGTCGAGATCCGGATTGAACTCACTAAGATCGCTAAGAAAGCCGCGTGTTTCTTCATCCTCAAACTCTTCAGCTAAAGATAAAGGAGACAAACTAGTCACAATTAGCAATACGGCCAGAACAGTGGCACTTACTGAAGAATTACGACGTTCCCGGCTCGGCATACTCAACACTCCGTGTTGTAACTAGAATGAATCGGTTCTAAGACGTATTTTAACACCGATGGAGCATCGTTCGTACATGAGTCGTACGAGGCGGAGTGGTTTACTCCTCACCTATCTCGTCTTATCGATCATATTTTCGTCACTAGTGCAAGCTGAAAATACTAGCATATATGATGAATCTATTGAACATGAAATCGTGATACTAAGCGAACATAATCATCATAATGAAGCCTTCACACAGGGACTAGAGATGTATAATGGGAGTATATACGAAAGTACTGGATTGTACGGCCACTCGTCATTAAGAGAAGTCAATCCATGGACTGGCGATATAATTAGATCGAAGTCATTCAATGACTCAGTCTTCTCAGAGGGGATAACAGTATACAATGATACAATTATTATGCTTACATGGGAGACTCAAATAGCATATGTTTTTGAGATGGATAATCTGTCTCAGGTATCTTCGTATGAGTACGAAGGAGAAGGCTGGGGAATATGCTTCGACGGAAACTCATTTGTTATGTCCAATGGAACTTCTACTGTTTCTTTCCGCAGTCCAGAAACTTTTGAGATTGAAAGGATAGTTTCAGTCGCAGATAGTTTTGGTAACCTCATAGATAGAATAAATGAGTTAGAATGTGTCAATACTCCTGCCGGGCCAAGAGTATTGGCCAATATTTGGCAACAGGATAGGATTCTGGTATTCGACCCATCTAATGGCACGGTTGTGGGAGACTATGATGCCAGCCACCTCTCTTCTAAAAATGATAATGGGCATAACAATGTTCTCAATGGAATCGCCCATATTTCGGATTCAGAATTTTGGATAACAGGGAAGAATTGGTCTAGCATGTACCTCGTTCAAATGACAAATCTCTCAGGTGCTGAAGCTAATATCTGTATATCGCATTGTGAGGCAGCTCAAGATTCCAATATCTCAGACAATTCCTTGATAACTATCGGAGTCTTGATACTGGTGATAATGTTCATATTTTTGAGGCGGGATGATATGCCCGCGGATAAAAAAAGTGTAGAAACCTCTAATCGGCATGATGAACAGCTTAATCTCCCTCCACTATCACAAGAGGATAAGGGGATGCTCAATGATTGATGACTTTGACGAGGATTTGGATAGCTCTTCTAGCTTCCAAATGTGGCTTTCAGACCTCTCTACAGATTCGGCTACCAGGAATCTCGGAGCGGTATTGATAGGGATTGGAGGAATGTTGGGTTTCGCCATAGGAATAATGCTAATTTCTGGCAATGTGAGTGATATTCTTTCGGGACAAGTGGAAGAATCAGGAGGGACAGCAGACGTTGAAGGAATAGTTATTTCAGAACTAGTCAGTAACTCATCAGGCGCTGAAGGGGTAAGCGATATTGACGTTTTACTTTATGATGAAGATGGAATATTAATAGGAAGCGACTCAACTAATTCGGGCGGTAGATTCTCAATCGAAGATGTCCCACGAAGGCCGGTGAAGCTCGAAGTAGCACACTCTGGAAATGTGACTGTACATGTCTTACTAATTCCCGGAGATTACACCCAGTTCACGATAACTTTGATCGAGGGGGAAGGGACACAGGTATTGGATATGCAGGGGGAAAGCTATCTGGGAGAATCAGTGATGATTGCTACGATATTTGCGGTCTTTACTCTACTAACCGGACTTGCCGGTTTCGCAGGGGGCCTTGAGGCAAGAAAAGGAATCAGTTACAAGAAAACTTGGTGGCTCTCTTTCTTAGGTCTGTGGAGCGGCGGGCTAATGTTCGTCGGCCCTCTTTTAACTCTCTCTGGAATGGGCTTTGTGGGCCTTTCCAGAGGGCAGTTCTACGATGTTCACTCCAAGGAGGATTGATCAATGTACCTGATCACCATTGAAGGGGGCGATGGAAGTGGTAAAGGACTAGCAACCAAGGTGGTCTCTGAGGTAATGAGGAAGGAGTTTCCTTTCGTATCGGTCGATGAAACCGGTGAGCCTAGACGAGATCACCCTCTAGGCCGGTTGGCCATCGACTCCGTCAGGAAGAAAATCACAAGCCCGGAGAGGGAAGCAGGCCTATTCGCAGCGGACAGGCTTGACCATTCACATGGTTGGATACTTCCAAGATTAGAATCTGGAATTGGAGTGGTAAGTGAGAGGAACATACACTCATCGCTGGTGTATCAGGGAATAGTTGGGGGACTAGGGGTAGAAAGAGTGGCACATATGAATTCAGCGGCGCTAGTACCCGATCTTTGTATCTGGGTTGATTGCGATCCAAGTGTGGCATTGGACAGGATAAAGAGCGGAACACTGAGAGCACATTCCGATAAAGAGGAATATTTCGAGACTAGCGAACTTCAGATGATGATAAGACACGGCTACCAGGAGCTACTATCTGGAAATATTGAGATGCCAACTCCTTTTGATATGGGGGCTATCATTGGACCTGTTCTTAACGAAGGTTCAGAAGATGATTTCAAAATGAAGCTCAAATATCTGATTAGAAACTTTATGCATTCTCGCCCTGAACCTGTGAATGTTTTATCTGAAGTGGTAGATAGGAATCTAGTCAGCGAACTAATAATATCCTCAAGGGGGCAGTCTACATTGCAGGGACTGGGCGTAAAACCTGCAATTGGAGAACAAGAATGGCTAGATGGGAGCTCTCCCTGGAGGGTCCTCAAGAACTTTCAGAAAGCTCATTCAGATATCCTCGGTGAATTATTAGACGGAGAGAGGTCAGATGTCCCAAAGAAAGTCCTGTCGCACTCTTTCTCCTCTATCTGTGGAACATTATCGCTGATGAGAACAGCAAATATTAGGGAACTTAGAAAGTCATTGGGGCCAGTAAGATCTGTTTCTGAGAGGCATACACAGACAATTGTAAGATATCTAAATGAAAAATTGGGCTGTATACATCAGCACAGAGCTCTAATCGGGAGGGAGGCGCCGCGTTCACAGATGAATGACGAATCCCGACCATTCGGTCGCCTAGTAATCGCAATATGGCCTCTCAGAGATATCCTTATGAAATGGATGAAGAAAAATCCCGATACTCATATCCGATTCGCAATGGGACAAATAATTAGATCTGGAAAATATCCTTCGGCAGTTAAATCTACTTTGGAAAGAATAGCTATACTTGGCCCCGGTAGAGGCTCATACCCCCTCCCTAAAGATGAAAACGATCTTATCTCTTGGTGGACAATGAAATCTATCTGATTATTTCAATATCAATTTCGAGCCAGCAGGAAGTACGACAGAGGAAGGGGAATCAAATAACTCAGGCCTAGATGATAGGGCCGAGTTGACAAACCAACCTATGACAAAGCCAGCCATGAAACCAGTAATTAATCTGACTATATTGGTAGATTCATAACCAGATAGTAATTGAGTAAACCCATCTATCGCCATAGGTACGATGCCCAGTGCTAAAAATAGTATCATTAGCCTCATACGCCCGTCATTAATATACACAGATTTTATTGAATCATCATCAAAAACAGAAAGGAAAGAATCTCTAACCGTCCATCTATTGTACCCCTTCAATCTGAAGAATAATGACCCCATGAAGAATCCCATGAATATTCCCACATCTCTGGCACAAACTGGCATCTGATTCTCATTTATCGACCATGAGCGATCATGTTTCTGATGGCAGTTAATATCGCCAAAGGCATACACGAAACCAAACACTGGATTCAGTTCAGACCAAGCGAATGAGCCGCCATGAGCTGACTGATTATGGCCCAAATCACCCCTCTCATCGTGATCATTGTTGCCCCAGCTCCCTCCGTCCATATAGTCAATCGCGTTGGCTCTACCCGATAGCTCGGGAACGCTCCCTTCTGCTAACATGAGTGGAGATACAAAGAACATCAACAGTAGGAATCCAGAGATAGAACACAAGATGCTAGAAACTCGAAGCTCTCTTTTTCTATCTGTCTTCCCATTTTTCAGCTTGCCAGAATCTGGCTTAACATTCTCCGATGCCTCATTCTCTGGCTCCTCACTCTTCAGCCTTCTATTGTAAATGGTACATGCAGTAACAACAATTGAGCCGGCTATTAGAATAGTTGGAGAGTCCTCAACTTGAATGCTAGCAATCTCTCTATGACTGCAAAAGATACACATGTCACGGCCAATTATTCATGACAAATCAATGTATCTCTTGCCCTCAAACTCTTGACCTGATACTACTTACGGAGGCCGCGACCAATATCGCCACTATGGATGCCATCTCTATTTCTTTAGTTGCAGGGGCCATGGTTGGGGCCCCGGCCTCCTTCATCCCTATCTTCGCCACAGGTCTAGAGGATCCAGATATCGCACTCTGCATTAGGTCTGGAATTGTAGCGGCATCATTCAGGGACAGGACTTCCTAATCGCCTAATTCATTAAGATCGGAATCCAACTCAGATACAAGCCAACTGTGCATCTTGTCCCCTCCCATTTCCGAGAGTGTCGAATTTAGAAAAGCTGCAATCAGAGTACTTTTGGACTCATTGGGCGACATTCCCCTTGACTCAAGGTAGAACATCTGTTCTTGGTCAACGGGTCCGCTTGCAGTTCCATGCCCGCACCCAACTACATCATGTTCAGACACCTCCAATTCAGGAATCGAATCAGCTTGCGCGTCTCTGGATAACAGAAGATTCTGAAAAAGCTGAGCCGCATCAGCACCGTTCGAGCCTTTAGAAACTCGAAGCATTCCAGTACCCACAGTTCTACTGCTACCGCCGCATGCTGAGTTCCAGTTCAAACGACTGAAAGTCTCTGGGGAGTCATGGTATATCTCGATATGATGGTCGAGACTCATTTCTCTCGCTGAAAGAATTGATCCTAGGACATTTAGATTTCCTCCGGGTTGAAACATCCGATACCTTAGATCTGCCTTTGTTATTGTTGATCCAGATGAGACAGTTCCAGCCTTGAATTGTGAATCTCGTGGAATTGAAATAGATTCGACTCTCAATAGATTTCCATGTTCAAGTCTATTGACAACGACATCACTGGTTATTGCGCCTTCTCCGGTAGAGCCTGTTCTCAACATTCCAAACCAATCACAAGCTCCCCGTACAACCGTAACTAATTCTAGTTCCGCAAGCTTACCAATGTCTAGGCAGATGTGGGCCGAACAGAAAATCCCGCCCGTGGAAATCTCAATGACTATCGGTACACTTGACTTGAACCTAGGGGCAACCGTAAGAGTGAATTTAGACTCCTCGGTAACTGCCTCCAGAAAGCACCTCGTAATTTTTTCATCTACTGGAAGTCCCTCGGAAATAGTATTGCCACTTGTTAGGGATATTCCAGGGGGTAAAGCACTTCCATCTATTGTCTTCAGACTTATATGTGGAGTTGAAAAATCACTGGGAATATCCGAAATTTTTCCTGTAGGGTGAATCTTTTTCCAAGGGGTATATCTCCACAGATGGTCAGCCCTATCGGGACGATCAGTGGACAAGTATTGTGAAGATGCATCCATGGAGAACTCAACCTATGCTTCCTTCCATTTCAAGTGACATAAGCTTATTCAGCTCTACAGCATATTCCATTGGAAGCTCCCTAGTGAACGGCTCAAAGAAACCATTAACGATCATTCCGAGTGCCTCTGCCTCAGTATGTCCTCTGCTCATTAAGTAGAAAAGTTGCTCATCTCCTACCTTTGAGACACTAGCTTCATGCTCGCAATGAGCGGTAGGGTTTCCAACCTCCATTGTGGGATAAGTATCCTGCCTACTCTTCTCATCTAGAATCAGGGCGTCACAAACAATATTCAATCTACAATTCTCTGCTTTAGGCATTATCTTCGCCATCCCTCTGTAAGAGCCCCTCCCTCCATCTTTACTGATGCTTTTTGAAAGAATATTACTAGTGGTATTTGACGCCATATGATGTACTTTGGCCCCCGCATCCTGATGTTGCCCATTTCCTGCATAGGCTACAGAAATGACCTCTGCATGTGCTCCCTCGCCTTTGAGGATAACAGCGGGATATTTCATGGTCAATTTACTTCCTATATTTCCATCCACCCACTCGATCTTCGCATTCTCATAAGCGACACCTCTCTTGGTCACCAAGTTGTACACATTGTTACTCCAGTTCTGTACAGTGGTGTATCTGATGTGGGCTCCCGGGAGGGCCAAGAGCTCGACAACAGCCGAGTGTAGAGAGTCGGTGGAATAGGTAGGTGCCGTGCAACCTTCGACATAATGGATACTACTTCCTTCATCAGCAATGATAAGAGTCCTCTCAAACTGACCCATATTCTTGGCATTTATCCTAAAATAAGCCTGAACTGGCATTTCGACATGTACGCCTTTGGGAACATAGATGAAAGAGCCTCCAGACCATACTGCTGTATTGAGTGCAGAGAATTTGTTATCACTGTAGGGGATCACACTTCCGAAGTATTTTTTCACAATCTCCTCATGTTCCCTAAGTCCAGAATCCATATCTAAGAAAATCACTCCTTGCTTCTCGAGGTCTTCCCTTATGCTATGGTACACGGTCTCTGATTCATATTGCGCAGTAACTCCCGATAGCCACTTCTGCTCAGCTTCAGGAATGCCCAGCCTATCGAAGGTATTTCTGATATCTTCCGGCACGTCGTCCCACGAATTACCAGTTTGATCAGACGACCTCAAAAAGTAGCATACTTTTTCGAAATCAATTTCCATCAATTCTTCCGTGTTGCCCCAAGTAGGCATCGGCCTTTCAATGAAGTGTCTGTATGCCTTTACTCGTATTTCGGTCATCCATTCGGGCTCATTCTTGAGCTCAGAAATATCTCTGACTACCTTTTCTGAAAGTCCAAAATCAAATCTTATAGTGGCATTTTCAGGATCATGCCATCCTGCTTTGTAGTCTCCCACTGCTTCTCGGGCTTCAATATCTCCAGTCATTCGAATTCAACTCCACTCTCAACCTGCTCTTCAAGCCAATCATATCCATTATCTTCCAACAAAATCGCTAGAGAGGGGCCTCCACTAGCTACAATCTTGCCTCCAATCATGATATGGACACGATCCGGATTGACATGCTCTAATATTCTAGAGTAGTGAGTAATTATCAATGCACCATTTTCAGTCCCCCTGACTGCAGAGTTTATGCCCTTAGAAACAGTTCTTATTCCATCAATATCCAATCCACTATCTGTCTCATCTAGGACTGCTAACCTGGGCTGCAGTAACATCAACTGTAAAATTTCGAACCTCTTTTTCTCCCCTCCGCTGAATCCATCATTGACGTATCTAGAGAGGAATGATTTAGGAATATCTAGCTCCTCCATGGCATTTGTTAACTTCTCTCTAAATTCGGAGCCTCTAGCCGCTTCTTCTCCTCTGACACTGGACACTGACTTCCGGAGAAAATTTCCTACTTGTAAGCCAGGTATTGATTGTGGGTATTGGAAAGACAGGAAAACCCCTTCTCTAGATCTCTCCCATGGTTCCATGTCTTGAAGGCTCTCGCCATCCAAATACATCTCGCCATCTTCAATTTCATACGCCGGATGCCCCATTATGACATTCGCAGTGGTTGTTTTTCCACTGCCATTCCTGCCCATTATTGCGTGAATTTCACCTTTTGGAATCATCAAATCTATACCTTTCAGTATCGATGTACCCTCTATGCCCACTTTCAGTCCTTTGACTTCTAGGATGGGGTTTTCGTTCGATGCCATACTACTCCTCGTAATGTGCTGTGCTTCCATCCTTTTGAATGTGTGTGGCACAACTTCATCACAAATTAGTACATTTCTAAAGAGCACCCCTAATCCTACAACATGGATCCGGCCAAGACAGACGACGATGAGTTGGCAAAAACATATGGTTCTCAGATAGAAGAGCAAATGAGAATTGAGGCACAAAGAAGAATCAGTGAAAATCATGATGAAGAAGAGTTGGGAAGACTTAGGGGCCTCTCTCTAATTCCATTGATTGAAGCAGACCATCCAGATTCCATCCCCGCATTAATGGCAAGATTAGGTCCTGTCAGGGCCGCTCTAGATGGTCATGGAGGGGGCCTAATTCTTTCAAGTTGGGAATTCTATGATGGAACTGGGAAGTCACTGTCCCTAGTTATTGACTTAGACGGAGCATGTGTGTCCTGTGGGGCGGCGCCAGGGACATTGAAGGGAATACAGGATGATCTACTGATGGATGAGGAAGTTGAGAGGATTAGGTTCTCTTCATCAATGTTGGAATGGTTCGATGAAATTCAGAAGGAGTTTGTACTGAAGTTCGGCGGAGTCACTTTCATCTAGGAATAATCTGTACCAGTCTATCTATTGCTAGATCTGATAATCCAAGTACAGTGACTTCTTCCCCTTCCACTACTCGACAGAATTTTCCTGCTAAGCCAGCCAAATCATATCCCCCTGCCTTCCCCTTCCATGATTCTGATGAAATCAGCTCGAAAATCTCATCCGCTCCCAAGTCCGAGAATTCCACAGTTGCAAAACTGGTATAATTTGAGATATTCCATTTTGCATTGTCTCCCCCTCTCTCGTTTGAATCAGGGGGAAGTAGTATCGAGGTCGACGACCAAACCTTATGTTTCCTCCCAGCGAGTCTAATCAGCATGCCCGCGGCCGAAAGGCCATCAATTGGCTTGCCAAAAGATGATTTATGATCATCAGGGTCCTCAATCATTGTATCCGCAACCAAAATAGCGTCATAATGGGCCTTTCTCTGGTACTCGGAAAGCTTATGCTCAATTATGGCATTCTCGGCCTTAGATTGGCATACTCTCTCTACCTGCTCACTCACTTCAAATCCTTGGGGGGGCTTAGATTCGGGAGATATGAGGGCGGACGAATAAAACTCTATGTCCTCTCCTAGATTTTCTTTTAACCAAGAAAATCTCCTTTCGGACTGTGATGCAAGGAGTACTCTTCTCATATTATCCAAGCTTAATTTTCTCACCACAGACAGGGCAAATGAATTTCTTCAATCCTAATTCTATCTCGAAAATAGAGCTACAAGAGTGACAACTCACTCTAACATTTGCACCGTTAAGTGGGACTGGGAGCGGCAAAGGGGCGGAATGTTTTGGGACTGGAATGATAAATTTGTCAGAGCTATGCAGTTCTGGAAGTGATTGAGCTGAGTTATTAGACCTATACTCCCTCCTTCTCCTCCTTTCAGAGGTACTTTGCGAATCCGTTCCAGATTCTTCGACTAATTCGACCTCAGAAGAACTAACTGAGATGTCTGTCTCTACAATAACATCGACTACATCTTCCTCAAGAATCACAACTCCAGAAATTTTCTTTCCCGTCCTGCCACTCGCCCATCTAATTGCCCTAGTAGACATTGTCAAAATAATTACTAAGCAGAGTACTATTGTTACTCCTGAGATGCCCACTAGAATTACATTGAAATTCCTTTCATCCAGGCCAAGGTAAGACCTAACTTGCTCTAGAATATTTTCCTCAGATTTGATAGGGGAAGAATCATCCACTAAAGCCCTAATTTGCCATCCAGTAGGAGATGTCTGTAGAATGGTCGCATCACTGTCTATTGGGGATCTGCTAGCTACCACGATTCTTCCAATGCCCAGCCTATCTGAAATTCCAATCCATCCATCTTCAGAATCAACCATTCCATATTGTATCTGGGGGCCACTCGGGCCAATGAAGTCGAAGAGAATCTGTATTCCTCTATCTGTATCCAGAAGTCCAATATAACTAAGCCCTCTTGCAGAAGTCCTAACTTCTCCATCGCCTATCTGGGAGAACGATGAATCAACTATTGTGACGACTAATTCTGATGTCTGATCGGAGCCCTCTCCCCAAGCCGCTACGATCACATCCTCCCCTTCTATATCAGAAATCGAAATTGAGGGCATGAATGAGTAATCCCCCACGGCTTTTCTGAACGACCAAGAGGTCTGATCAGGAAGTCCATGAGCATACCAGAGTCCCAGCCTGTCGGCCCCAGTGGTGTCATTTCGCGTATCTTGATAGAGAATGTGTCCGTCTTCATCTCCAATGGCCACGGCAACTGGGTCAGTCTTTCCCGGGGTGACATCTAGGTCACCTACTAGCTGGGGGTTAACGGACCAATCAGACGATTTAGTCGGAGACTCGGAGGTAACCAAGAAGATAGCATTATTTTGGTTGGTAGAGCCTGTCGCCAACTCGTGATGATAACCAGCCACTAGGATTTCCGGTCCCTTCATATCCATCCCAATTCCCCAATATTTTCCTTCAGAAAGAGAGATTGGTTCCATAAGGTCTTGAATTGGTGACATTAGACAACTGGGGTCAATTGTGGTATAGCTTACAGTCTGTTTAAAGAAGCCATCATTGTCTAGGTATCTACGAGTCCAAGCTACATGGGCAAGGCCATCATTGGACGCTTCTGCAACAATGTCGCCAGACCATTTTTCCTCCAAAATATTAGAGCAGGCGGTTATGGCCCTGTTACTGCCAAGCCGGTAAAGTCCTAATTCATCACCTCTGCTAGTTATCACTACTCCTCCTTCTTCGCTCAAATGGATAATCTCCACTGGCTCCTCCCCGGTAGGGAAATTAGTAGTCCTAGGGCCAGTTAATGTGGTCTCATCGACTAGAATTGTAGTCTCAACAATATTGTTACTCCAGTCTAGATCGGACACGGACTCGCCTGAAAGACTCACTCTGATATGAACCGGGCCAGTGGAGCCCTCCACGTGGGCGAATGAAATCTGGGATGCCCCTTGCCCCATTACTAGAGGTACGGGAGAAGAGGAAATAGCCTCCCATCCAACATCATTTCTAATCTCCAAAGTCGCCTTAAGATTTGTCGCATCACTGGATCCAAGATTATCAACTCTGGCAGTTATTAGGAACTGCTCATTAGGTCTGGGAACGGGGGGTTCAGTTCTAACTGCTCCATCTCTGAATGCAAGATCGACACCCTGTGGGCGCTGCAATACAGGAAACTCAACCGACTGCTCGTTATCTTCTTCATCTATCTCCTCGATTTCGTTAGAAGGGTCCAATGAAATAGATAGAGTCCTATCTCCCAAAGTCAATGGATTCCAATAAAGTATGACCTCTACAATATCGCCACTGCCAATACTGGGAATTGTAAGCTCATCCTTCCTTGCACCATTTTCCTTTAGATATATGGTGACCTCAGAAGCATCTAAATCGCCATCATTCCTAACCTCACAGCTAACTTCTAGAAATGTATTGATGAATGTCTCAGATATAGGTAATCCGTATTCGCTTACACTAATTCCGCTTCGGAATATCAAATCAGGAGCAGGAGGATCATTGTCTACCTCTACAGTTCTCCTAACTTCATCTGAGAAAATACCATCTCCGCTCACTACCCTTACTGAGATTCTATAAAATCCATCATTTACTGATGTCGTGTCCCAGTTTACAGACCAATCTCCCGAGTCACTCCCCGTCCCTCCAAACTGCTGTGATGTTTCCCAGCTTTCAGTACCTAATCTCCATTGAATATCTGCCCCATTGACCGACTCCCAGCCTCCAAAAATATTTGTATTCCCAGATACAGGACTTTGTCCACTAGGGCCTCCCAATGTAACCTCAAGTAGTCCAACAGGATGCTCGCTTTGCTCCATCTCACTCCAGACATTGAATTCATTTCTGGCCTTTGCCCTGATTATTATCTCCTCAACATCTATTTCGTCTTCTGTGAATTCCGGAATGGAGAAAGGAGTAGACCAATTCATGGTTCCCTGAACTATGTGCCAATCAACTAAAACCTCAGTCTGCCGCGGCCCTTCATCAGGCTTGTACCTGTATGAAATGCTTACATTTACCTCTTCAATTGTTCCATTAGTCTCAGTATCCTCATCTATGTATCCCCTGACACTGTAGGTCTCTCCCTCTACAAGCCAAGCATCTTCCTCGGGAGTTTCTATTACCACCCATTCCTCTGTTCCCGTGGGGGGCGGACCAGTGCCATTTCCGTCACCACCTCCTCCGCCGGTATCTCCTAAAATGGCCTGCATGACCATTTCTCCATCAATTATCCCAAATCCATATTGATCGTTCCACCTCTCAGAAATATCGGGGGCTGACGAGCCCCCTCTTGTCTCCGAATTGTTCCTGAGTATGTCTTTTACCTCTTGAGGGGTTAAATCCTCGTCCATCTGAAGCATCGCTGCTATGAATCCGGCTACTGCCGGAGTAGACATGCTAGTTCCTGATTTTTGGACATAATTGTCACTGGCTAGAGGTTTGGCAGAACCGGGCAACTGTGAGCTAGATGCGGCATGCTGTGCAGACATAATATTAGAGCCCGGACCAACAACATCTGGTTTCAGCTCCTCCCACTGATTGTCATCCCCATCGTCTTCCCTGGGTCCAGAGTTAGAGTAAGATGCGATAGAATCGTCCCCCCTTTCTATACTGGCTTTGTCATCAATCGCACCTACGGTTATGGCGGAGTCTGCCGCCCCCACAGAGGTTACCCTTCGATAACCGTCATTTCCAATCGCGGCCACACAAACGATGCCCGCTTCAGATGCCGCATTAACTGCTAGAGAATCTTGACTGGTTCCGTTATCTCCAGGATCCTCTCCAGCAGGGCTTGATCCACTACCGAATGACATTGATAGAATATCTATGCCTCTACTGGAATCATTGTTGCCCCAATCAGTGTCTGCATTCTGCACCGCCCAGTTAATGCCTGCCACAGTATATCCGGAGTTGGACGCCCCAGCGTCCGTCATGACCTTGATATCAACAAGATACGCACCGGGGGCATATCCCTGATTCTCCCTATCATCGCCACCGGTTCCGAGAGCTATGCCCGCAACGTGCGTGCCATGCCCGTCTCCATCATCAGGATCATCACCGCCATCATCACAATCTTGCTGGTTCCAAGAGGTCGAATCACATCCGGCTACCCACTTAGGATCTGGTAATTCATCGGGCTCCGCCCCATTGTCAGAATTTTGGTCTGAGAAGTCATCAAGTGAGAAATGCTCATTGTCAACACCAGTATCTGCAATGGCGATAACTACTCCTGTGCCATCGTAACCATAGTCCATCATAGTCTCGCTGAAAACATCTGAGGTCCTGACTTTAGATCCCTTGGTCGCGGTATTGAGGTATGGGACCAGAACATCCTGCTGTTCAACCAGTACAACTCCATCAAGCATCAAGATTTCAATCAATGCACTCACTGGAACATGCTCGACAATCAAAGTGTCAAGAATGTCTACCGATCTGAAGTAAGTACCATACTCCTCCCACCCATACTTGGATAGAACATCCTTCAAATCAGAGATATCATCATCTCCTGGGTGCCAAGAGTAGCAAACGAAAATCGCCACAGTCATCCTGCCATCATCCCCCATAATCGCACTGGTGGAAACAGACTCACGTTCTCCAGAAATTATCCATTGCAACCTATCGTCCATCCCATTGGTATCTTTATCATTCCAGAAATTAAACCACCAACCGGGTTCTTGAACTGGCCAATCCACTCCATTCGGCGGAAGATGAGGGCTCCGGTCTTTGAGGGGGCACTCGCCTGACTCGCACATGAGGGGGGGAATATCTGCGATTGCATGTGAATCTACATTTTCTATTTGTGCATCAGAATTATTAATTTCCCATTCAGAACCACTCACTCCTAGGGAAACGTCAAGCATCAGAACCATCAAGGCTACAATGATTGGATTCACTGGGGATGCTCTCTTTCCCATGGCTCTCTTAGAGAGCCAAATGTCGGCCCTGTATAATCCCAACCTGTCCATGACCGTTTTTTTCGCTCTATGGCCACATTAGGTGACTCTCTGACACGCCACACTTTATCCAAGTTCGGCCATTTTTGGTCTCTGCTAGAATCTCTCCTCCGCATATCGGACAGATTGTATGTTCGGAAAGCTCTTCCAACCATGCCCTTCTAGTTTCTATTTCATCTCCTTCTTCGAGAAGTTTTCCTAGTACTCTCAGGGCTCTGCCTTCGAGAGGGAATCCAGAAGATTCCCAGGGATTTTCCTTAAGGCTCGGCATATTTCTAGTGGATTGAGGGACTCCATCAATTGCATCTTTCTCCAGAGGTTGAGGTCCTCCGGAGGCTACTCTCCTTGCTAGCGAGTAAGACAGAAAGAATCCCCCAACATGAGCCATGTGTGCAATATTACTATCGCCTGAGGTTCCTATCTGAATCGAGTATATTTGCCAAACCTCTATCCCCAATCTGATGAATACAATCAACCAAATTGGCCATGCTCTGATCAGGAATAGTAGGGGAAACTCCACTTCATCACTGGGCCAGCATGCCATGTAAGCTCCCAGTATCCCGAAAGCCGCCCCACTCGCTCCAATAGTAGGTATCATTGAATCAGGATGTGTAAAAACCCACGCAATATTCCCGCCCAATAGCCCGAGCAAGTAAACAGCCATCCATCTCTTGCCGCCCATCCTCTGCTCTAGGGGGACGCCCACCAGTCCAATCACCAAGATATTCCCTAGCACATGTATCCATCCAGCATGAATCCATGCACTTGTAATGAATCTGTATGACTCTTCAGGAGATGTAGCTATTGACGGCCTGACTCCAAAAACAGAAACTACCCATCCCATCTCGACTGGGACTCCTTGAATAATAGAAATAGCAAATTGTACGAAAGACGCCAACATAAGTGAAAGAATAGTCGCAAGGGCAATACTTGTGTTCCCACGATAAGCAGAAATGTAGGGCGAAATACAGGAAAATAATAGTACGATAACAAAAATTTGCTCGGAAGCTCCAAGCTCTCCTAACGCACTCATACCCCTGACACAGGGGACTTACAAATAGTGATTTTCAGAATGGAACGACTCAAACGACTGATACTACTCCGAGGTGCATGGTGCAGTCACCGGTCCTCAAGGCTAGAGGCCTTAGCGTTACCAGGGGGACACGAACCGTAATCAAGAAATTGAATCTCGAAATAATACAAGGTGATATCGTATGCTTCGTAGGGGAAAATGGCTCTGGAAAGACTACTCTGATAGAATCTCTCGTGGGAATCCTTCCTCTTACGACTGGCCAAGTTGATTGGTTTTCAGAGAAAGGCGAATCACTCACAATTAGAAATTACTCTGGAACAAGGGAAAAGCCCTATCCATTCGGACTGACCCTGCAATCAGACGGCGTTTGTGGAGAGGAGAAGGTCATGGAGAGGCTCATAACCGCACTGAAAGTATCAGGAATGGATTGTAGCCAAATAGAGGCCAAACAGATCCTAGAGGAGTGGGGCATGTCCCACAGAGCAGAGGACAGGGTTTCGCAACTGTCAGCCGGACTGAGGAGACGCCTGGCGGTAATCTCTGGAATGGCTCCGGCGATGATGTGTAGGACTCCTAGGATAGTTTTTTTAGACGAGCCATCCGAAGGGCTAGACTCATTCTCCAAAGGAGTTCTAAAGAAATGGATAAGTGAGCTATCACAACACGGAAATGCCATAGTGATAGCTTCACATGACCAAGAAATAATTTCGATATCAAGGAGGATTTTAACTATTGAGTCTGGGAGAATTTCCGAGTCGAATAACACCATCAAAGAAGATATTATCCAGGAAAGACAACTCCTCAATGTAAGGGATAGCAGGACTATCTCATCACTATTCTCATGGAGCTACTCAATCGAGAAGAGAAACCCAGTAGATGCCATTGGAAGGGCGACTCCCTCCATACTGGCACTTCTCCTATCTTATTCAGTGATGATTGGAATGGATACTTCGCAAGCGACTCTGTCGAATACCAATATCGGAAACCATCTGGCCGCAGCTCTAATTCTTACTCCAGCGTTCATATCCGCTGTTATTTCTCCTGCTATGATTCGTAGGCTCTCAGAGGAAGAATGTGGGAAATGGTGGTCAGCGGTTTGTGGTCCACAATTCCGTCCAGCAACATCGATTATGGCATCATCCATTCTTCTGCCGCTTCCTCTTACCTACCTCTCATGGTTCGTATTGAGTGGCTCTTTACCAGTTGACAGTTCTGAGGAGGTTTTGAGGTGGCTCTGGCTACCTTCGCTCGTAATAATTGACATTTCTTGTGCGGCCACTGCTCTGCATCTTTTGGTTTCCGATCTACGAAGGTCCGGCGCCGCGGTGGCCTCTCTCCTTCTGATAGTCTTAATTTGGCCATTCATGGAACTAGTTGACGCACTATCTGTAATCATGGAAGTCGGCATGTCATCAGAGATTTCTATAGGAAGTCCTCTGGCATCAATAATTATTGCGAGTATTATCTCTGCTATGGTCTGGGCAGTGGCTGTTATTATTCCTGATGCATAGGGAATAGCATTCTTGACTAGGTAGCGCCTCGAAGGCTCATGCCCGACACCAATCCTTCTTCATCAATGGGAGTGGGTATTGGCCTGACGGCACTGGGGATTACGGGGGCGGCCTTCACAGCTTTGATGGGAGTATACTACGCTCCCATGGTTGACTCAACAGCATTCAACGCTCCTGAGGCATACAGGATATTGTACTGGCACGTACCCTTCGCATGGTCTTCATTCCTAGCATTCTGTATGTTGTTCATCGGAGCAGTGGCATGGTATAAGGACAGGTCAGATTGGGGGTGGAGGTGGTTTTCTACCGGCTCAGACCTCGGATTACTTTTCGGCCTCGGAGTAATCACATCAGGGCCGATTTGGGGGTCTGCAGAATGGGGCGTCCCGTGGGACTGGGGAGATCTCCGCCTCAATACATTCGCTCTACTGACGGGCGTGGCACTATTCCTGGTCTTATCTAGAAGGTCTCAACCAGATGGCCAAGAAACCAGAGATACTCTCGCCGCTGTGGGACTATTCGGATTTGCACTAGTCCCAATAACTGCACTGGCCACAACATGGTATCAGAAGAGGCACCCCGGGATAGTTTTAGTCAACGGAGAAGAGACGGGCTTAGATCCTGCCATCAGGACAGTACTAATGATGGGTTTCCTTTCATTCCTGATTCTATTTATTGGCCTAGCAATACTAAGTAATGAGGTTATCAGAATGGAAGAGAGACTAGAACAGAGCAAGGTGGAACTAGATGGGAGGGCATGAATTTGACAGGAACCTCTGAAATGATAGTCGCCTACACAATACTATCTTTCATACTCGCATACTACGTAAACCACTTACGGTCAAGAATAGCGGAATTAAGTATCCAACTGAAGATTTTTTCCTCCGATTCCGAAGAATGAAAACTAATTACAAGCATTCAGTCATTGGGAACCCTTCTAACTGGGAGTATGGGCGCATTTGATGGGAGAGGCATGTCTGACGGCGAATTCTGCATAGTCTGTGGCGCATCGCCGCCCTTGACCACAGATAGAATGTGCGAATCTTGCTTGAGAGATAGGACTAGGCTATCTGTCATGCCTGAGAGAATCCAACAAGATAGATGCTCCAAATGTGGTTTTCATGAAATTCGTGGACGATGGTCAGTAATCGACTCTAATGATTTAGCAGACTTGAGGATTAGGGGGAGCCTCGGTGTCGAGGACAGGGCAAAGCAAGTTTCAGTAGATTTCGCAGTCGAGGAAATAGACGATAGAACCAGTAG
>CETY01084676.1_pt1 | contig 28716 bp, 26 predicted proteins | sample 361551 | NCBI WGS metagenome assembly CETY01 (sample SAMEA2623135, study PRJEB7988) | marine metagenome | biome: marine biome (ENVO:00000447); feature: deep chlorophyll maximum layer (ENVO:xxxxxxxx); material: "saline water (ENVO:00002010), including plankton (ENVO:xxxxxxxx)" | depth 45 m | reverse complement strand
TGTGCTTTAGCAATGTATTTGGAAAGAAATAATATGCCATCATTTCGTCCGGGAGACATAGATATTTACATACCATCTAGAACAGGACGTTATAGATTGGAAGAGCGAAAAAAAGAAGAACCCCCAGATATGCCGTATCCTCACAAGCCTATGCTAGATGATGCTTACCGGGCCTGGTATTCCTCAAAGAATTTCGGAAAAAATCCGTCGCATTGGAGTGATATTGATAAAATGTTTTTAACTGAATTTAGTCAATATTACGAAAGAGTTAGCCATCTTTACACGAACGCCCGGATTAAAAGTTACTATTTAGACGACGACCATCTTCCAAATATGGATAATTTAAAAGAAAATGAAAAGAAGGAGATGTTCGGTTTACTTTGGACGACAATAACACAATTTAAAAGAAGACACCCAAGATTTGATGACACTAATTTACATTGGAGTGAAAGAAGGACAACACGATATAATGGCGACACCTATAAGCAATCGGGGCACACCTTTAATCATCGAATGCTGGAGCCAGGGCTATGTAATAGCCGAAGTATAATGTCTTGCTCAACACCACCAGGACAACAAGAAATACAATTAATTTTTTTAAAAGAAAATGTTGATGTTCATCAATATATTGCTAAGAATTATGATTTTTCTGTTTGTAAAGTATATACTTCTTTACAAACATTAAAACAAGAACACAAATTAGTAAGCTTGCACGAAGAATCAATTAAAAATAGAATTTTGAACATTCCAAATAATTGGAAATACATAACATTTGCAGCTTGTTTTAAAACAGTTACTCGTCGTTTTATAAAATATACACAACGAGGATTTATACCAATGCACTATAAAGCATTTGAAGAACCGATGTTAAAAAAACAGGCTATATATGATACTATGAAAAATTCAAGTATGAAATTAAATGCTGGTATTGTTTCGGATTCAATTAGAATGAGACAACAATCTCTTGAAAATGCAATCGAAAAAGATTATTTTGACGCAGCATCAAATGGATGGATGAACTTTTCACAAGAAAAGTCAAGCACTCCATTAGCAGATTCTTATAGAAAAATGACTATTATGTTAAAGCAGTATATCTATTATAAAATATTACAAACATATGAAGAAAACCCCAAGCGCACACGCAGGCGGCCTTATTTGGGCACTTTAACAAGCGAGGACGAGTCTTCCTCTGAGGACGAGGAGCGTCATCGCGCATCCCTTCGCAGGGGCGCGAGGGCCCGCAATAATGCTGTGCCAGAAAACGATTATGAAAATTTTAATCAAGAAAAAGCGGATGGTATTTGGATTTCACTCGATGAGGACATAAGTAATTTAATTGATGATTTTAAAAAATTTGATATGGTGACGTTTTGGAAATCTTCTCCTGGAAAAGCAATTTTAAGACAAATATCTGATATACCTGCGCGCGGCGAACGCGACGCGGAGAGTGATAACAATGTTCTTACTTTCTCTGATGAAGATTTGATTTTATCTAAATCAATACTAACATCTTTCTTAGAAGATATTCGCATTTTACTTGGTAGAGCATTATGGTTTTTATGCGATAAGACTATGCGGATAAGGAATCCTGATAGGGCTGCATGGCCTGATTATTTATATGTGTATGTTTCAAAAGAACATCCTTCGTGGTTAGCTCGTGAACTTGAGATTTTTAATGATGATGGTTCAATAAAAAATGAATTTAATCAATCAGAGTTTCTTGCTGAAATTAGTGAACCTGCTATTAACAGAATATATAGAAAGAGAGCATCGACGCGAGCCAACGAAGGGGTTGATGAGTCCAAGACGCATGATTCTTTCGAAGAATATAGTGACGACGTTCTTTTGCATGCAGACGCTGCTGCCTTATTACGTGATAGAACTCTTCGAGACTATGAGTATAGTGATCAAACTGCAAGACTTAGAGAACTTTCGCACCTCGGAGTCGCTCCGGGAGGCGATGCATATAATAAAGATCCATATGATATTCATATGAGAACTCTCATAAGTAATATGGAAGGTTTACAAGGATTGGGAACACATAATAAAGAGGCGGTTGTAAGAAAGATAAGATCAAATTTAAAAGGTGGTAAAAAGAAAAAATTACGGAGAATTATAAGAAAAATTAATTAAAATATTATAAATATTATATGGAGTGCAAATTCAATCCAAAAATGGTAGTGTTGTTTGTAGCAGCAATAATATTTCTTTATTTTGTAATATCTGGTAGTCTTCTTACAATTTTCATGTATGAATCTTTTTCGAATTCTGATTCAGATTCGTTTAATGGTGAAATATCATCTTGCGCGCCGATTGAAAGCAATATTAATAATGGAGAAAAAGCGATAGTAGTATTGCATGCTGATTTTTGTGGATGGTGCAAAAGAATGATTCCTGCATGGAATGAATTTTATTCTGAAGCAAATGGTTCTGAATTTGGTGGTTCTAAAGTAAATCTATATGCTATAGAAGCAAAAAAGACCCATGTAACAGATGATTTTAAATCGAAATTTGGTTTCCAATCAAAAGGATTTCCAACAATTGTCAAATTAAATAAAGCAAATGGAAAGTTAAATCTTGTTGAATTTCAAGGTGAAAGAACTGTTGAAGAATTCAAATCATTTTGTGAATAAAATATTTATGCGGAAACAAAACATTCTTAAAAATATTAGTTATTAAATTAATTAAAGTCAATGATAGAAGATATCAAAAATAGTGTAATTTATAATATTGTTTCATGTTGCGATTCTTTAATTTCTTGTAAATATTATCATAATTATTGTCACGATAAATGTGATGATTGTCACGATAAATGTTTTAATTTGTGCAGTGACAAAATAGGTAATGATAAATATGCATTATCATGTTTTACAGATAAAATTCGCAAAATAAAAATTAGTGAACCTAAAAAAGTAAATATGAATAGGGAAGAATGTTTATATGGAAACTTTGTTATAATTGATGAATTGTTATAATTGAATAATAAAATTTAAATAATGTATTATGATTGAATTTATAGCAATAGTAACTGTTTTAATAGGCGCGCAAATAATATTGTTACAATTATGAGTATAACTATATGTATAATACTATTTTTGTGTTTAATAGCATTAGCAATATTGTTTAAACCTGTTTTTGTTTCTAAAAAAAGTTTAAAATTATTGCTATCTGATAGAAAATATTTAAATACTTTTTCTAAAAAAGATTTAGAAGTAAGAAATGTAGATTCTGTATACAACTATATCAACACAAATATATCCATGTCTGTTACTAATGCATCATTTTATGATGTATTGAAATTATCTTTACTAACTGCGTACATTGATTTGCGTATTTTAATAGCAAAAAAGCAGAATGCATATTTTGATTATTCTAAATTCAATAAAATACCTTGGAAGTTTGGCATAATCAAAGGTAAATTATACGAGAATGGTTTACCTCATACAAGAAAAGATATTATAATATTACCAAAAAGATCTATAAAAAGGAATACTAAAAGTCTAATAGAATTACTTATTCATGAAAAGACCCATATTTTTCAGAAAATATATCCTGAATATGCACAAAATTATATAAAACAGAATAATTTTGTTAAAAGTGGTCTTAATAAAGGAATTGTAAGAGCAAATCCTGACATTGATGACTATATTTATGCTGATTCGTCTGGAAATGAATTAAAGGCGGTTTATAGAGATAATGCTAAAAGCATAACAGATGTAATAATAAGCGATCAATATTATGAACATCCGTTTGAAAGGATGGCAATAGATTTTGAAAGAATTATATATTGAAATTAAAAGTTAAACTATGATGAAGTTGTTGACATAATAGTATGATTCCAAATGGAATATTTTTTTATGGTGCTGGTGGTTTGTATTCGTATTATTTAGGAATTGCAATGTATTTACAGGAGAATTATGATTTAAAGAATGTATCATTTGGTGGTTTATCTGGTGGTAGTATTGCAGCAGTTGCGTTATCAGCAGAATTAATGACAAAAAACAGTTTTGATGACTTTATAAGACCTTGTTTAAAAAGTATTAGAGATTCTAACATAAATAATAGTATTTTTGGCGAATTATTTTCAAATTCTTTATTTGGTCCAAACGGATTAAATGGTTTGAAACCAAAACTTGGATCAATAATAGAAGAATCTGGAAAATTTCCAGAAATAAACAAGAAAACAAGTATTTTAGTAACAAAAGTGAAAGGTATATATTCTGAAGGTGATTATATTAGTCATTGGGATTCAGTATCTGATTTAATGGAATGTGTAGTAACTTCTTGTTGGATACCGTTTGTATTTGGAAATGCAACACATACATTTAGAAACAAAGAATGTGTAGATGGTGGAATGAGTTTTATTCTTCCTGATAATCGCGATTATCCTGATGAAAAACACAATTGGATTCCCATTTCTTTAAATAGTTTTCGTAATTTTAGTAATAGTGGTATAGGATTTATTCTTCATTCTTCATTCTTATCTTTATCGCTTTGTGCTGATGATGAATACGTAAAATATTTAATTGATATGGGATACGAAGATGCAAAAAACAATAAAGATTATTTTAATAAATTAACTTTATTAAAAAAAAATTAGTAAACTAAATAGCTTTTGTCAATTCCTCTCCAAAATATATCAATAGCATCTAACATTTCCTCACAATAAAAAATAAAATCTTCACTATCTGTTATTCTATTATCTAAATAAACTGATTTAAGTTCTTCAACAGTATGTGCTGCGTGTTGTTCTTCTAATTTAGCATGAAATTTCCAAAAGCTTAATGGTAGAGGTTTTTCTTTATTTTGAATACGTTTCTCATTAATGATTTCAAATCCTTTGATTAATTCGTTCCAAAATCCAGCTTGTGCCCAATTTTCAATAGCATATGATGCTGCAATAGCAACATTATCGTTTGAACTACCATATAATCTGGATAATTCATCACAAAAATATAGTGTACTAGGATTACCTAAACATCTTTTACCAAGATCATTGTAGTTTAATCCTAATTCTTTTGCCATATGTACCAACCATTCATAATGTGCATATGAATGTGAATAGGTACCTTTTTCAATAGAACCATTATAGAATTTAACACCTAATTCATTACATAAAATTTCCTTACCATCACGCATTTCATCTAAATTAGGAGCATTAATAATTTTTTTAAGTTGAGCTATTAAAAATAATTGACTAAAAACACTAAACTGTTGAACTAAAACTTTTTGTTTTGTTAAACATGCTTGTCCTTTAGAAAATTCTTTTGTGAAACTGTTGTTTGTTACAACAGGATGAGATAATACTGATTTGGATACTCTATTATGAAATTTATGCCATTTCATTTGTTTAGACATTTTGTTAATAACACTAAAAGAATCTGTTTTAATTGTTAAAAAAATAAAAACAAATCCCAATGTTTTCATTTAAGTTATAATAATTTAGATATTGTTATATAACAATTCTGCAATTATTAAAATTTTGGTGTAAAAAAAGAATTAAGTATATGTGCATCTATGGTGCAAATTCCAGATAATTTTCAAAAAACAAGTTTTATAATATTATATAGATGACTTTTAAAGGTGACTGCAATTGTAATACATATAATAAGTTAAAAGAAATATCATATTATTTATCAAATCTGCAGTCACAACCCCCGAATCTAGAAGGTTGGGGGGGATTAGCATTAAAAACTGCTACAAAATATTTTATTGATAGCAGTGAAGAAGACAGGGAACATATTGAATTTACTGGAAAAGTTCAATATATGAATTTAGAAGGGGGGTTCTGGTCAATACTCTCATCTGAATCAAATTTTATACCAATAAATATTCAAAATGCATTATTTAGTTATAATGGTCAAACTGTGAAAATAAAGGGTTTCATCAATCAAAATTTAATTCGTAGTGTTTACAAATGGGGTACTCTAATTTTTGTAGATGTTATTATGATTCATGATAAAAATGAATTATCTCCTTATTGTAAAAATATTTCAAATACACCAATTTTACCTCTTCCAGATGAGGAAGTGTTATTAGACGCAAATATTTACCATAACAGTTCAAGATTACCTCTTTATTATTCTTGGTCTTTTGTATATGGTGATTATATACAAAGTCCTGAAAAATACATATTAATACAAGGATATAGTCAAAATAACAAATCAATAAATACAAGTTTTTCTTCATTTCCAGTAAATATAATGCTAGAAACACAAAATGAAAAGGGACAAATAACAAGAGTTTACAAAAACATATATCAAAACATATCTCTAGAACCAGAACATGAAGAAAGTCCAACATCAATAAAAACAGAAAATAATACTCTAAAAAAATATTATGATGAAATATTATATATATATACAAATAATTCTCCAAAAATGGAAAATATAATTAATAAAAATTATTTTTGTGTTGACCAATAATGATTGATTAAATAATTCAATTCTTGCTCTTGTCTAACAAAATTCAAAACTCTGTTATCTTTATAATAAGCATAATAATCTTCTGGTTCACGATTTCTTTTTCTTCTATTATTTCTTGCTATTTTTGAGGCAAGTTCTTTTTTACTAATTAAATTTTCAATATTAGTAAAAGAACGATATAATAATCGTCTTAGTTTGAATTTAGTATATTTTGTTTCTCTAAATTTATATAATTCATTTAATTCATTCACCTTATTGTTATTAGCAATAGGTGAAACATTTTGGCGAACATTCCATGATGTATCAGTATTTATTGCACAAAAATATTCATCGGTAGCTATATCATCATCATCATCTAAATAATAAATAAAAGATCTTATATAACCATTTTCAGGCAATGCATTTTGTAATAGTCTATTATCTTCAAGTAATACTTTTTCAATCCATTGAATACATTCATTAATAACATTAATTATTGGGTGAACACTATATTCTTTTATTATGTTTATAACATCATTTGGTAAACAATCCCAATAAGACTCATAACTCATTTATATCATTACTAATAAATGAAAATTTCTTTATATTATAAGTGAATATGGAAAATAACTAAAATAGAATATTGTTTTATTATTAAGAAAAAGAACTCTCCAATTTACATACAGACAAACCAGATTTTAATTAGAAAAGATTTATATTAGGATCAAAAAAGCTAGATATTATTAATATTGAACCAATAAGGGCATTATCATATTCTTGTCCGAATAATTCTGCAATTGTAATTGTAACAGATAATATAACAGATTGAGTTAAACTATAAGAAACCATTAAAATCATAAGTGAACCTTGTAATGATTTATTTTTCCAAATAATTTTTACAAAATTTGGATCAGTTGTTCTACCAACTAATGCGCCAGCTGGATCAGAAATATAGAATGGTAAACATTTTATATATGATTCTATAGGTTTATTAATATGCAATAAACTCCACAATAATGAAAATATTAACCAACACAATACTCCAACATCATAAGATAATGGTTCATTGTATTTTTCTATGCCCAATCTTAGTGAAGGTAATACAAATACTAGACCAAATAGAAATAACAAAACAATCATACTTACATCTTTTGCTGGTAACGATATTAAAAGACACCCTATTCCAGTATGAATCAGTTTTCTATTAAATACAACACTTTCTTTCCAAAATAATCCTATATTACTTTTAATAATACCAAAAATGAATAATGCGCAAAATATTGCCATATATAGGTTTATAGAATCGGAATTTATAAATGCTATCCAGAAATAATAAAAGAACATGGCACTTATCATATATTTTCTGTCATCATCTCCAATTATTGTATGAATTCTATATAATGAATATGAACATATATTAGAAATTAACCCAACTTTGCATGGATATAATACATTATTTCCATATTGTATTTTAATTCCTAGAATCCACAAACAAATAACAAATAGTTTCAATATATTTTGAGTATTTTTAATTCCAAATAATGTTGGTAAAGTTATAATATTCGCAGATTCATCTGCAGATTTATCACAAATATCAAGCATTACTTCACGAATAGTTATTAAACAAGTTAATGGTATAGAACTATAATAAGCCATTTCTACATTGTGTTTTTCAGCTACAAATACGAAAATAGGCAAGAAACACATGTAAATTGCTGTAGAAATATTTTTTATTAATATAATTTTTTTTAAATATTTTGTATATATCGATACAAGAGTAAATGCATATAAACTACCATATTTGTAATATATTGAATCGCTGTTTGCGCTAATAAAAAGATGTAATGTGAAATACATCAAACCAAATATTTTTGACCATATATTGAGACTTAATTTCGATAACATCACCTTTTCTGGATTATTTTTAAGATCCGTTTCATAATCATAATAATTATTTATAATCATACCATAAATAAAACCGATGCTACATAATAATACGTAGCAATGGTCCATATTATCAATATTATTCCAATAATTAAAATATAGTGGAGCAAAAATAGTTCCTATGTATTGTATTCCATCAAGTCTAAATGATACAATATATGGTTTAATTGATTCTATCATTTAGTTTGATAAAGTTGCAATAGATTTATACTTATAAAAATGAAGCAAAAATATGTAAAAAAATAGAATTAAATATGACCAATATTATTAATTTTGTTCATATAGCAAAAAATGCGGGAACTTCAATGGAAGAATTTTGTAATAAAAATAAAAATATAAGATATCATGGTCACGATGCACAAATAAGTATTCTTGAAAATCAAATGATAATAATTCGCGATCCATATTCGCGATTTTGTTCAGCGGTCATATATGCATTAGAAAATTATTCACATTATGAAAAAATAAAAAAAATAATCAATGCTGGTTTTATAACTCCAAATCATTGGGCACAAGAATGGAAAAAGGAAAATCCGTTAATAATTGATGAAATTGTTAATGAACAACATACCATAGATTCTGTTAAAACACCATTAAAATACACATATTTACCTCAATATTACTGGATAAATGAAAAAAAATTAGTTTATGTTATTGAATTCGATGAAATTGATTCAATATTTCGAAAAAAAATTCCATTTAAAAATGTGTGTTCAAAACATTATGATTTGGAATTATCACATGATTCAAAAAAATTCTTAAATAAAATCTATAAAAAAGATTTTGAATTTATTGCAAAATTTAAGAAAAATTATAACAATAATCTACAAGAAATTCTTCATTTACTTTAACATGTTTAGTTATTATTACTAATATTACTGGTTTCAAATTAATATAAGTACTTACAAATTTGCAATTTGGGTTTTTTTTTATATTTTTATAATGATTTATATAACGAATTTCATTACCATAGTCTAGAGCGTCTAAGCATGCCGAATAGCTAATATTTGCAAAAGCTATCAAATAATCACTATGATTGGGTAATTCAACAACTTTACCTGTATATTCGCCTATTATATCATATTGATGCCATTCTTTAGTAGCAAACAATCCCTTTTGATTAACCAATGGATGATTTTTATCAAATATTTTTTTAATTTGTGTGCCTTCTATTTTTGTTTGATAAAATTTTTTTAAAATATTATTCTCATCAATATTTTCATATGTAAATATCATAATATTAGCAACAAATTAATATAATGTGAAATCAATTTCTATTTAGTTTAGTTCTAAAAAAAATGATTTAAAAATTTAGATTTAAGAATAAACAATGACTTGGGACAAATTATTCGAATGTTATAATGACGATTTAAATAATATAAATAAAGAAATTCAATTAGAACAAACAAAATATGAAAATCAATTACAAATTTATCCACCAATTAATTTAAGATTTGCTGCATTTGATATTTGTGCATTTGAAAATCTAAAAATTTGTATTCTTGGTCAAGATCCATATCATAGTGAAGGTCAAGCAATGGGTTTATCATTTAGCGTACCATCAAATATGAAAACTCCTCCATCTTTAAGAAATATTTTTAAGGAACTTCAAAATGATTTAGGAATAAATAGAACTAATCCGGATTTAACAGATTGGGCAACTCAAGGTATATTATTGTTGAATACTGCACTTTCAGTAAGAGAACATTGTCCAAATAGCCATTCTAAAATATGGAAATCTTTTGGAAATAACGTAATAAAGTTTATATCAGATAATAAACAAGATGTTATTTTTATACTTTGGGGAAAATATGCTCAAAGTAAAAGTAATTTAATAGATATAAATAAGCATTATATATTATGTGCAAATCATCCCAGTCCAATGTCTGCTAACAGGGGCGGATTTTTTGGAAACAAGCATTTTAGTAAAGCAAATGAAATATTAAGAAATTTAGGTAAAAAAGAAATAGCTTGGTAATATGATTCTAATATATCATTATTATGATATAAAGAAAAACAATTAAAATATAATTAACAAGATATAGTCTTGTTCATATTGTTTTTATGTGGTCCAATAGTGTAGTTGGTTATCACTGCAGGTTTTGATGGCTATGGTTTAGTCGTATTTTTCTGCCGACTTGGGTTCGATTCCCAATTGGACCTTTGCTTCTGTGGCCAAGTGGTAAGGCGCATGCCTAGTAAGCATGAGATCGGCGGTTCGAACCCGTCCAGAAGCTTTTTAAATTTTAAATTTTATATTAATTTAGTGTAATTAATATGTCATCATTAAATATTTGCTTATGTAATGGTTTATGTAATAGATTAAGAAGTCTATATTCGCATTATAATTATTGTTTAGCAAATAATCTTAATATGAATATTTATAATATTCCAACAGATTATTGTATAGAAGATTTCTCAAAATATTTTGTATTTCCAAAAAATATATCTTTTATTTGTGAAAAATATGAAAAGGATAATTTTTTTAGAAAATGGCGTTCAGACAACAAAGCATTACAAAACCTTGTTGTTAGTGGTGGTTTTGTAGGTTCTGGTGTGTCTAGTCCTCATTCCAATAAGAAATGTGATTATGCATACGATGGACATAAAAATAATATTTATTCTGAATTAAAATTTAGTGGAGAAATAACTAGCAAAGTTATAAATGAAAAATATATAGCCGTTCATGTACGTAGGACTGATATTGGTTCTTTAAGTCGTGCTAAGGAATTATTAGAAAATTCATATTATTATAATTTTATTGATTCCCATGATTCAGATCTAAAAATATATATTGCGACTGATAATAACAATACTCTTTCTGAATTTAAAGAAAAATATGGTTCTAGGATTATATCCAATAATTCATTTGATAAAAAATTTGGAGTTCGACATACTAGTGTGCGTGATACAATTATTGACATATTTATGTGTATGCAGTCAACTTTTTTCTTAGGAACACGTCATTCATCAATGACGGATTTGATATACCAATATCGTTATTTTGTACTTAAAAATAATAATGCATCCGAATTAGAAACAGCTACTTCAGAATCATATAAAAGCTTGCATGTTGATGAAGATAATAATCCTCCAATTCGTTAAATTTGCTTTAATATTTCAACACTGATTATTCCTTTAATTGAGACACCACTGACTGAGACTCGGGCGCATCGTTTAATGCTTGTTCATTCAATTGTGTTTCAGAATACAATGATTCTGTTTCAACAACATTACTAATAATGTTGTTAATAACTTCTTTAGATTTATTTGACAATTCTAACAAAATCTTTTTATTGGTTTCACAACTAATATTAATAATATAAATTGTCCCGAAATGTGCTGTTAATCTAGATATTGGCATTCTATCCAATATGATTCGCATATTTTCAAAAATACCAAAAAGTAGCCAACTTAATATAATTTTTGGACATAATTTATCATCATGTGAACTTGTTATTGTTAAATGAATATTATGAGTTGAGAAACATATTGATAAAATTCCGGGATAATAAGTCAATATATAATACATAAAATAATAAATCAAACTCAGTGAACATAATGAACCACTCAAAAATAAAGTTTTTTTTTGAACGCTTGATAATTCTTTTGCATCTGGTATTATTATAAAAAGTTTATCAAAAAATAATTTTTCATAAACAACTAACTTTTCCATTATCTAATCGAATATAATTTATCCTTAATACATAGTTGTATGCATTCCTGGAGGACGATTTGGAACTTTTATTTTTGTCAATTCTTGTCCATTTGTCATTGTAACAACATATAAAAATGTTTCAGTTAAATTTTTTTCATGTGAAAAATATATTAACATACCTTTGTACGGAATCATTTCCCTAACAATTTCTCCTGGAATATCTAGATATCTTGTGTTTCTATTTAAAGTATTATAAAATATTGCTTTCGGGTCATTTGTTAATGAGCTTCCAATTAATTCATCTTCATATTCATTAATAAAATCCATATGTATTCCAGAATTATAAATATGACTAATATTTGATTTATTTATGTCTATTGTTAATTCTTTTAAATCAATACCTAATTTAGTTGAATTATCATTCATCCATTCTGTAAAATTATAAACAAATGTAAGATATAATTTATGAATATTATTTCCTAAATGAACAATTTTCGGAATATGAAACATATCTACATAATCATCCATATAAACTTCAGAACAATTGTTATATTCTTTATTGTAAATTAAAAATCCAGCTTTCCTTGATTCAGAATCAAATGGCAAACCACGCAATTTGTTTAAATATTCACCCATTTTTCCCAATCCTGTACTTGATAACGGAAAAATATAATATTTATCATCATATGTTTTAACTCCATCATGAATCATAATAGGATATTTAAATTTAAAAGGAGTCCATGGAATTGACTTACTATTATTGATTTTAATGGGATATTTTTCTAAAAAATTGTAAGAAAATATGGTATTCTCTTCTAACATATGTGCACCCATTCTATCACTTGAAGTAGATTCTCCAAATATACAAATATTATAATTTTCATCATAAATCAATTTTAAAGGTTTACAAGTTTCTTCTGCAGCGTAAAGATTGTTTTTATACTTTAAAACAATAGTATTTCTTGTACCAGATTGCACATTTGCTTTACCTAAAAAACTATATATATATTTCATAATCAAGGATAAATAATCCCTTTTTAAAAAATCACTTAATGGAAAAACAATTTTATTATCCGGTTGTATAATTAATTCTGATACTATAGTATTGTCTTTATCAAATACTACACTGCTTATGTGTCCATTACCATCAAAACTTGTACATTCATTATTTGTATTCGATGGTCCATTCATTAATATTTTTTTTCCATTCAAAGATTCTGGATAAAATAAAGAATATGTTAAAAAAAATTGTAATAATAATAACAATTTGATCATTATTACTATAACAATTCAAATACTATGGTTATATAATATTATGTATTTAAATTTTCAAAACATAAGTAAAAATACATATTAATTATGATTGAATACTTAACTAGTTGTTTTGGAAGTTCTAAAAATGAAAGACAATGTGCCTGCTCAAATAATGAAAACCCTTATGGACCAACATTTCCGAAATATGGTGGACCACCAGTTCATAATGGAAATAAACCTTTGCGCGTTCGTCATGAAAAGGCGCGCCGAAATATTACACATTTAAAAAAAAATAATAGAAATGTGCAGAAAATTAGTATAAAATATAATTATGAATTAGAAACAAAATTCAAAAAGAAAAAAAAGTCATTATGTGAAAAAGTTTCAAAAGTGTTTAAAAAATCTAAAGATTCACAAAACAGCACATTATAACTATATTTTTGTGTTAAAAATATAAAGGAATTATGTTATAATATGAACAATAAATGACAATAATTGATGACTATGATACATTGGAGAATTGGTTTGTTGATGTTTCATTAGAAAAGACTGAACCGACCCTTGTATATTATGTTGGTTCAACAGGTGTGGGTAAAAAAACGGAGGTTAATCGTATTATCAATAATGAAGATTATCGATGTATCAATATTAATTGTATATACGATAAAGATCATTCAAGATTTAAAAAGAAAAATTTCGTGTCTGAATTGTGTCATATAATTACAAATAAAAATATAGAGTTTTTTTTATCTGGTAAAAAAGATGTTGTTGTTATTCATAATTTACATGTGATTACTGATAAATCTTTTTACGATGAATTATTGGCTTTAAAATCTAAGGTAAAGTTTGTAACTCCTGTTATTTGTATATTGAATAAATCATATATAAGTGAAAGATTTTTGTCGTATATGACAAAAAATTGTTATGTTTTTAATTGTGTGCCAAAAACAAATGAACAAATTAAATTAATATTAGATAATGTTTCAAAACGTTTATGTGATTCGAACACACCAAAATATATTATTGATATAATTCCAAGTGTAAATGGTAATATTTATGCAATTGTTACACAGCTAAAAAATTATATATTAACAGGTCATTTAAACAAAAATCTTTCTCAATTCAATAAAATTGATAAAAATATTGTATCCAAATGTTTTCAGGATTTATGTAATACAAAAGGAACGCATTCATGGACTGCAAAATTAGACATAATAAAGTCTCAAGGATCTCTAATTCGTCTTTTAATGCCAAGTCATGTTTTCGCGGGTCTTGATGCTTGTGAAAATATTGATTTTAAAACCAAACATATTATTTCAACCAATTGTATGAAAAATCTATCGAAAGGAGAAAATATAAATGGTACAATAAATTCATCATATTCATCATTATTACAATGTATATATCCAACAATAAAAGTGTCAAATCCAACAATAAAAAATATGATATTATCAAATTGTCAATCTACGAATAATATTACAAATTTACCAAGACTTTTATATCCACATCCAGAAGAACAATTTATATATATTCTGCATTATATTATTCAAGCAATTGAGCTAGAACAGTCTAGGAAAAAACACAAAGATTGCACGAATTGGAATATATGGCTTCCAGAACTATCAAAATTGGGTCTTAATGAACTTCAGCAAAAATATTTTAAAATATTCAAAAACACAAGTATAACAAAAAAGAAGATAAATAGATTTTTAATCAGAATGAATGGTGCAATTCCTGAATCAATAAATTAATAATGTTTTCTATAATTTTTATTTCTATTATAATAGTATTTGATTCGTGACGCTCTATTACCACTATATATTAATGAAAATAATACTGGTGTTCTATACCTATATTTACAATAAGGTGCATCAATTATATATTCACTATTATTCATTTTGAAATAAATGTGTTTACCATCTTTTGTAACTCTACCTAACCTATATTTCATTGACTTGTTATAAACAAGTGGACTAATATTGTATGCCATACCATTTCTAGTCCAAAATACAACTGGAATATTGATCAAAGCATAATTGTTAAAATATTTTCTGTTTAAACAATTCCTTATAAAAATATAATCATGTGATTTACTGGATATTATACCATGTCCCCCTTTTAAATTATAATAAGAAATAGAACCAATATAGACTTTACTTTCTTTAAGACTTTTCACAGACTTTTGAGCTAAAATCGAGAAATATTTATTAAATATTTTTCGTCTATAATTCATGAATATATGACAACCAATCATTTTTAATCTTTTTATGATCTGTGTTCTTGTTAATGGTTTGTAACTATGATAACGTAAATCTAATAAATGATCATCAAAATACATAAATAATATTATAGATTTACACTTTATACTTTTCAAATTTATATATATAATTAAAGTATACAATGGATTGCTTAAACGACCCCAATTTTACTGGTTGCCCTCTTAGAATGGACGACGGTAGACATTTTACAGATTATAGAGCAAATACGCATATTAATTCCGACGTAAGATACAATCAAGGAATATTAAGTGGAGCCCAGTATAGACAATTTTTAACTCAAAATGCTGTCAAATTAATGAATTCAAATTCCGAAGATGCTTGGTCGCGTAATGGTTGTGGTCCTTGCAAAAATCTTTGCTTGGGTATTGACCACACAAACAGACCAGGTAATTCTACACAATTTAATGAGAATTCATGTATTCCACCCGCAGATTATTTTAGATATGTTGGAACTGACGGAACTAATCAATTTGCACCAAAATTTGCTTCCGCTAGACCATCTGTTCCATCAGGACATGTTGAAAAATCATAAACATTTAATTTTTACGTGTTTTTTTTCCTCTTTTCTTTTTTAATCTCAATAACTTTTTTTTCTTTAAAGTCTTTTTTTTACCACCACCACGAGATAATTGTTTTGGTAATTGATTAGATGAAGCCAAATAAGCCTCACCAGTAGGTATTTGCTTATCGCTAACTCGGATTGAAGGCGTTTTAGGAGGATTCAATATGTTAGTTTCTTCTAATTTATAAGGAGGAAGATTATTACTATTGCTTGGCATTGGAGTTTCTATCCTGTTATTAGAAGAATTAACTAAGTCGGATCTTGCAGGACTAAATATATTAGTTAATCCACCTAGCCAACCCATGATTCCTGGTGGTGTTATTAAAGATCTTGACTGTGAATTACCAGATACTGGAACATTCGTTGCACCAGAACATGTTGATGACCCACCCGATTTTTTTGACATATTTTTTGAATTTGATGATGTCATTTCTATATCTTTCTCATGGAAAAAAATATTGATGTATGATTTCAATAAAAAAGTATATACGATGTTGATGATTTGTATTTAAAAAAAATATACATATTTCTTCAGATGTTTTCTCTTTAAAATCAATACTATCATCTTTTAGTGATTTATAAAGATCATACCATTTCAAACAAATATACCTCATCAAATTATTTATTCCACTATTATCTAAACTATTAAACAATAACAGGTAAGGTATCGATGATATATTATAGTCATCTAATTTTTTCAATATATCATATTTATTATCCAAATTATCAATTTCTTTTTTGAAATATCCCCTTAATTTTAAAGATGTCATATCATTATTTGTTAAAATTCGCATATTTACAAAAAAACAAATAAAGTTATTTTCAATCTATTTACGCATAAATACATATTAGCATATATATGGTATATAACGAGGACTATCTAAATGATATAAAGTAACTACAAAAGACTCATCCAATTGAGGAACACTTACTTCATCTTTATCGAATAATTCATCACAACCATATTCAGCACTGCAATCCCTACCATTTTTGAAAACGGGTAAATGTAATGTCAAAAATCTATCAGTTTGAGTATAATATAAAGATTTACTAGAACCATTCCAAAGTTTTTTGCCAAATAATGGCAAAATTCTTGAATTATCACTATTTGTTAATACACCCAACTGTCTATAATTTTCACATTCACCACGAGTAGGTATATTAATAGGTAATGCACAATTTGAATGAGAATGAGAATGATTAGAATGAGAATTATTTGATACTTGTACAATAGAAGGTATAGCATTATTTACTGTAGGTATAACATGATTTACTGTAGGTATAGCGTGATTTATATGTTGACTCTGCACAAGGGACTCTGATTCTAATTGTTCTGTTTTTATATTTGCTTCATTCTTAACCGCTACTGCTAAATTACGTTCAGTTAATGTTAATTGTAAAGCTATGTAAAACAACAATACAACAATAATTGCTAATAACTCTTTCATTAAAATCTTATAGATTTTTTAAATAACTATTTTAATGATTTATAAAGGTTCATTTCATATTAATAGTTTATCAAATACAAAATATATATGGCAATATGAAATCAATAAACAAAATTCGGATTATCAGATTTACAATGTAATAAGACCATGTGTTTTAATTAAAAATAATAAACGTTTTTGGGATTTTAACACACCCACTGTTAATAACCTTAAACTCAATAATAATGATGTGTTAGATATCGATAATATTATTGTTAATAATCACAATATAATATTTGAAGTTACATGGACATTATTATATAACAATGATTCAGTAGAAAAAATAAGAAAATCACCAATAGGAAATATTATATATTCATTAGCATCAGCAATAGAACAAACCCCAGAAGATGAAAATATAGATGAAACATTGGATAAGGCAGTACTTTTTTGTCATAAAATGTCTAACTCTATTCAATTATTACAAGATCGAATATCTTCTATTGAAAATAAATCTGTGCCTCAATCTCAACCTAAACAATCATTTAGCAAAAAATGCAAAAAAACTTATACAAACACTTTTAATTAATTTTCTGTTAGAATTTAATTTTTGTATAAATAATGTACAAAAACAATTTATTGATAATTTCTTTGTTACTAATATTTATATATATATTAACAAAATATTCTTACACGAAAAATCAAATTAACAACCATGTGCATCAACCCATTAGTCATAATAATCTTTATAAGCCCAATACAAATACTAACTTATGGTTATATTGGGAAAATATAGGAAATAAAACAAAACCCACGTATATAGACCTTTGCCATGAAACAATCAAAAGAAATGCAAAAATTCCCACAATATTTTTAAGTCCAGAAAATATTCATCATTATTTACCAACACTACGTAATGATTTACACAGATTATCAATTCCACAAAAAGCAGATTATATTAGAATATGTATTTTAAAAGAATACGGTGGAATGTGGCTTGATTCAGATATAATTGTTTATAAATCATTAAAACCACTTATTAAAAAACTTGAAAAATATGACTATATTGGATTCGGATGTCATCATGATTATTGTAAAGATACACTCAATGGAAAACACCCCAGTCCTAAACCAGCCAATTGGGCAATGATTTCTAGAAAAAATGGTACACTTATTTCTAAATGCTTAGAACAAGCTAATTTATTACTTGATTCAAATATGAATTTTAATATGTATTGGAATTATCATAAATTAGGAAGAGAATTGCTATGGTCCCAAATGAACTATCTTTTAACAAATAGTGATTGGGATTATTATCACTACACTTCCAAAAATGTAGAAAGAGATAAGTTTGGTGAAAAATATACAAATGAAAGATTTTTATCAGACGAAATAATGTATCCTAGTAAGTCATTTTTTACACCATTATATAATACGGCCCCAGGATTTCCAAATTGGTTTTTGAAAATGACCAAATCACAGCTTGTTAATAAAGACATGTTAATATGTCAATTATTTAGAAAAGCTTTACAACTTTGAAAAAAATATAACAATAAATATAATATGAATAGTCAACAACAATTCATTGTGTTATTGGTTACTGCAATAATTTTACTTTTAATTGGAGGTGGACTTAGATTTATAGATAAATATGTTGACAAAAATGTTTTAGCCATGTATACTTCAAAATATCTTATTGGAGTAGTAGTTCTCTTGATCTGGTTCTTCTTTGTATTTATATCAAGTCTTCAAATGCAAATTAACGAACTTTCAAAAAACTTAGAAAGCTTTCAAAAACATGTTCATAGTGATATTATGAAAAAATATATTGAAGTTGAAGATAAATGCGGCGATAAACTTAAATAAGTATAATTATAAGTAATCAATGAAAACAAGGAAAAAATCATCTGGCTCTAATCACAAACATAGTTTGAAAAAAATCGCAAAAGAACCATATAAACTTAATCCGTATTTAGTTATTTATAATGATTTACTTGCAGAATTCGTTACTAAATTAAATAAATTCAAAACAGAATTCATACAATGTAATAAATGGAAACCATTAAACAACAAAGATTTCAAAATATTACATATCAATTTTCAACCAATATTGCAAAATAATATGAACAACTCTACAAATCCAATTCAAGATATTAAAAAATCATTAAAACCTCTTCAACAATCACTTAATCTACTCAATAAAGAATATATGACACTACATGCTATATCACAAGTAGAATATCGTAAAAAATATAAACTTTTACACACTTTACCACCCAAAAAAATACATATATTCCAATCAGTATACAAAAATATAATTCCAATCATTCAAGCCTCAAAAAAAATTTATAAACAAAAATATATTAAAAAAATAGTTCCACATATTAGTAAAAAAGTTAGATTTTCTTCTAATGTAAAAGTTATATATATCTAATATATTACCAATTAGTCTTGCTTTTCACGAAACATTGCTAACCGTAATTTAAATTTATTCCACTTTGTATTATTATGTTCAGATAATGTTGATGAATGTCCTCCAATATAAAGACTTCGCTTATCCCATTCCACTCGTTCACCATTTTCATAACCCGCTTTCCATATTTTTTCCCATTCAGAATATGATACACTGTTAGTCTCTATCATACTATCGTTTGTTGATGGATGACTATTCCATTCCAGTGCATAAGTATTGGGATTATTTGGGCTATTTGCTGGTACACGTTTGTACATATTTAACTCACAATCTATATCGTTATTTGCTGTATTACCAATCCAATTAAAAACAATCATCCAATCATAAATATTGCTATCGTCTTGTTCTATTATAAAAGGATATTCAATAGTTGTACCATTTATGCATATAATGGGTTTCGCAGATGCGGGATTCATGATATAGGAATGGTCGTTGCCGTCCTCACCGGTTTCAGTACCGATGATAGGATCCTCGTGAACCAAAGATAAAGATATACTATTATCTCCAAAACCATTTTCGTTTTCTAATCCCATCATCCATAAAATTTTACCATTCTCTGATATATTATTTGTCCAGTCACTATCATTAGGTTCAAAACTATAGACTATAACTGCTATACATCCCTGTGAATTACTTGCTTTAGTATTATAATCAGACAAATATTCTGGTAAATCGTTTTCATAATAACCGTATGGTATATAATTTCTATAATTAATCCAATTTCCCAATATAGCAACTTGTCCATTTGGATTTGTTAATACATTATCGTAATCTGTATTTGTATTCATATATGTACCACTAGGATCTACTACTTTTGTTGGATCATATATATTTGTTTCCCAAAAATAATATTGCCAATAGCTTCCAGATACATCGTATCTATCATGAATTGAGGGATAAGTATTTTGAAAATTTGGTTTATCATTATTTTGATGAAATTTATTGAACCAAACCTCTTCTTCACTAATATTTGCAGGGCGTTCATCAATTATTGTTACTCTTGTTTTAACAATATTTTCATTATTATTTGATGCATAATCATTTGCTATCCATTCATATTCTGTTACTCCTTCAACCCAAGTTTCTTCTAAAATCTTAGTACCAGAAGAGTCAGTATCAACGCCAAATACACCATCTTCTACATTATTTACATATTTTCTATATGAAATATTATTCAACCACCCATCTACTGCATCATATACATTTGGAATAGATATTTGTCCTGTATATTCATATGATTCGTCCACAAAAGAATATAATTCATCAATTATATAATCTTCACTAACTCCACCAATCAAAGGACCATAATCATCATATATTTTTATATTAGTAACTAATTCATTTTCTGCTTCAAATCCACAAATGTCATTACAATACCATTGAATTGTAAATGTTTGATATTTCGGATTAGTTTGGTCTGAATAAAGAAGATGTGTTTCAATTGTAAATAATATATCTATATTTAGCACAGAATCAGAAGAAGAAACAGAGCCATTTTGTGGATTTGCAATACCACCAGATACATCAAAACGGAAATCATTTATATCTTTATCTACTGCGTCATACGCTTTAGGTAAAGGAATACTTATTAATTTTTGATTAGTATGACTATCCAAATAGAATTCTGTTGTGTCTGAACTGCTATTTAAAGCGCTTTCTTCATCAAAATATGGACCAGTATTATCGGTTATTATTATTTTTTGCTGTTGTACATCACTAACAAAATTTGCACTATTTACAGCTTGCCATTCAATTATATATTCTTGATTATTGCCGCTCAAATCAATTTCATCTTTGATTAAATAAAAAAACATATCTACACCAGAAACATCATTCATATCATATGTATAATTTATGTTTGTAATTACTTGTCCAGGTAATTCACCACCAGATCCATCCAGAACGTATCCGTCTCCTTTCACAAATCTATATAATGTTTTTATATTTAAATCTACATTATCACCAACTTGTGGTCTTGGTATTTTAATATGAACTGGATTATCATTGTCTGTGTTTTTATAAATAGGTGGAAGGCTTCCTATAAAATAAGGTTTCGCATTATTATAAACCAAAACGTCTTGTATCGCATCCACTTTATTACCGGCAGTATCCGTCACTGTCCAAGTTATACTAAACACCATATATCTTTCACCTTCTACAATTGAATTTTGATCTAGTACAAATTCAACTTGCATTGAAGGAACACTTAATATACCACCAGATACATCTACACCGGAAGCATCTATTGGTTTTGCATCGCCAGTGCCTGTGTTTATTACAAATTCTATATCCCAATTGTCTTCATCACCATATTTATTTATATCTACAGCATCTGCAACTCTAGGTCTAGATATAGTGAGAATAATAGAATTTTGGTTTTCATCCAATTCTCCTGTCACTGTTTCAATATTTAAATATGCTCCAGAAGAATCAAGAAAATTTGGAAGTTCAGTGTCCTTTAATATAACAGAAGTAACACATGTATTTGCGGGTGAATTGTTTGACTTGTCAATAGCATGCCAATTAATTGTAAATTCTTGATAGTTTGTATTTGGAACAATTTTATGTGGATCTAAACTAAATTTCAAAAATGGTCCGGGAGATCCATAAGCAACATTTCCAGTTGAAAAGTCAACATTTTCACTAGGTTCAACACTAAACGTTAAATCATGTATTTGACCATAAACATTATCATAAACAGTTGGTCTTTTGATACCTAATGTTGCATAGTTTTTACTATATTCTGTACTTATTACTTGCTGATACGATGCATCACTACCATCCTTATATGTATTTATATCAATACTTATATGATATGATTCGAAATGAAAAAATAATATTGGACCATATTCATCTTTTATTTGAATTGTTGTTGTTGAATTATTTTGTGCATAATTAGAATCACTATCTTTACAATTCCAGTTAATAATAAATTCTTGATAAATTGAACCAGAACCATCGTCAATATAATTTTGCCATTTTAATTGGAACTCTATTTCAATAGATTCACCATCAGATTTAGAATAAACACCTGATTGAGGTCTTGTTGTTCCTCCAGTTATACTATATTCATAAGTGTTAATTTCTCCATCTACTGCATCATATGCTTTAGGTAAAGGAATAGATAACGTTTTATATTTTGTAAAACTAGTTATTGAGCCATATAAAAAATTATTAATATTTAAATTGGGATCAGTACTATCCATGGACCCACTTTCTGCGTTTACGAAAACAGGACCATAACTATCAACAACTTTTACTTTTGTTATTACACTATTGATACTATCATTATCATTATAATCAGTCGCTTTCCAATAAACTATCGTTTCACCAAAAGGCCAATCCAATATCAATTCACCAGGCCAAACGGGAATAGATTCCCATTGCCCTGAAACATCTATCTTATAATATACTCGCGTTAACCAATTATCTACTGCATCATATGCCTTTGGTATAGATATTGGTCCATTAAAAGTATTTTTATTATCAGTTATTTTGAATTCTACTTCATCAATTCTATCTCCATATAATATTGTATTTACTTTGTTACTATGAACTGTTATATCATCATTAAAATTTTCTAAATAAGGTCCATGATTATCTCTAACAATTACTATTGTCCTGTCATTATTATGGTTAATCGATTCGCGACCTGCGTTATCAACTGCATTCCAATATATAATTGTAGTATTTTGTTTAAAGTCAAGATTTAATATATCACCCTCAGGAGTTGTATCAATTTCTATCCATTCACCATATTGATTTACTTTGTATTTTATTTTATTTAAATAACCATCAACTTCATCATATACATTTGGTACATTTATTTGTCCACTATATATGTTTGTATGACTGTTTATTACAAATTCATAATTATCAATAAAGTCATGTTCGATATTTCCAATTTTAGGTCCAAAAAGATCTATAACATTAATTGTTACAAAAGCACTAGTTTCTTCGCCATATTCATTATACACATACCATGTTATTGTTGTTTGTCCAGCATTAAAAAATCCAGTAAAATCATTATTAATATTTACCCAATTATGATCATTATGTTCTGTAGCACCGCGTTGATAACTCCAAAAAGATTCATAGTTTGCTAGAGTAGTTCCATAAAATATTTGTGGGGCATTTATAGTTAATTCCATACCTAATTTGTTGATATCATCAATATCTATTGTATACTCTTCTGGGTCAAACATAATATATGTATACGCTTCTGGCTCCGGTTCGGGTTCCGGTTCGGGCTCACCATATACTGCTTCTATTGAATATTGAATACCATCAGTATTTGTAACGCTTATAGTTCTCTCATTTATATCAATTGATCCACCTAAATGTAACCAGTATTGCAAATATTGCAAATCTGAATAATCAATTCTACCATTTACGTTTATATCACCTTTCTCGATATGTGATATACTATATTCAATACCATCGGGTGAATATACCGTTAGATTTTCTTCTGAACCACCGTATAAAAGCCATTTATATAAAAATTCATAATCACTCCAATTGACAACATGATGTTCTGATCCTGATAATTCACCCCTATAAAAATTAAGAGGCATTATTAAACTATTTATTTATTTTTTTTATTAAAATGTTTTTTTATTTTTGTAAAATGTGCTAAATTGTTTTTTTGGAGCAAGGACATCATCTTGCAAAATTCAAATGTAACTGCTCAAATATAATAAGCCATTTCTGTTAAATGGAAGGTTCAGGTTCAGATAATGAATAAGGAAATCCAATAATAACTGTATCTGAGTTACTAGACATGTTATTTTGATGATCAATGGCGTTCCATTTTAATTTTATACAACATTCACTTGCAGATGCAGAACCATTGAATAATAATGGTATATCGAATATTACATTATATTTATTATCATCAATTGGTGCTTCTTCATCTTCATTAGGATATACTGTTATTGATGCACCAGCAAGTAATGCTTCATTAGGTATATTAATGCTATGTATTAATATATTTAACTTTGAATAATGTTCATTAGGAATGTTACCAATTCTTGGATAAGCATCTATTACATCCGGTTTTATAACATTTATGACATAGCTTCCAGATGAACCAATTATATCATGATTAATATTTTCCATCAAGTTAGATATTATTGGAGGACTACCATCGTGTATTCGTATTTCTTGAATAAAATCGTTATTTTGAAGTGGTCCATATATTCCAGCTGGAACATTCCAAGTTATTGTAAAACTAGCATAACTTTTTTCAGATTCTAAATTTGGAACATTAAATAATATTTTATAACTATTTCTAGTAAAATAAGAATTGTTTTCTTGTAATATGTTCTCATCTACAGTCAAAACAGTATTATTATTTATTTCATTCCATTGATTATTATTATAATACATTACACTGGCATCAGAACCCTCTTTTACTGAAATACTATAGTTTAATGTCGGATGCACAAATAATGCACTGTTATCTAAATCGTTTTCAAATATTTTATCTTTATAAAGTGGAACTGGTAAAAATGCTTCTAAATAATTTTGTCCATCAACTATATAAAAATTTAAAACATCACTTGAACCAGAACCCATGTTTGTTACAACATTTGGTGCATCATTATCTAAAATAAAATTAACATTCACAATTGTATCTACATCTGATATAGTTACATTACCTATTTTATCTGTTGCTTTCCATTTAATATTGTATATAATATTTCCACCACCAACAATACCAAATTCTGGATAATTTACACTAATCGAAACAGTTAATGAAGCTATAGGTGTATATTCCACTAATATTAGTCCACTTGCATCTATAACACTATATTCAATTGAAATATCTTCACTTGCAAATACATTATCTAATACACTAGGAACATCTATTTCTACTATTACATCAAAATCTTTTGGATTAGAATTAGATGATTCATAATAATCATTTCCTACTATTATAGTTGGACCACTATTATCAGTTATTCTTATTGTCTGCGAAACATGTGTTTCGGCATTACAATAATCAATTATTTTCCAATTAATATAAAAATCTTCATATTTAACTGATTCACTTAAATTAGAATCATTTAATACATAAAAAAGAGATATTTCATCATTTCCTAGATTTCCAACAGAACTATCCCAATTTGGCCATTCAATATAATCAGAATCTATAGAAGTTCTATATAACAATTTTTTTACTCCAACATTATCAGATACAACTAATCTGGGTAAACTTATTTCTGTATTATTATTTGATGATGCATTTTTGTTAATAATAGCTGGAGTTTCGAATGTTGGAGGAATATTATCAGTAATTTGAACTAATTGTTTTGCATAAGAACTATTATTTGCATTATCTGTTGCTTTCCAATAAATATAAAATTTTTCATGATTAGATCCAATAGCCTCTATATTTATACTAGATAATGTAAAATTTACATCGAAAGTAGAAGCCACATTTTCACCATAATAATGATTAACATTAGCATACATATTTCCAGATGGATCCCAACCATCATTTTCTTCAATCCAATTATAATCAAATATTTTATATTCTAATATAATTGTACCATACGAACCATCTCCTAAACCAGAACTAACATTATCAGTTATTTCTGGTAAAACTATTGATAATGTTTTAGTATTACTATCAGAATCTGCAAATTCATATATGTTTTCACACTTAATAGTTGGTGCAGTATTATCAATAATTTTTATAGTTTGATTTGCAAAAGTCTCGTTTTCAGCAAAATCAATTATTTTCCAATTAACAGTAAATGTTTCAAATGGACTACTATTACTCAAATTTGATGCATTTAAAGAAAACACAAGATTTATACTATCATTTGAATCAAGCCAGTCTATAAAATCACCAGAAATATCTATTTTGTATTGTAAATATTTTATTCCAACATTATCATATACATCTAGTTTTGGTAAAGTTATATTTGTATTATTATCCGAATCTGATGCAAATACAGAAATAATATCTGGATTATTATAACTAGGACCAATATTATCAATAATTCGCACATATTGATTTGTTGTTTCTTCGTTTCCAGCATAATCAATTATTTTCCAATTAACAATAAACTCTTCACATAAATAACCACTAACATCAATAGATGTTATATTAGATCCATTTAACACATAATAAAGTTCAGTATCATATTCCGTATCTGAAATAACATTCCACAAATCATCACTATTTTTTTTATAATATAAATTTTTAACTCCAACATTATCATCTACAACCAGTTTAGGTAAAATTATCCTTGTTTCATTGTTACTACTTATATTTTGTATTATTATTTCAGGTGTTTCGTAAAACGGTATTATTTCATCTCTTATTTTAACTTCTTGAGTTGCACTACTTATATTATTAGCACTATCTACAACTTTCCAAATTATTGTATAATGTTGATAATTTGTATTTGATACAATATGATCTTTGTCAACATTAAATGATATATACATACCACTTACATCATAAATACCACTATTAGGACTTGCAAAATTTGATAATGAATTATAATTATCCCATAATAGATTCGAATTCCATCCATCGTATATTCGGAATTCTATATTTTCAAATATTGTATCAATATTATCACTAATATTAGGTTTATCAATCAATAATGTTATGTTATTTTCATTTGTTAATGTTGTGTCAATAGGATATATTATAATACTTGTTCCTATTGGATCTATTATTCTTACAATTTGATCTGCATAATTAGAGTTTTGTGCTTTATCAGTTGCTTTCCATCTTATTATAAAATCTTGATAATTTGTATTTGCACCTATTCTATCAGATTCTAATGTAAAAGTAATATTTGGATTAGATGTTATATTTGTTCCATTTTGTGGATTAGCAATTCCATCCAATATTTCATAGTCTAATATGGGCGAATAATTTAAATTGTCTGTTATTTCTGGTAAATCTAATGTTATGCTTTTTTCAGAAATTGTGTGTTCATCTAAAGATTCTTGTATCATACTTCCAGGAATTATATATGGAATAGTCACATCGTGTATTCTAACAATAGTAATAGCAGAGTTTTCATTACTATTGCCCGCGGCATCTACACAAGACCAAATAACACTACATTCTTGATAATCTTGTCCATATACAATATAATCTGAATTAATTTTAAACAATATACTTGGATTAAAGTCATCTAATAGTAATGTTCCACTTGAATCATTTACATTTTTTAAATGAGTATTTGGACTTATTACATAATTCAATGAACTTATTTCTCCATCAACATTATCAAACGCTCTTGGTCTTATAATAGTCACAAATACTTCATCTGAACCATCATTTTCATCAAAAGCATTTCTAGGTATACTAGAATCTGTATAACCATCTATAATTTGCGTCCAAGATGCATTTGTATTAGCATTATCAATTGCTTCAGATTCAATATTAGCAAATATTGGACCATATTCATCTTTTATTTTAATTGTTGTTATTGACTTGTTTTGTTCACTATTATTATCATTATCTTTACAATGCCAATCAATAGTATATTTTTGGTATTTTGATTCGCCAGAACTATCTGGTCCTTCTAGATTAGAACTAATTACGCTAAACTCGATTTGTGGATTACTAGATATTTCATTATTATTAGAAATAGATTGCGGATTTGCCTGTCCACCACTTATGTCATAACTAAATTTAGTAATATTTCCCCAAACAGCATCATAAGCAATTGGTAAATCTAT
>CETY01010061.1_pt1 | contig 28763 bp, 22 predicted proteins | sample 361551 | NCBI WGS metagenome assembly CETY01 (sample SAMEA2623135, study PRJEB7988) | marine metagenome | biome: marine biome (ENVO:00000447); feature: deep chlorophyll maximum layer (ENVO:xxxxxxxx); material: "saline water (ENVO:00002010), including plankton (ENVO:xxxxxxxx)" | depth 45 m | reverse complement strand
CCCTGCTTTGTCCCTTTCCCTTTCCCCCCCCCTTTCCTTTTCCCTTTCCCTTTCCCTCCCCCTTTCCCTTTCTTTCCTCCACCAAATATTTCCTTTAAACCACCAAACATATCTCCGTCCTCTCCCCCCTCTCCTTCTTCTCCACCCATTAAAGAAGGTAAAAATCCAGCAGCAGCTATACCACCTATAACTAATATACAAGAACTACATGATGAAGAAGCACTCATCATCATATCTATCCCTTCATTCTTTTGTGAAATAGTTGATGATTGTTTATTTGTAACGTCCCTGACAAATTTAGATGATTGCATTGCACTTATACTTTGTTCACTTATTTGTTCACTAACTATATCAAGGGTTTTTGATTGATTAAAATTAAAATCACAACTTGATCCATCTAATGCAGATACATTTCCTATCTTAGCTATTAGTTCTTGTTCTGTTGAAACTGTTGTTATATTAGAATTATTAATCGCATTTGATACAATATTGGTCATATTAGCCGTAATTGTGTTTTTTATCTCTTGATTTACTTCAGCACTATTAGAACCTAAGGCCAACCCTTCATTGACTTGATCAACCTGTGATTGCTGTTCATTTGCGATCGATTCAGATAGCTCCTGTAATTGTTCGGACTTTAATGATGTAACTGCCTGAAGGACAGAATGTACTCCGACAGCCATATCTTGTGTAGCTGTTATGTTACAAGAGGAATCTCCAGAGATTAACATATCTCCAATTTCAATTTTCATCTTTTGTTTCGCACTTACATCTTGTTCAATAGTATTATTTAGTTCATTTGATACTGAACTTAATTGATTAATAATAGATTCATTTGTTGTTTTATGTGTATTAACAACTTCATTTGATCCACCCAACGCAGCACCACCTGCCACAGCACCACCCACAAGAACCACACCCGCAGCAATGCAAAGTCCACCACATATAAATCCACCCGGGAGATTTAATGCTAAATGAAGGGTGCTTTCCTTCTTAATTTTATAATCATTCAAGGTGCGGTCTTCTTCAAGCTGTTTTCCAGCGAATATAAGGCGTTGTTGATATGAAGGTATTCCCTCTTTGTCTTTATCCTGGATTTTTTGTTTGATATCAGCTATAGTATCAGTATTATATACCATTAAAGTGATTGTCTCACCTGTAATTGTCTTCACAAATATCTGTATTTTCCTTTTCCGACATGTAGGGGCCTTGTTCCTATTATATTTTTTTAATCTCATATAATATTTATACTATTATAGATATTTTTTTATAAAAATTATTTTTAATCCTAATCCGTTTTAAATTTGATTTGTAAATTGATCCTTATTCAATTCTATTCATTCTATCTCTTATGGAAGATATTGAAGATATTATTCAAGATAACACTATTATAGAATTTACAAAGGATATTGTTCAAAATACATTTTCATCAGAAAAGGACTACCTTAAAAAATATAATACATTAAAGAAAAAATATAAAGTATGTCCTAATAAACCAACACTCCGTAAGACATACTCTTATCTACTTAAACATAAAAAAGTGGATAAGAATACTTCTTTTATGAAATATATGATAAAGAAAAAAGGAAGATCTTTATCAGGGGTCACGGTCATTACCATACTAACAAGCCCAACACCCGAATATGTCAATTCAAAAGGTGAAACAGTAAAACAAAAGTTTAGTTGTGGTCATAATTGCCTCTATTGCCCAAATGAACCTGAAATAAAAATAAATCTTAAGGTGTCTAATGTATTTGAAAATAAAAAAAGAATTGATGTTACGACTCAAAATGATATTCAATTGATAAGACTACTATCTTATGTTATATACCTTGATAAAAATTATACTGTAAATCACTGTAGTGACTTTACAAATAATTCATTTTCTATTCATTTTCTAAATACTTTTCCCAATTTTACTATTGGAGATGACCTTATTGGTGTCAAAAGTGAACAACCTCGGAGTTATTTATCGACTGAACCAGCAGTCCTTCGTGCAAATCGTAATCATTTTGACCCAATACTCCAGATCTATGATAGAACGGATGCCCTCCTTAATTGTGGACATAATGTTGATAAAATTGAAATATTAGTTCTCGGGGGGACTTGGGATAATTATCCTCTAGATTATCAAACGAGTTTTATTCGTGATATATATTACTCAATTAATTCAATCGACGAAAGATATAGTGAAAAACTCTCACTCAAAGAAGAAATAAAAAACGCCCAAAATTCTTCAAAAAGAATTATCGGTCTAACACTTGAAACAAGACCCGATTATATTAACCTTAAACAAATTAAAAGATTAAGGGAGTTTAATGTTACTCGTCTCCAAATTGGAGTTCAACATATTCATAATGATGTCCTTGATTATATTGAACGAGGATGTCATCTAAAAGATATTATCCAAGGCAATAATCAATGGAAACAAAATGGTGGAAAGATTGATTGGCATTTAATGCCAGATCTTCCAGGGAGTTCAATAGAAAAAGATATGGATATGTTCCAAAAATTATTTCAAGTCAATAAAATAACTCAAATTGATCATAATCACTTCTATTATGACTTAGAATATCCGGAACTCCAAGCTGATCAATTAAAAATATATCCCTGCTCAACTGTAGATTGGACAACTATTAAAGAATGGTATGAAAATGGCTCCTACAAACCATACTCAGAAAAAGAAGAAGATCTCATTAAAGTAATTGCTTATATAAAAAATAATATCTTTCCCTGGATACGTTTAAATAGAATTATAAGGGACATACCCAATCTAAATATTATCGGTGGAAATAAAAATGTAAATCTTCGTCAAACTCTCCTTAATCGTGAAGATATACATTGTAAATGTATTCGTTGTAGGGAAGTTAAAGGTAATACAAAAAATATTGAAGAAGCAGAATTATTCATACGACAGTATAATGCGGTTCAAGCAACAGAATATTTTATCAGTTTTGAAAGTCCCGATCAAAAAATACTCTATGGATTTCTAAGATTAAGGATCAACTTTACAAATGATAACCTTATTTACAAAGAACTTTATGATTGTAGTTTCATACGAGAACTTCATGTTTATGGAAAGGTCTTAGAACATAATACGAAAAATACCGATAATCTCGTTCAACATACCGGTTTTGGTAAAAGATTACTTCAAGTAGCAGAAAATATTTCTCGGGAAAATGGTATTCATAAAGTAGCAATTATATCGGGTGTAGGTGTAAGGGAATATTATATCAAAAACGGATACAATTTAATTAAAAATTATATGATAAAAGAACTCAAACCATCATTCAACTATCTAGAATGTCTATTCGTTATCCTTCTATCTATCCTTCTATTTGTCCTACTCTATGATTTCAACTACTTATCCTATCCCAATTATTTAAATTTGATTTCCATTTCAAAGATTACGTAAACTTTAAAAAAGGATCAATAATGAACTCAACTTATACATTGAATGTTGTTCATTGTGACACCAAGGATGAAGGAAAAAATGATGCTTTTGATGTTGCCGCAGCAATTACAACAGATTCTTTTGCAACACACCCGTCTGGTAAGTGGGGTATTAACCACCGTACAAACCTTTATCTTCCAGCATATCCAAGTGAATGTGGGACAGGTGATGTAGCTTCTAATTTCCGTTTTAAACACGATAAAGATACGAATAATAATGTCTGTAAAAATTGGATCAGCCTTCTAGAGACCTATAAGAAGGAATCACCGTATCCCGTTGTTGTCACCGCCATTAATAGGAACTCTCGTTCACTTTCTATTAAGATGAACGAAGGTGGTTCAGTAACGGTGATTAATAAATTAACAAAAGAAGAACTTGGGGATGAGACTTCATTATTCTCGCAATTTCTAACATCAAATAATATCACACCAGATATTATGATGAAAATGCGCGAATCATCCAAAGGAGCTAGATATTATAGTTACCTTTCCGATGTACTCTCCTTTCTAAATATCATTAATTCAAAGTTTAATCCAGAAATGTTTATTCAAAAGACCCTCCAAGTGAATAGTGTAAATACTGGGGATCTAGATAGTGAAGGTAATCATATAATCAAGCCTTTCATTCAAGAAAATGGAGAAGAATGGAAACCCAAGGAAGGATATGACTACCTCTATTTCAAAGAATCTTGTACAATAGATAACTCAAACACAAATAATTATCTACTCCTTAAAGATGATTTTATTCCCATGATGTATCATCAATTCCTTCAATTGATTTCTAATGAAGAGAATGATACAAAACAAAAAGTTAGAACATTCTTTTCCTCCATAAATACTTTCCTCCGTTGGTCGGATTATTGGATCAATGATATTGATGATGCACTGACAATACTTGCAATTATTCATTGTTACCGTTTCACTGATACCCTTACAAAAGAAGAAGAACATATTAAAAATAATTTCAGCGAAATCGCAAAACAAATCTTTTCCTAGTTTTCCAATTCTCTCTTTTGAAAATACCCCTTAATTTCATCCCAATATTCATTAACAAATATAATTTCATCTTTTTTTAAACCTTCCTTCCAATTCATTACCTTATTTCGGTCTTTAAACGCATTTTTTATTTCGATAAAACTAATGTTTTCATTTTCATCATTTGTTTCATCACCATCTCTAAATACTAAGAAATGACCGTGACGATGTTCAGAATACCATCTAGAAACTATCTTTAGTATTTCATTATAAATTAATACAGTTTCCATTATGAATATTATTATAATATAATAATATTTATATTTATAAATAAATTTGATTTATTTTATCTTTTCTACTATAAAATTAATGTCAAAAAATGAATACATTCAAAATAATTTAATCACATATATCGGAAATAAAAGAAAACTATTACCCCATATTGAAAAAGAAATCATATTTATTAAACAAAAATTAAAAAAAGATTTAATCACAAGTTTTGATGGATTCTCAGGTTCAGGTTCCGTATCAAAATTATTAAAATACCATAGTAGTGACCTAATTGTAAATGATCTAGAAGAATATTCAAATCTTATTAATCAATGCTATTTATCAAACCCATCAGAAAAGAAAAAAAAGGAAATTAATAAAATCATAGATGAACTAAATAATCTAGAATATATTGTACAAGGTCCGATATCTACATCGTATTCTCCTAAAGATACATTTAATGTTCATGTGGATGAAAGGGCATTCTATACACAAGAAAATGCTCTTATTATTGATACTATCCGACAGAAAATTAATTCTTATCCAAAAGAATATTTTAATTATTTAATAGCACCATTACTTGTAAAAGCATCTATTAATACCAATACTTCAGGAGTTTTTAAGGGCTTCCATAAGAAAAATGGAATTGGTCATTTTGGTGGTAAAGATGAAGTTAACACAGAATCAAGGATTACAAAAAAGATTACTTTAGAATACCCCATATTCTCAAACCAGGAACATAATTGTGATGTTTTTATCTATCAAAAAGATATTAATTTATTAATTAATGAATTACCTATGGTTGATATCGCTTACCTTGATCCACCGTATAATCAACATCCATATGGTTCTAATTATTTTATGTTAAATACAATCATAAAAAATAAAACAGAAAAAGATATCAGTAAAGTATCAGGTATCCCTAAGGATTGGAATAGATCACATTATAATTATAAGAAATATGCCTTGGATTCAATGAAATCACTACTCTCTACTATTCAAGCAAAGTATATCATTCTTTCATACAATAATGAAGGAATCATCTCAGAAGAACAAATGATTCAACTAATCAAAGATCTAAATTATAAATATGAATTACGTAAAATTAATTATAATGCATATCGGGGTTCTAGAAACCTTCAAGATAGAGATATAATGGTAGAAGAGTATTTATGGATTATTAATAAATTTGATTGACAATATATTCCCTTACTCGAAGGAAATAATATATGCTTTCTACTTTAATCAATTTAATAATCCATAATTACAATTAATTTTTTATTATATTTAAGGATATAACTCTTCTATAGAAAAAAGAAATGTATATTAATCGTGAAAGGGAAATGAAAGATAATCTAAAAGTGAAAGAAGCTTGGAATATTTCAAAAAAATACTCAAAAATATTAATGAATCACGAAGATAATAATAAACATCTTTCGATGTGTTTTGCAATTCATAGCCAATTTTTAAACGAATTAAAGGATAAAAAAATCCCGTCAACTCCCACTAAAAACTATATTCAATGTTGGAACACATTACTTCATACCCTTCTCCGAAATGATAAAATATCCGTTCAAAGGTCTTCCATTAAGTTACTTCACCAAACAAACATACAAAAATCATATGTTCTAGAAAGACAATTTAATTAACTATTTAAAATACAAACTTAAAGAGAAATTAAATAGATAAAGTAATTATGTATTTTCTAGAACCAATTTTACTATTTATTATATTCTCTATTTTTACAAATTTAGTATCTCCCAATTATGATACTATTAAATTAACAAATATATTAGTAAGGGGTTCCCACGGAATAGGTTGTATATACTATATTTTACCAATTATTCATATGAATAACTATTCAATATCAATTATAGAATATGATAATGATTATAATGATATACTTTATATAATCAATCGTTCTATCTCTTATTTTTTATGGGATATCTTTGCATTACTTATTGAAGAAGAAAAAGAAAAAAAAACATACATTGGACACCATATTTTAACAATACTAGGTATTTATTCGGGTTCTATTTGTTTAGATAATTGTTATAATATCATAGTTGGATTAATTATTGGAGAAATTACAAACCCGATTCATCAAACAATTGATATTCTGAAAGTAATTAGATACAGAGTCATTTCTATAGAATTACTCTATTTATTATCATTCACTCTTATTAGAGGGATTATTGGATCATATGCATTAATTACAATCAGTAGTAATGTCCATAAATTAAATACTATAAACCTCAGCTGTATGTATTCATATTTTATAAATATAATGATATATATTCTACTCATCCCATTAAGTTTTAATTGGAGTTATAGACAATACAATTCGATAACTAAATATCTAAAGAATCGTTATAAATATCCATTGAAGTAAATACACCAAATTTGAATAATAAATATTAGTATTACTAATTCATAGTAGTAAATATTTATGCATAAGCCATTAATATTTATAATTACCTATCTATCTTGTATATATTTTCAATATAGATATTATCTAAAAAAAACTTAAAATATGAATTATTTAAAATTTAAAATCTCCAAATAATATTCCATCATCCTCTTCAATTGTTTCTGTCCATGTACCTTGCTCTTGCACCATATCTGGCTCTTGCTCTTGCTCTTTCATTTCTCTTCTTAGTTTTTCTATCGTTTTATTAATAGTGGGTCTGTTTTTAGGCCCTGGAATGGCTTTCACCTCTTCCATTTTGAGTAGTTTTTTAGCAGTTAATTCTCCAGGGCTCTCATCCAATAACTTACGTTTTATTATCTCAGTTAATTGATCATAATCATTTAGAGCCCCCTCAGCCAGAAGCACTTGAGGGGTATGGGGGAGTTCTGCTTGGCTCTCCATAGGTTTCTTTGGATCTTCTCTACTTGCACGACTAATCATAATAGGCTCTCCAGTAGTATTCCCCTCATAATTCCCATATATTTCAAACATAGAATATATAAATGCACGTACCATATCCCTTTTACCCTCTTTTGTAATGCATTTATGTGCTTCAACACCATCTGCTTTAAAGAATCCGATTTTTCCTCCTCTGTTCTTATCAAACCCAAAATGGACTTTTTTTATTCTACTTTGATCTTTACAACCATATTCGTCCTTCCTAGCCATACTATATGGCTTTATAGTATGTATATTAGTTTCCATTGTAACGTGAAGTATTCTTTCCATTAAATCCGGGTAACTACTAAAATGTATCATAAAAGGTATAAATAATAAAGTTTTTCCATCTGTCTTCTCTTCCAATCTTTCTTGTGTTAATGTTATGTTCTCAAAATATGCTATATCTCTTCCTTGTTCATTTTTATTATCTTCACCATACTCCTTAAATAATTCATCAAAACTTATTCCCTTTTCAATTCCACGTTCTTTCTCCTCCCATAAGGGTTCATTAAACATACCTTCTTCTTTGTAGTATTTACTACCTTCCCTGAAGTAATCTATTCTTTTATTAATATCTACTTTTTTTTCACCTTTTCCAATTGTAAATACATACTTCCTTTTATCATTTATTTGAGTAGTAGTTCTCATATCCTTATAAAAACCCTTATCTTCTCTATATATTTCCTTTAGTACTCCTCCTTTTTGTTCCATTATATATACTATTTATTTTTTATTTTTCTTTTATGGTCATATGTTTGACCAAAATATCCCAATATATCGATGAATAATTTTGTTGGATTCCACCTTAATAGAATACCCTCATCTGATGCAGCATAATCATATGGATATGAGTGATGCCAATTATGCCAACCTTCTCCCACCGCTAATAAAGATACCCATTTATTTTCAACTGGTTTTATATTTTTACGGAATGGTCTATCTCCAAACATATGTGCCACTGAATTAACACACCAAGTCGCATGAGATAACATAATCCACCTTAATACACCAAGTAATAATACCCCCTTTATAATGGAATCATAGAAATAATAACCATATATACCAGGGACCACATAACACATAAATAAATCCCCATAAGGCCATAATTTTAAATTCAATTGTACAACCCAGTCATCTAATAAATCACTACAATCTATATTTTTCCCCGCATTTATCACTTCTTTATTTTTCCTTACCAGTAACCAACCTACATGAGAATAAAAAAAACCTTTATTAATATTATGGGGATCCGCACCAGTATCAGAATGCCGGTGGTGCACACGATGATCCCTCACCCAATGATATATTGATGCTTGATTTGAAGCAGATATAAATAACATCAGTATAAATCTAACTATATCTGTTGCTTTATAAGAACGATGTGACCATAGACGGTGTAGCCCAGAAGTTATACTTATTGCACACATTTGATAAAATAGGATTACTTCACATAATGTATAAAAACTATCAATATATCTAAGACTATATAGCGCAAGTATATGGTTTAATGTAATAAATGTTGTATTTACATAATTTATCTCATATTTATTTAAAACTTCTTTAACTCCATTTATAGTATCTTTCATTTGTTATATTATTTATCTATATTATATATTAATCCATATTTCTTTATATATTTCTCCCTCTTTTTATAGTAATCATTCCGATAAAGTGATAAAATAGTTTTATATAGAAAAAAAAACCATCTTTCTTGAATTAATGTCATCCATATTGTATTTTTAGGGGAAAAAAAATTAATTAAATAATATATTAATGGTGTCCTTATAAAATATAAATAATTCAATTGTTTATATTTTACATAGTTACGTATCAATCCAAGTAAAGGTGTCGCAAGATATAAATATATCATTTGTGCATTATCAATTAATTATTCCTTTAGTTTTAAATAAAAATAAATTACTCTTCATTAATAAAATTGAGTTGATCCCCCAGTACATCCCTTAATCTATCGATAAGCTTGTTTAATTTTTGTTCCAGCTTATCAACTGTTTCTTTTAATTCATATTTATCTTTATTAAGTATCATTATCTCCTTTTCAAATCTATCATATAAATTTTCATCTCGTTCCAAATCCAATATAATTGAAAATCCAAATGCATCATCTTCATAAAATACTTCAACAATTAATGTTTCATTTGTTCTATCCATTATTTTCCACTGAATATGATATTCTTCTAATGAAAATGTTTTACTCAGAATACTATAAAATTTATCAAAATCTTCCTGAAAATATTTCTTATATTTTCCCCAAATACTATCTCCATATTTTATAATACACTGGTATCTTCCATTGATCATATTTTCTATATAGGTGATATGTACCTCTCCATTTACCATTGAACAATGCATATTACGTTCTTCTATCTGTTGAGCTTCAACAATTGTATTTGATTGATTTAATGGAGGTTCTTGAGGGGATGAATTAATTTCTATATCTTCTATTTGTTCAACCGGTTCTCTATCACGAGAAGATTTATTCTCATCCATTTTTATATTAATAGAAAAACTCTGATTCATTTATTATTACTTATTAAAATTATTTACCTCTTATTAAATTAATTTTATCATATAGAGATATATTTTATTAATCATCACAATCATCCATGCAGACACTATAGGCGAGGGTCTCCGACGCCCCGTCTCTCAAATGCTGGCACTCGGTGTTGCAAGCATTCTGCGCTTGAGCACTTCCCATTGTGAAAGACGAGGTGCGCATAAGGGTGCTGCACGCTCCCTCGTGGCAGATGTTGCTTGCACAGTCCGAGTTATGGTCGCAAGGGCAGCGGAACCTCCTACGCCGCAGTCTAGCGTTGCCCTGCGCGTGGGGTCCGTGTGTGGCGTAATAGGCGCTGCCTGGGGGTTCATCACAAAATCCTGTCCCTTCCGACGCCCCAGCAGCCGGGAGGGGGGCGGGTGGGAGGGGGAACCCAGAACAAGGACAGTCACCATCTTCCCATTTCAATACTTGGCCTGCCATCTGCTGCCCCTTCCGCTTCCAAAGGTCAACTGCTTCTTCCCGAGCCGCGGCGGCGCTCGCCGTGCCGTACGCGTTATTCGCTGCTTCTCCTGGGCAAGATATATCTGAGGTAGAATCCGAGTCGTAGTTACTGTATTCTTGAGTTCTGCAACCGATTACTTTTTCACTTGGTGCATTACCTTGACATTCCCATTGATCAGCCCTTAAACGACTCAAAGGTCCAAATATAGATGCAGTATAACTTGGGTCTGCATCTCGTGGTCCTTGAACAAATGTAGTATTGGGTGGACAGATACAACCATCTTCGGGTTGGACAGGAAGAAATTGATTTGAAGAATCAAGTAACCACACTTTCTGAGATTGCGTGTCGTGTTCTTCTGTTGCTTCTTCTGTTGTGGCCGTGCCGGGATGGAGGGGTACGGGGGGGCTATGACCCTTAGGGCCCAACCCACAACAAGGATTACAAGTCTTCGCACCACCGTTTACATTTTGCCATTGCCAGAGCGGCGTGACTGCTTTGTAACAATCCATATCGCTCCAGTTCGAGCTCCTGCCAGATCGAGGGACTGACGAGTTTTGAGGGCGGTCGCCGGTGGTGGGGTTCTTCTTCGCGTGAAAATAACACTTGTCGTCCTCGGCGTCCCAGGTAAAGGAGTTACACCTTGGATGCTGGGTACACATTGCCTTGCAGTTGGAGATGGAGTGAGAGTTAACGGAGTCGGAGCCCGACCAGGTTCTGCCGACTCTGTGTGTGTGCAGCCGGCCCTCCAAGTCACTCTCTATAAAGGGGTGCGCCGTTTTTCCATCGCCATGAAGACCGTAAGTGTCTTCAAGCCAATCGTCGTCATCGAAAGGGTCGTCGGGGGGCCACTTAGTATATAGCTCGAAGTCGATCGGCGTCTCGTCAGGCAGCGCCTCCCTCATCTTATTCTCTACATAGCCGACTGCGTCCTCTGGGTTGTTGACGGTGTCGCCCCACAGTCCACCCACGGTGCTGGCACTTGCCGACCCGCCACCCCCCCAGCTCGCCGCTTCGACCCTGGCCGCGCTTGTACGACCCACGTGGGGGTCAGAGCTCGCTTCGAACGCTGCACCATTACAAGCCCCATTACCACTCACCCTCTCATAATCACAAGTTGAAGTCCACCAATGGCAATTACCCGATCCAGCGCTGGGATGGGAGCCTTCCCCACCCCAGCCCGTCGTCGTCGTCTCCTGCTCCCCGCGGGCGACGCCTTGTTCTATTCTGGTATCATAATCAATTATATACTGTGCAACTGGGGCTTCGGGTGGGGGGCAGGTTGGGTAGTCAGTAGCGATGTCTATAGGAACTGGGCAAGATCGTTCTTTCTTTAATATAACATCCCCACCACCATGTATCCCATGTCGGTATCTGTCTCTACCGTGCCATTTCTTGGCTAATTCGGGACGGTCTCCCAGCGTCATGGCGGCCACTCCTCCAGCTGCCCTCCGCTCAGCGTTCGACGCTGAGCGGAGCGTGCCCCTTATGTGAATATTTGGAACACAGCCCTCTCCTCCCCCTAACCATTTACAAATATTATTGATAGAAGAGTGTTCTGGTGTGCTGTATGTTACTGTTTTATTATTCTCAACGATATCCAACGAATTATTAAGACCATATTTCCATTTATCTTCCTCATCTCCATCTGTGTGTGAGCCGGCGAATGATATACTGAACGGCCAACTCGCCGGCGACTGCCCTGCCTCCACACCCCTTTGTGATGCAGAGGCAATACATTTTTCTTCAGTAGTCATAGAATAACAGCCACCGTATCCTTTTGCAGTACCACTTATATCTCCACCCACTTCCGTCGGCGCGCTGATCGACGACCCCAGGCGGGGATGGAGGATGATGGGGTTTGCCGCCCGCTGATTCTCCAGCTCATCTTTGTGCTTTCGCTGGACCCCATCCCCACAGCTCCCAGGAACACCCTCATCTTCTGTGCACCATTTTTCATTGGATGTTATGGAATCTATATATGCATCTATATTCACTTTTTCATCTCCTTCTTGGATATTCAAACTAGAAGTTAGATCAGAAGAACATTGTGAAGTTAATTGAAGATTTCCATCTACATCATATCCTGATTTTCCGGGATTTCTAAGTGTGAAGTACGAACTCTGTTTTGAATTCCAAGTATCCGCCGACGTCAGTGGGTTCACCGCGCAATGGGGGCGGGGATCTAAGCATTTAGTTCCATCTGACTTCTCTTGAACGCAGTCTGCTTGGTATTTGCTAGTGGGGCAGGGACTCCACGTCGACCAGGATCCGGTGCAATCATCAGTACAATTCCTTTCACAACATGCCCGCTCTTTTGCCTTGCACATCCTTACAGCCTCTTCTGCATATACCCATTGATTGTCTCCACAAGATGTACCAGGATTACATGAACTTCTGGTAGTATCAATATTAGTAATATCACCAATACTCCCAGTATATAGTTTACATAATTCTCTACCTTCCACGTCTTGCCGTTCATCATCTAAATTAACTGGATCGTAATCAAACCCTATACAGTCTTCTCTATTTTTACATAGGTTTTCACATATAGCTCCTCTCTCCCCTCTCTGGACACGTCCTATTAATCCATTTTCATCCTCGCTTAGGTCAATACTTCGTAGGGTGGCAGGTTGGCCTCGTGCTTCGTTACTACAAGGACCAGATCCAATGCTACGAAAAATACCATCACAAGGAGCACAATTACTACAAGTTATTGCTCCAGAAGAAACCTCTATTGCTTGTGCTTCTTCTTGGGGAGTACTACCTTCACTAAAATCACAGCTTCCCAGCGGCGGGCCGGGGCCGGGGCCCGGGTCCTCATCACCATCCGCATTAATGGGGAGTTCGGTAGCCGCACCCAATTCGTCAATCTTCCACGTCAACTCCGCGCCCTTAATAGGAATGGTCGGCCACGCGTCCTCCGGCTGTCCGCTGTTAGTGCGGAGATCTCCGTTCTTAATATCTATATTTTTTTCCACTACTTTTATTGGACACGGCCTTTTTGAATTATAATCAGTAATGTCTGGACAAGGGCGACCACCATTAAGCGGGTTCTGCAGGATTTGGTAAGGGGTGGATTCGCTGCCGGGGGGGACACGTTTTTCTATACATCCACCAATATCGTCAACTGTCATTCCGGGAGTATAAATACATCCTGTATCAGAGCCCAAACATTGTTGTTCTCTTTCCCATTCATTACTTCCTGGGTCTACATTAAGAATGCGTCCTTCGCACGGGGGTGTTGGTATAGTGCTTTCTGATTCTGGTAAACATGTTGCTGGTATTACCCCCATAAACCCTGGTTCACACCGCGGGGCCACCGTCCCGATCTCCAGACTCCAGGGTAACCAGTGTACTTCACAATCTATTGGGCAAAGTTCTGTACACGTTGTTGTAAGTTCATTTTCTAGTCCTTCTTCATAAGGACAATCTTCCCCTCCATGAGCGGATTCTCTGGTTATTTTATATTTCTCTACGATAGTACCTTCTTTATAAATTGAAGTATCGTCACAAGCAGGGGCGTTACATTCTTGTTCCCATTCTCCAATACAGTCTTTTGGTACAAAATCACAACAGGTGTCTAACCATGTATCTCCACTAGGAGGTTCTGTCGTTGGTATTACAATAGATTCATAATTTCTTATTAGAGATTTATTATCACCACAAGAAAGTCCTGATCTATCCATTTCACTTTTACATGTAGCGGAACCCTCGGGAAGAGCAGTACAACAAGTATGTGTTATTTCATGTTCACCTGTACCGTCACCGTCAATAAAATCTAGGTATGATAGGTCTGATATTTCTAATTCCTTATAGTTGTCCTTAAACACCAGCGGATCATGTCCAGTCCCTTTTTCATGGCAAGGGTAATTTTTACATTGTAATTTACAACAATCATCTATTGTTTGTTTATTATCCACAGTTAGTGGTGGATCATCTAATAATGTATATATAGGGTCACATATAGGGTCAATACGCCTTGAATCAACACAAGATAAAGGCGAACAACATATATCGTGTCGGAGGTGGTGGACGACATTATCTAATTCTTCTGCCCCTTGAATTAAACCATATCCATTGGGACAAACAACATTATAACTTTCATCAACATTACCCGTACATTTTACACTTGTACAACAAGATGAAATACTATTTCCAAGCATATATTCTCCATCCGTTGTAGTTGTTAAATACATTCCTGTAGGGCAAGTAATATCTAAATTAGAATCTTCATTCCCACTACAATATGCTTTATCTACGCAGCACTGACTCACAAGATTACTCTTTATTATGTTTGAATTTTCTGTATACATTTTATCACTTGGACAAATAACATTATCTGAAGAATCGTCATTTCCACTACAGTATTTATCTTTATCATTAAGAAAGAGTACTACCCCTACAATTATTCCTATAATTACTATACCAACTATCAAATATAGTGCTGTATTGTCTTTTCCCATATGCATAGGCATATGCATAGACATAGGAGGATATACTGGCCCCATTATAAATAAATATATATATATATATATATTATTTTTATTCTATACTTTATAACTAAATGAAAATTGCTTTGAAAAGTTAGATACTTCTTCTTTAATATCATTAATTTCTCTTGAATAATCATTCTCTATATCAAATGGATCCCCAGATAAATTAGAATCAACTAAACTTTTAAATATCGATAATTTACATCCATTCCCCTGTATTTTTATCCCACACTCAATCGTCTTATGGATTAATTTAGATAAATTCTCACAATGTATTTTTTTTAATCCCCTTGTTGTCATTGCACACAAACCAATACGTATCCCCCCTGGTGAAAGGGCACTTTTATCTCCAATGATAGAGTTCTTATTAACACTAATATTAACTTTTTCAAGTATATATTCAACTTTACTTCCAGTTATTCCTTTATCCCTTAGATTAATAAGAAGTAAATGATTATCTGTACCGTTAGTAAGCACATTATACCCATAATCCATTAAATCTTTAGCTACTTCTGAAGCATTTTCCTTAACATTAATGATATATTCAGTAAATTGTGGATCTTTCGCTTCCTTTAAAGCAACAGCTACGGCTGAAATAACATTGTTATGTGGCCCCCCTTGAAGACTTGGAAATACCGCGAAATCAATTTTTTCCGATAAATGTTTCTTACTATAAATTAATCCAGAACGAGGTCCTCTTAGACTTTTATGTGTCGTTGTTGTAACTACATCCGCATATAAGAAAGGGTTATTTGCTTCTCCAACAGCCACTAATCCAGCAATATGGGCAATATCACATACTAAATAACATTCAACTTCTTTTGCAATTTCATAGATCTTGTCATATTCCCAATCACGGGAGTATGCAGAACCACCCGCAATAATACACTTGGGTCTAAATAAAAGGGCTTTTTCTCTTAAATCTTCATAATCAATTATTCCGGTTTTTGCATTAACACTATAAGGTAGAGATTCAAAGTATATACTTGTAGCAGATACTCTCTTCTTATTATTATAATATCCGTGGGTTAAATGCCCTCCACTCGGTAAATCAAGTCCCATGATACGGTCGTGGGGATTCAATAATCCTGTATAAACTGCAAAATTAGCAGGTGAACCGGAATACGGTTGAACATTGACAGACCATTCTTCTTCATCCAAATTAAATAAATCAAGGGCACGCTCCTTACATAATATTTCCATTTCATCAATATATTCATTACCCCCATAATACCTTTTCCCAGGTTGTCCTTCACTATACTTATTTGTCATTATTGATCCCAATGCATCAAGTACATTTTGAGATGTAAAGTTTTCACTTGCAATTAACTCTATTCCTTCTTTTTGTCTATCATATTCATTCCTTATAATAGTAGATACTTCATAATCATCAATATTCATTTATTATTATTATTTAAAATAATCTTAAATATTTATTTTAAATGCCAGAGGGGGGAAAAGAAATAAAACCTTCAAAACCAAAATGTATCACTGAATTACCGTGCCCTTTTGCAGGAATAAAATGTCCTTGCGGATGTGGACAAACATATTCGGGAATATGTCTACGGCCACACCCTTGTCCCTTATGTCAAAAAAATAAAAACGTTGTCTATTAAATTATTTAAACACATATCGTTAATAGATAGTAAATAAATGGTTGCGATTGGTATTGATTTAGGAACTACTTATAGCTGTGTTGGCTGGTGGAAAGATAATCGTTGTGAGATTATCGCAAATGATCAAGGGAACAGGACTACTCCCTCTTATGTTGCATTTAATGATACTGAAAGGCTCATTGGTGATGGCGCAAAGAACCAATCATCGATGAATCCCACAAATACTGTATATGATGCTAAAAGATTAATAGGTAGAAACTTTAATGATATTTCACTTCAAGCAGATCTAAAACAATTTCCCTTTTCTGTTGAAGATGATGGTAATAATAAACCAATCATAAAAGTAGACTATAAACAAGAAGAAAAAAAATATAGACCGGAAGAAATATCTTCTATGGTTTTATCCAAAATGAAAGAAACAGCTGAAGCTTATATAGGGGAAAAGGTAACTGATGCAGTCATCACTGTACCCGCATATTTTAATGATTCACAAAGACAATCCACAAAAGATGCTGGAATGATAGCAGGACTCAATGTACTACGGATCATTAATGAACCTACCTCTGCTGCTATTGCATATGGACTAGATAATAAGGAAAACTCTGAAAAGAATATTCTTATCTTTGACCTTGGAGGTGGGACATTCGATGTCTCATTACTTAATATTGATGAAGGTATCTTTGAAGTAAAGGCTACTGCTGGAGATACTCATTTAGGGGGGGAAGATTTTGATAATATCCTTGTAAATCATTTTATTCAAGAGTTTAAAAGAAAAACTAAATTAGACATAAAAGATAACAAGAGGGCTCTAAGGAGACTTAGGACTTCTTCGGAAAAAGCAAAAAGAACTTTATCCAGTGGAAACTCAGCATCTATTGAAATTGATTCTCTTCATGAAGGCGTTGATTTCTTTACATCTATTACACGCGCGAAGTTTGAATCCCTATGTATGCACTTATTTAATAAATGTATGGATCCCGTTATGAAAGTATTACAAGATTCAGGTATTAGTAAGAGTAATATTGACGATATTGTCCTAGTAGGGGGATCTACAAGGATTCCAAAAATTCAAGAATTATTAAGTAAATTCTTTAATGGAAAGGAATTAAGCAAGAATATAAATCCAGATGAAGCTGTTGCCTATGGTGCAAGTGTTCAAGCTGCGATTCTTTCGGGGACAACTTCCAAAGATGATAAAGCAAATGATGTATTATTACTTGATGTAGCGCCTCTCTCTTTAGGACTTGAAACAGCGGGTGGTATTATGACGAAGATTATTGAAAGGAATACAACAATACCCTCTAAAAAATCTCAAGTCTTTTCAACTTATCAAGATAATCAACCAAGTGTGACTATCCAAATATTTGAAGGTGAAAGGGCTATGACGAAAGATAATAATCTACTTGGCACTTTCCAATTAGATGGAATCCCCCCAGCTCCAAGAGGAGTACCGCAAATTGAAGTGTCCTTTGACCTTGATGCAAATGGAATAATGAATATTGAAGCATGTGATAAAGGTTCGGGAAATAAGAAAAATATAACTATTACTAATGATAAAGAAAGACTTAGTGCAGAAGATATTGAAAAAATGATACAAGAATCCGAAAAGTTTAAAAAAGAAGATGAAGAATTAAAAGGTAAAGTTGAAGCAAAGAATGAACTTGAGAATACACTTTTTCAAGCAAAATCAACAATTGATAAGGATACAGAAAAACTAGAAGAAAATGAAAAAGAATTACTTAATCAAAGGATCTTGGAAGATCAAAAATGGTTGGAAAGCGGTGATTATACAACAGAAGAATACAAAGGTAAAATAGATGATTTTAATACCTTTATTCAACCATACATAACAAAATTATATCAAGGACAAGATCAAGGGCAAGGGCAAGGGCAACCTCAACCCCAAGATGGAGTTGAAAAAACACATGATGAGGGTCCTTCTATTGATGAAGTAGACTAAATTACATTAAATTACATTAAATTACTCATATCATATGTTGTATTCTTTTTATCATATTTGGGATTCTCAAGCGGAATAGGTAATTTAGATATATCATTCAAATACATATCGTGTTGTTTCAATGTATTTGTCACATTTTTTACACTATAATCAATTACATCGCTATTTAAACCTTTAATAATCTCTAACATTTCATCAGGCGTTGAAAAACGTAGTCCTCCCTTTTGTAAATAAATAGATCTCATAATTGTATATATTTCTTCATCAGATTGTTTTGATATTACTTTATCTGTATTTTTAAATACATTGTAACGGATATTCTGTTGGATATCCTCTCTGTTTTTCATCGAAAAGAAATAATCACTCATTTTTGAACTCTCAATAATACCCTTTAAAGAATTATCCTTGTAATTATTATATAATAATTCACTCTCTACTTTTTTATATTCCTTTATTTTTTGAATATCTGATACACGTCCATTAAAATTAGATGCTTCCATTTATATATATTATAAAATAATATATATATTATTTTAAATGATTAATCCCAAAAATTTATTCAAATATCTAGTTATGCTTATTATTGTTTCCATCTCCACATTCTATATACCAAATTGTTCTATTATTAATGAACACGCGATCTATATCGGATTACTTGCGGCCACCACCTTCGCTATTTTGGATAAATGTATCCCAAATACTATTATTATTAAAGAAGAAGAGTCTATTTAAATACTAGGTATATACTGCCATAACAAAGTACCACATATCTTTTCCCATATTTTATCTTGTTGTTGTAATTTTTCGCGACTTTTTAAAAGTGGAAAATATACTAATAAATCATCCAATTCAAGTAATTCACAAAATTTATGTAAAACATAAGAATAAGAAAGGAAGTTCTTTCTCTCAGAAGGACAATGTTTCATAAAAGGAGTTTGAATTTCTTTAAACATCATACGTAATTGCTCCTCATACTGCCTTGTTAATATTGGTGCTTTTTCTCCATTTAAAATATTTATAATATGTGGTATATGCTCATAATATTTATTAAATTTTAATTTCTTTAATATCTCCCTTACAACCTTATATGATAATTCATCGCGTTTAATAAATCTATTCTTATTTAATTCTTTTAATATTCCTTCATATACTTCTTCCGGTATGTCTGTCGTCTCTTTTGCTTGAAATTGAGCAAGCCATTCATTAAAATGATTAATCCTCTTATATGCAAAATAAGATGATTCCCTTGGTGGATCCTTATAAGAAACTTTTTCGGAATTAATTATAATTGATTCAGTATATCCACATTCTTCACACAATAATACACTATCTATATGTTTTAATAATAAAATATTATTACAAATTGGACAGATATCATTTTGTAGTTCTGTTTTTATTGATAAAATATTATCATCAACCTTCACCATATATTTATTAATTAGATCATCCCCTGTATTCTTTTTATTTTTCTTATTCATAAAATCTAATACTGTTACTTCTCTATTTGGTACTCCTTCCACATTATCCTTTTTTGAATAATATTCATTTAATATACTAGAAGTATCTAAATAATACTCAATTTCTTCGCGTTTTTTTTCTTCACATTTCTGTATGTCTTCATTCAACACCCTTATAGACTCAATATCTTTCCCGTGATCCTTGAGTTTATCTAATTCCTCTTTTTTACTATCCAATATCCCATCGTTTTCCTTAAAGTCCTGAATTATATTATTATGTATCGCATCTATGGTTACCCTTGTATCAGCAACTATCTTCTTCAATGGCTTATCCTTAAAAGACATTTTATATTCCTTTAATTATAAACTCTTTAAATAAAAAAAACCAGAATATATTTTTATATTTGTAATTATTAAATAAGTATGGGTAATACTAGAAAATCATCTAGAAGGACAACTAGAAGAAATAGAACAACCAAAAGAAATAGAACAACCAAAAGAAATAGAAATAGAACAACTAGAAGAAATAGAACAACCAAAAGAAATAGAACAACCAAAAGAAATAGAACAACTAGAAGAAATAGAAATAGAACAACTAGAAAAACAATGTCTAAACGTAGAAGACAAAGAGGTGGGGGATTGACGCTGGAAAAAGAAAATTCACTTGAAGTTCCAGAAGACCTAGAAGAAATAATAGTCGCAAATAATTGTTTATACAAAAATTATAAACGTTTCACCGATGCATTCAATAGGGAGAAGGCAAATATAGGTAATGATAATCAAGGTTCTTATTCTAACTCCTTTACTGAATATAAATTTTTAAAAGGTGCATTACAACATTTAATAGATGTATTTAAGAAAAAAATTTCCCCATTTTTCACTTATAAAGGGGAAAGTAATCAGATGATTTATTTTGATGATAATAATAATGTGGTGTTTGGGGGCATACTTAATAAAAAATTAGAAGAAGAAATTGCCGAAATTAAAAGTAAACTCCATACTTATGAAAATACAGAACCTAAAACAGAAAATATAAAAAATGAGATAGAAAAATTAAATAAAGGTACTTCTGCTTTCTCGTCGGTTAATGATTACTACATAAATCTAAAGAAATTTTTAGAAAAAAGAAAAATCGTGAAGAGTGATCTACAACGTTCCAATCACCCAGAAATGCCCCTCAATGGTTTAGTGGAATTAAAACAGTTAATTCAGACAGTTATTAATATTGAAGTATTAACCATTAAACCAGAAGGGGGATCACAGGGATCACCCGACTATGTAGAAGTTAGGGGTGGGGATAAGGGTGAGAAAAAGCGTAAGAAGAAAAAGGCTTCGAAGGATAATTCTCTGAAGAAAAAGAAGAAAAAGAAGAAAAAGAAGAAAAAGAAGAAAAAGGAATCAACATACAGTAATACCTCTCAATCATACAGTAATACCTCTCAATCATACAGTAATCCCCCTCAGCCATACAATATCCCCCCTCAATCATACAGTATTGAAGGTGATTTACCTAATATAGTTATGGGTGCACAAAATTTGGGTCAGAAAATGGAGGAAGAGGATGATAAGTGCTATCAATTAAATGTTGAACATATAAAAAAGGATGTGGTAAAGGTTCGTATCGATTCATTTAACGAAAAGGACTTCGGTTGGCTTCAACGATTTGAAAAAAAGGATATAGATGATAATACCACCCTTACAGATTTATTTAATATAAAAAAATATCATCCGCGAAATGACACACTCTTACTACCCCCACCACAAATTGAAATTAATGAAGAAGGACATAAATTACTTATAGAACAACATCACCTCAATCAAGGGATATTCATAAACTTATACATTTTAATAAAAGATTACTTCAAAAAATATGAATCAGATAATAATAAATTATTAGCAAAAGAACCCGAGATTATAAAAATATTCCAGAAATTCATAGAGGAAGAACCCCACACAGAAGAAATAAAATTACTAGGTAAGCTTAGTGAAAGGTTCAACTCTGATTCATGCAAACTTTATGACTTCTATAAGTCAGGTTTATTTAACGATGATTCTAAAGATGATTCTATAGATGATCTCCCCGCCCCCCGTACAAGGAGGAAGGAGGATATAGACTCAGAAACTATTCTGAAAAGGGAACCATGGGATAAAAGAACTTTTGAAGTCATAACAAAAAACCTCGGACTGGACATCAACGAGGATAAAGATAAAAATATGTTGTGGATTGTTGAAGAGGCAGCAAACGCACCTATACCCATTACACAAAGAAGGGTAGAATATGATGATACAGAAAAAGATGAGGATTCAGAACCTCTCATCGCCAGAAAGATGAAAGGAAAAAATGTATATTATTACTACTGGAATAAGCATACAGAAAAAAGTTCCTGGACTCACCCTATGGAACATTACTATAAGGAACTTGTTACCAAACTAAAGGGGGGGTACCCATTAGAAATCGGGGATGCTCGTACATTAAATGAACACCACAATGAAGCCAATTTACGTGTTTTACGTATCCTTACAGAAGATAGTGAAGTAAAAGGTCCTACTGATAAAGATGTTAGTGATAGTAGTTATAGTAGTGACGGTGATGAGGATGATAAAGGTTTTGAGGATGAGGAGGAGGATGAGGATGGACAGGATGAGGAGGATGAGGGTGGACAGGATGAGGAGGATGAGGAAGAAGTTGAGGAAGAAGTTGAGGATGAAAAATCTAATTCCCAAATCAATTTTAAGCCACCCCCGTCAGAACGCTGGCCCAGCAGGTTGAGAAACAAGACGAAAAGCATTTTTAGCCGTTTTAGAAAACGCTAATATTGATTATTAATTATCTTATTGAATGTTGTTAAACTGATACATATACCTTCTTCTATATCAATCTTTTTAAGAATATCTTTTTGAGATAAATGACTATATTTATTATAAAATTCCTTTATTTTACCAACATCTTTTTCAGTAAATTTTTTCTTTGATATAACTTTTGATTCACATTGTTTCCATTCCAATAATCTCCCCTGAGTTGTTTTTTTCCATCCTTTAACTATTATAGTTCCATTCGTGACTCTTAAATGACAAACCTTACATAATGGTACTAAATTATACTCTATATTCTTATGGTGATTATCAATCATATTATTCTTATCAGCATATTGTTGATCTTTTATATGATGGGTCTCTAAAGTATCGCTCTTTACATTACATATATTACATTCGTTCATATAAACCTTAGGATTATATTGTGACTTCTTCGTAGATTGTACATTATTATTTTCAAAATTAGTTTGAACTTTCTTTGCAAAAGCTATAAAATCCTTTGATAATCCCATTGCATCACATACTTTTAACCCATATATTGATGGACCAGATCCTTCCGCTAATTTACGATCATATATTAATAAATCCTTTTCCTTATCGTGTTCAATTTTTAAATGATATATTTTCAAATTAGTTAACTGTTTTACCTCATCTATCTTTGTTAACTCATGTAAATGTGATGTAAAAATAAATGATGCACCACGTTTACATAATGTATCGAGGCCAGCACTGATTATACATAAAGCAGAGGTTGTTTCCGTACCAGAACATAATTCATCCCCCAAAATTAAAGAGTTCTTATCTGCGCGATTTAAAATACCCTTTAGTTCCTGAATCTCAACAGCAAAAGATGATTGAGATCTAAATATATTATCATTATTTAATATCCGTGTAAATATTTGTGTATATGGTTTATATGTAAATGTTTTCGCAGCAACGAATAAACCAGCTTGAGCAAGAATAATATTCAACCCGACAGCTTTCATAAATGTTGATTTTCCACATGCATTTGTCCCAAATAATAATATACCATCCTTATCATCTTTCTTCCCCAATGAGATATCATTTGTAATATATTCCGTCTCAGTATGGATCTTCTCTACAATCGGATGTCTTATCCCAGTACACTCAATAAAACTTTTTTCCATAGTATCACATATTTCAGGTCTACAATATCCATTCTGAATTGATATTTTTGCTCCCGCACAATAACAATCTATTTCAGCCAGAAAAGAATAAAACTGTTTTAATCCTTCGCCATATTTATGAAATAAATAAATAACCTTTTTATCCCATTCCTCTTTATTCATTCTTTTGACCTTATCCTGAATTTCTATTAATTTACAAGATATCTCTTTACACTTATCAACCTGTATTATCGTTGATGAACCATCTTTTTTCTTAAATCCAAAATCCTCTTTTCTAAATGTATACAATTCTTTAGAACCTTCTTTCACGTGGATAGCCTTACCATCGATATTAGCTAATCTCTCCTTAAAAGTTTGCGCCCTCTTATTTGTACAATAAAAAAACCAATCATTTCTTTCATCAAAATCCAATTTTACACTATTCTCAGAACCATCTAATAATTTAGAAAAACGATTCCCAATTAAAATTAATTGATTATAATAATCTTCAGTCAATCCCCCATACACATCTAGATCCTCATTAATACCAGACCGCAAAATAGACTTCTCTAAATTACCAAATTGCGAAAGATTATGAAAAATAAAAATATCTTTACATTCTTTATAATATTCATTAAATATTTCAACTTTCTTATCATTATATACATCGCTACTTTGCAATATACTTAAGAATTGAATTACATATTCATATGACAATGTATCCGAAAAAAAATCACTCGGTTGAAGGATTTTTAATCCCATCTTTCTCAATGATTTTTCTAAATCAGATACTTTCCTTAATACTGAATGAATATCCTCATAGTAATTATTCTCTCTAAATATATCTATCATATCATAACGATAGAGTATCTCTTTTTTATCCAATGAAGGATATAATAATCTTTCCTTAAATAACCGTCTCCCCATTGTAGTTACACAAGAATTACAGATTGATAATAAAGACTCATTCTTTCCCTTAAAATATGAATAATTATTCACTACATTTAACTGACGTATCGAATTTGATGTTAAACATAAGGAATGAGTATTATTTACATATTCAGGGATCGCAATATTCATTAAATTATCGGTCAAATGATCTTGAATATATTGTAACATATATATATATGATGTAACTAATTCAGGCTTCATTTCAAGATCAAAATGCTCAATTGGTGTCATCATAATATTTAAATTAAATACCTTCTGTAAGAACTCGTTCTGATAGGATACTTTCTCATAATCCTTATTATCGTAATGATTTACTTGAATAGAATTATGTTGAATATCCCATTTCTGAATGATTTCATTCTCACTCAACAAAAACCCATTACATTGAAACAATAACTCAGATGGATTATAAAAATGAATATACCTACCTACCTCGTCAACCCATAACTGATTATCATTAACCTTACTAATTATATAATGGAGGTAATTTTTACCAGTAGATAAATCTATCGTTGATAAACCAGTAATATAAACCTCCTTATTCTGATAATTATTTTTCTCAATATAGACAGACATTAAGTATCTTGTATCGTTCTTATTATAATCCTCTATTGCTGTTCCAGGAGACACTATTCGTGTAACTCCCCTCTCCGGATTTGGTGGAGATGTAATTTGTTCAACAATAACAACTGTATAATTATTATTAAGTAACATACTCTCATACTTTTGAATACTATAAACAGGGAATCCTGCTAATAAACAATTCCCATATGATATCTCTTTTTTCTTCTTATTTTGTTTAGTAACCTGTAATGAATTATTCAAAATATTTTGACAAATATAATATATATCCGGACCAATACTGACCTCGTCATTAATAATAGAAAAAATATTAAAATGACTCCCCGCTTGCATTAAAACAACTGTATTTTCTCCATATTTCTTTGTATATTTCTCATGATATTCAATGTATTTCTTTGTATGGTGTTGTGTCTCCATTTTATAAATTACTATATATTTTTATGATGATATCTTTATATATATTAGTTATTAAAGGAGATAATGTAAATTATCTAAGAACCTCTTTACACTATTTATTGTACCATTCTTATTCCTACATATCTCATTCATTTCCTTTAAAAAGTTATACCTTTCATTTAACTCTCCATATTCCATTTTATATCCACTATCTTGCCTCTTAGAAAAATACTCTTTTACTTCCTTTAATTTTTCTTTATCATAATTATTCATTTCATCAATATATTTGTCATAGATCTCTTTCTCGCTTTCAGAATATAAATAAGGTTTGATAAACCTTTTATTATCTCCTTTATCCCGTTTTCTATCCATCGTATTAAATATTTCCTTTTTTATATCACATTTAACCATTTCATTAAAAGTTTTAGATATTTCATCTAAGACCATACGGGGAAATGTGCATTGCATAAAATATATAAATCCTTTAACTGTCATCTTCTTCTCTCCATCGATACGAATAATAGTTATAGTACGGTCCTCAAATATCTCGGAAGGCTTCATAAATATAATGTACGGTTTTAGAACCCTTATCATTAATTCAGCATACTGTAGTTCATAGTTAATATCATAATCTTTAAGATTAATATTCTCCATCACACTATATTTTATTTCAGTTTTTGTTTGATTCATCTCTTTTTTTTCAAATTTATTTAAAAATAGTCTATTAATTTAGATTAATGGGTATTAATGAAACACTCCACGATGCAATCATACTTAATATAATCTCATATACAGATAAAACAAATACAAATATATATGATATGATACGTAAATTAATTAGTGATTTAAATTGGTTCCTTTCTCCGGATCCAAAAGAAAAAATGTTTCTAACTATTCACGAAACCCTTACCAAACATACATCGGGCACAATGGAATTCTTTTATTTCTTATCCCAATACCCACATAAAGAAGGGAACATACTGGATTGGTTATTGAATATTAATACCCATTTAAATCAAAACTGGAATAATTTAACCTTTTTTGATATCTTATCATACCTCCTCTTTATACAATCAAATTGCCATCATAGATGTAGATCAACTTCCCGAAAAGAACCATATTATCCAAAAATTTGTAAGTCTCCCGAATCTTTTAAAGATTTCTTTTATATCTCTAAAAATGGCCTGAATATAAAAAAAGATAATATTCTAATTACTATTAGACAAAAAACAAAAAAATATGAATCACTCGCAAAATGGTGGACAAATAGATACCACGAAGATAAAAAAAATATGCTTATGTATTACGACCTTGCTTCATATAATATCAATCCATCTGTAAAAACATTGGGGTGGACATCTAGATATAACGATTACTTACCGATGGGATCTATTATAAATACCCTTCGTGAAATCAATCACCTCCCACCACTTAGTGGAGACTTTTCTTTAGGATTTATATCAGGGACATCCGTAGAAAATGATAACCTCCACTTCTCAATTTCTCTCCAAAAACGAAAAAATTGTAGTAATGAAGAAAAAAATATATTTCGTAGTGAAACGAACAACCTAATAAACCATAATTACTCCGACTTTATTCACTATTCTATTCTTGGATTTAGTTTAGGTTTATTTCTCTCAACTATTTTTAAACATGATCAACCTAAAATTGAAATTGAAGAATACCGCCACCAACTACCCCCAATGAGGAGATAATTCACGCCCAATTCTGACACGTATTGTTACTGTAGCATTCATACATAGAAACAATTAAATACCCATAACTTATACATAATGGCCAAAAATAAAGGTTCGTATTTAAGAATTGAATGCTTTCCCAATATTTATCAACATCCTGAAGTATTACTAACACAATTATATTTGTACTCGCATATCCAATAATAACCCATTTTAAAATTATCCCTAATTTCCTTAAACTCTCTCTATATTCACATACCTCCACCACCCCTTCATTAATTACAATACCTTCTAGTTCATTATCATTCATACCATCGTCCTCTTCGTCTATAATAGGTATTATTGTACTCTTACAAATCATACATTCATTATGATCTATTATCCATCTATCCCAACAGTCTCTACATATATATGCATCACAACAATCCTTAATACCATCTCCAACCGTATCTTCTATAGTATCTTCCTCTAAACATACATGACATATTCTTTGCAGAGGCATAAAAAAAATTTACCTTATATTTCTTATTCAGTATCCCTTAAATAATTATCATTTTACATCATCCATTATATTATATAGTATATAGTATATATGCCAAAGAAGCCCAAAAGTTCGAAAAGTTCGAAACGGCCCAAAAGTTCGAAACGGCCCAAAAGTTCGAAAAGTTCGAAACGGTCTCCTCCAAAGCAAGCTTGGGGGCCTATTGATGATGACCTTGCCCCTAATTATTCAAAGAGGGAAATTTCTAAAAAATTAAATAGAGATGACGTACGTAAACAGCAAAGTGCGAAAAGAAATAGGTTATCCAAAAAGAAGAATTCTGCCAAAAAAACAAATATTACTTTGAAAGATTATGATAATGTTCAAAAAACATTATTGAAAAGGGAAGAATCAATACAAAGAGACAGAGAAAGATTATTACAAAAAGAGAAAAAGAAAAAAGAAAAAAGTCAAAGAAAAAAAGCAGCGACAAGAATACAAAGTGCAACAAGAGGTAGACAAAGTAGAAAACAAACGGATTGGAAAAAAAGAACTGAACC
>CETY01032375.1_pt1 | contig 28794 bp, 44 predicted proteins | sample 361551 | NCBI WGS metagenome assembly CETY01 (sample SAMEA2623135, study PRJEB7988) | marine metagenome | biome: marine biome (ENVO:00000447); feature: deep chlorophyll maximum layer (ENVO:xxxxxxxx); material: "saline water (ENVO:00002010), including plankton (ENVO:xxxxxxxx)" | depth 45 m | reverse complement strand
TTCTACTGTTGCTGCTGTTTCTGCATATAGTGTTGAAACTTGTGATGATGATAATTCTTTTTGGAATATTCTAAATTGGTCTATTTTACCTAATAAGTTATTACCTCCTGATGAATTATTTGCACCTAAATAATTAGCACTACCATCAGCAGCCTTACTAATATTGCCTGTTGTATGTTCTAAACTGCCATTTACATATATTTTTGCAGGACTTCCACTTTTAAAAGTAATTACTAAATGATACCAAGTATTTGCATTAAAAGATATTCCGTGATTAAACCAACCACCCCCACCAAAATTAGCTTTATTAGAATCTGTTGATGTAGCTCGAAATATTATTCTATTTCCTGTATTAAATTCAAATACAGTTTGTGTGCCACTTGTTGCACCTGTGTTAAACCAAACAGATAAACTGTGTTCATTAGTGTCTATAACACTACTTGGAATTGTAACTACACCTGCATTTGTAAAATACCCACCTGCACCAAACTTACCACCATTAATAGAATGTCCTGCAGCACCATTACCCTCGTATAACATTACTCCAAAGTGTTCTGATGGTACTAATCCTCCTGCTGCCGCAGCTCCCTGTAATAATCTCTTATTTACAGCCATATTTAATCTATATTAGGGAAATCGTATGTAATAACTTTTGCTTTAGTAGTTAGTGCATTTATTTCCGATTCAACTGTATCTGATAATTCTCTTAAAGCTACTCTTGCATCAACTATATCTTCAGGTACATCAGCTCCATTATCCATCTCTCTAATTATATACCAATCTGTTTTTGCAAGTTCACCACCAATTCTACTTTTAAAGTTGTTAATCGCCTGTTCTTTCAATTCGCTTACTGTTTTATCAAATGATTTATTAGACTTGTCTTTTCTAAATACAGTTGCTCCTGTGTCCCAATATATCTCACCAAGTGTGTGTATTCTTGAATCATAATTTTCATCTATGATTACATCAAATAGTCCAGCATTTCTTAATGCATCAGCTGACATAGCTCTCGCATTTAAATGATGACCTGTTGAAGATCTAAATGATTTTGGTACGTCTGGGTACGTTGTGATAATTCCGTTGTTGTTTACTGCTTTCATATTATACTGCTTCTTGTGAAATTGAACCCCATTGTTCAGTAGCTCCATTTGTAGATACTACTTGTATTAAGTTTGAAACTGTTCCATCATATGTACCGCTTATCTCTTTTAAAGATGTTGGCAGTGTTAATGCAAAGTCTCCTGTTACTATAATGTCTTTAACCATTCCTGTTGATACATTACTAAATGTTAATGCTGTTGCTTCAGTTATTGTAAGTGTATAAACTTGTGCGTCTGCAAAATCTATATCTACTGTTGCTGCTGCTGTTAAGGCATCTATCGTTGTGAATTCATCTGCTAGTTTAGAGTATGTTATTGAATCATCTGCTACACCAGCACCGTCATATAACTCTGTAAAGTTATCATTAGTTTTATCAAATGCGGATCTTATTGGATCTCCTGTTCCGTCATTTGCTGTTGTTCCTATTCCTATTACTTGTTTTGCCATAATTAATAAATTGTTTTATCTGCTGTAAATAATGTGCTGCTTGCTAATACTAGCGTTGTGTCTGCTCTAAAATACGAACCGTCAGCGTCAAAAGGATATATTATACCCCATCCATTTTCTTCATTTACATTTCCCCACCACGATACGTCATATATTGTTCCAAACATACTATTACAATAAGTTTTTTAATTTTTTGTTATTCTTTGTCAAGTCTATAATGTATTTTTTTAATCTTTGCATGTTATAGGCTTTTGGTTTGTATTTTTTCTTTATAATACCCATCCCTCAAAACTAGCATCTTTATCAGGATATACATCCTCGTTAGAGTTACTCTTGTATTCTGGAAAACTGTCATTATTAAAGCTCATGTAGCTAATAAATCTGTCCGTATAGTACTGGGCTAAATTTCTTTCCTTTTCAATAAGAAAGTCAATTTCCGTTTTGTCTACGTTTGTTGCATTTTCGCTAGAGTGTTTGAAGACTCCTTTATTAGCGAGTGTATATGCAGCAAAAGGCAAATACTCTACCATAGCCCAGTGAATAAGCATTGGCTTTACATAATCTGTAACTAAATTTAAATAACTTCCAGTTAAACTACTTGCTATTATGTCAGCTTCTATCTTATTTAATAAATCTGTACCTAAATAGTTTTGAACATGAATGTCTTGTGCTATCTTGATAAACTGAATAAACTTATCAGTATCAACATTACCATTCATTGCTGTAAACTTTACTATATCTTTTCTACTAATTAATAATGCTTGTGCCATTTTTATCTAGGGTTTTTATATCCGTTATTTGGCATATCTATTGGTCTAGTTGCCACTTCTTTCTTGTTTTTTTCTGGTTTAAAGCCTTCTTTTCTTGCTTTGTTTACTGTAACTTCAGATCTAGGATTTTTAGGATCTGGATTCACACCTTCTTTTTTACTCATATATGTTTTACGCATCCAAAAATGATGACAATTAGCACCACCTTTATATAACCATATATCATAAGTTTTAACTGAACCTTTAGGTCCAAAACCAGCATTTACTTCTTCAGATGACATTTTATCTATATCTTCTTTTCTATAAATCTTTTTTGCTGATACCATTTTTTGACAAAAATCTCTAGAATTATCGCTTACTTTTAAAGGTGCATATTGATACCTTACTCTAAACCTTAAACCCTCTTCGTTTTCTCCATCTTGTTCTGATTTAGCATTTGGTCTTGCAGTACCTGTTTTTGCTAGTCCTATCATTTTATCTAATCCTTCTTCTTGTTCATGGTCTACAGCTCTCTCGTCTACAAGCTCCCAACCATCATCTAAAAGATCCTGCTCGTCTTGACCAGTCTGAATTAATTTATCAGCTATATTGTTTAATGTTTCATCATCAATATCTGATGATAATTTAACTCCTGTCTCTTCTTCTCTTGCTTCGTCTGTTACAGCATTGTCTGTTTCTATGAAAGCAAGCGGCTGAAGCGTTTTAAAGTACAAATTAAGGCTTATCTCGTTCACAGCGAGTATAGAGTCTATACAGCCAATTAAAAGGTCCTGATAAGGCTTTATTGTAACGTTGTCAAATAACAAAGAAGCTGTCTTAATTTCATCAGAGTTTGATCCTAATCCATTATTTTCTGTTCTTATACCTAGAAGTAATGGTGATGTTACTCTGTGTCCTATAATAAGTTTATTTGAACATTCTGTAGATAAATACTGATAATGTGCTGGTGCATCATTTAAAGGTACATCATCTATTGTTGTTTTGCTTTCTGCGTTGTTGTTAAATGCTATAATTACTTTTTCTCCTCTTGCTCCTGTAAGCTTACTCATTACATCTGACTTAACCTGCATTTGCTTTTCTCTATCTGGAACACCATTATTAAAATTAACAACTTTAGTTCCTGAAAAATTGTTTTGCACATCATTGATTAAATAGTCTGATATTTCTGACTCTAATTCAGCATAAGCTAATGCTCCTTGATAATCTACTGGACAATAATAGTCATATCCACTTACATATCTTTTTACAATTTTAATCTCTGGTTCTTTACCGTTACCAAATCCAAAAGCAGCTATTCTTTTAGGTTTACTATTTGCTTTTATCTTGCTCCAATCATGGAAATAATAGTATGCTTCAACTTCTCCATCATCATTACATTTTTCAGCTCTTAATGTTTGTCTTGGGAAATGCTCTGACTTTACTACTTTACCATCTTGATATAAAACCTGAAAACTTCCTTCTCCTAATAGTTTTAAATCTAGAATTACATTTCTTAAATCTTCATTTTTAAAAATAGATCTCATTGCAGCATACTCATCTGGTTTCTGTGAGCTGTCTGTTGCATCTAATCCCTTACCATATATTAATTGCGATATTCCTTGAATAATTGCATTGTTTGTTGCAGAATTAATAAATAAATTAATTAAGTAAGAATAGTAATCATTGTTTTCTCCGTAATTAACCCAATCCCTATGTTTATCTTCTGATATTTTAGGTTTATTATATTCTGATAAATTTACTATGTGTAGATTCTCCATATTATAGTACTATAAAATCGTTTGTTGTTTCTTGTGGTTCATACTCGTTATTATTTACTGAATAATTTGTTACAGTTTGATTAGTACAAAATATTTTATCTTTATAAATAACATTTCCACTTTTTTTAATTGTTAGTGTATAAAACGTATCTTCCACTAACGTAAATACATCTGAATACTGATAGTAATAATCTAGTAAAGTAAATGTATTTGTATCTTCATCATATACTGATGAGTTTGTTGTTTCATTTATAATTGATATGTTATAAATGTTGCTGTCAGATGCTTCGTATTCTCTTGGAATAAAATTTATCGTTTGAGAACTAGAACTGTTCTGTAATATTATCATATTATAACAATAAAATAAATGTTATTTTGTTAATTATTAAGCATAAAAAAAGGCACCAATTAGTGCCTTCTTTATCTAATTTAAAGGATTATTAAGAGTTAGTTCCTTCAGTTACTGTTACTGTAGCTGAACCCATACCTGCATATGGATCTGCTGCTGTAGGACTATCTAAAAATTTAGCTGGTGAAGTTTCCTGTGCAGTGAACGCTAATGTATAACCTGAAAGGTCTCCCATTGCTGCTCCTGTTACTATTGTTCCTCCACTTACGTCTGCTCCATTTTCTAATCCCATTACCATAACATTACCATTATAATCTTCTACTGCTATATGTGGTCTCCCATATGCTAACAGCTTTAATTCTTTATTATCCTCTTTAGATAATTTTTTTAATGTTATATTTAATGTTTGCTCAAAAAATGTTGTTCCATTTTCTCTTGAGCTATTTACTGTTGTTTCAAAAGATGAATTTCCTTTTAAGTCATATTCAAAAGCTACAAAAGTTCCACTCATATCAGTAATTTGTTCGTCTGCACTTGTTACAGTTCCAAAATCACCAAAATCAGTAAAATATACTTTTTTTATACCTCCAACTACGTCTTTACAAGGTTCTTTTCTTCCTTTAGTTAAATCACAAGCCATATTATTTTTATTTTTTAAAAAAAAAGGTAGGCAGTTTAGCTACCTACCCTTTCTTATGTTATACAATCTTTAATTACGAAGTCGCGTAAAGCACGATATCTGACCCAATCGAATGCTGAATCCCAGCAGTGAAACGCATCACAATTCTCACATTTTGAGAACCATCAAGATCAGCCATGTCTAATACTTTTACTTCGTTGTGGTCTGATAATAAACCTGTACCGAAGAATAAGTTTGATTTTTCTGCAGCAACTGCGTCATTGCTAGATAAACCTTGTGCTAGTACAACTGGAATACCATCAAACTGAAGACCTGCTCCTTTTGAGTACCACTGTGTACCTTGATTATTTGTACCTGCAGCTCCTAAACCAGATGCTCCAAATCCACCTAATGCTCTAACGTAGTTTCTATACATGTTAGAAGGTAAGTAGATAGTCATATCTTCTGAACCATATGCTGCAGAAGGAATAGCGTCAGCAATTTTACCAAGCTCTGTAATAATGTTAGCTGCTGTTGATGCTGTACCTGTTACGTCATTAACGTCACCATCAGCTCCTAATGTAGTTATAAAACCTGCGAATTCGCCATCGTTGCTGTCAGTTCCAGTCCAGATATTATTTTCGATTTTTTGAGCAACTTTAGCTGATACATGTCCTAACAAGAAATCAGAAAATGATGGAGGTAAAGTTTCTCCTATAGTCGAATAACCCATAGAAATCGCTTCCCAATCTTGAACGTAGTCTTTTTTACAAAGCTCTAAATTCACTTGGAATTCTTCTGGTTGTAATATTCTCTCTGTTAAAGTTAAAACATCTGCTTGACCTGAAAAGTCACATGCTCCGTTTTTAACAATACTTGTAGAAGCAACTTTTTTCATTACTTCTTTGTATTTCACGTTTGGCTTAACTGTGATTAAATTGTTAGCCAATGTGTTTCCACTTAAAAGAGCTGCAGAAACATATTTTCCTGCAAATTCTCCTGCATAAGTAGTAGTTATTGATGTTGTGCTATTTGCCATTTTTATTTATTTTAATTAAAATTTGATATTGTTTGCATTACCCTGTCTAAAGTATTCATAGGTCTAGAATTTGAAGGAATGTTTAATTGTGTTTTTTCTTCACTTTCTGGATTGTGTTTTACTTTTTCTACTTCAGATAAGATTTCTTTTGTTGGTTCTTCAGATAATTCTTCTTTAACATCTTCAGAAGCCATTTCTTCGTCTTTTTTACCGTAACCTAATTCTTCAATCATAGTTACAATATCTTCAACGGCTTTTCTTACTTCCGCTAACTCTTCTTTTGTAGCGTAATCTGCTGCAGCTTCAACTTCTTCCACTTCAGCTTCGCCAATAGAAGCAATTATACCTTCTTGCTCTATGGTTAATTTTAAACCATCTTCAAGAGTGTATTCTCCAACTGGTAGAGCAACTTTTTCGTCTTCAGTAACAATAAAGATCTCGTTACCAGCTTCAAAAGCTTCTGCTTCTACTGTTGTACCATTTTCAAGCTGCATAGTTGCAAGCTCTACTTTTGTTTCCTCTACTTGATCTTTAGCTAATTCAGTAGTTTCTTCTTTAGTCTCTTCAAGATTAATATCTTGCTCCTCTAAATTTACTTCTATTTCTGCAGCGTTCATACCTAGTAGGTCTTTTACTTGTTTTAACATTTCTGTCGCTTTCATAGTATTACAATTAAATTAATTTCTGTTTGTTATATTTTTAAGCTTTAGCTTGAATTATAAACCACTCTGTTCCGTTGCTCCAAACAGTTACACCTTCATATTCCTTATTAACTCTATATGCAGAAGAAGAACCATCTAGTGTTTGACCAGAAGCTGGTGTTAAATCTGCATGCGTTGAGGTTGAAAATGTTGTATCAGATATAATTCTGATTACTCTGTTTGTGTTCGCTGTGGTTGTAGCATCTGGCAAAGTAAGTTCTATAGTTCCTGCTGATCCTGACCAAGTAAGAACAATAAGCTCACTATTTGTATAAGTTGAACTTCCTAAATCTACAGTACCACCTGCTACGCTAACTGTTAATGTAGTAGGAACTAAATAGTTTACAATGTCTTTTACTGTTGAGTATTTTGTTTCACTGCTTTGTACTACAGGTATCAATTCTGTTCCTTGTAATGCTGTTGCAGCGTTTAATGCTGATATTTTTTTATTTGCCATTTTTTTATAATTCTATTTTATCATTATTTTCTTGTAATATGTATTCTCCATTTTCTTGCAACAAAAATCCTATTGGTCCTGTAAGGTTACCTATTCCTTGTCTCATATAATCTTGGTCATCACAACATTCTATTGAATATGTATCTCTATCTCTACACAAACACCCTCTTCTTCCTGATGATGGAACGTTATATCTTCTTTTCATTACTTTATTGGTACACAATTAGGAACTCTTCTTCCGTTTTTCATTTTAAAACCTATCATTTCATATCCTGCTTGACAAGGTTCTTTTAATTCTTGCTCATGATCTTCACAAGGCATAAACCAAGTCTTACCTTCTAGTTCATGTTCATGAAATCCTTCACATCCCATTTCTTCTGCCTTTATTATTGCTTCTTGCTTTGTATCATATGCTCTTTTACCATCTATTACAATAGAAGCTAATTTTTCGTCTTTTAGTTCATCTAAACTTTTTAATTTACTCTCTGCCCAAGACTTTGCAGATTTACCACCCCATAATAAATAAGAGATATATCCACATGCTTCTGTGTCTCCTGTTTTATAGTACTCTTCTGCTCTAGATAAGTAGCTATACATTCTTTTTATTGTTTGTACTGATAGTTTTTCTTTTCTTGCTAGTTGTTGAGCCCTTACTTTACCTACTTGTGTTGCACACTTGTTATTTACTTTTTTATTTAAATCTATACCTCTTTTTGCATTGTTAGCTACAGATGTAGGATAGTCATTATAGCTTTCTAGCTCTATAGTTTCTCTAGAAGTATCTTTATCTTGTTTTAAAATAGATTTTACAGCACTTAACAACTCTTGTGCATCCTCTTCTTCTATTTTTTGTATTTCTTCGTCTTTACAAACACATTTTGGTAATTTTTTCTCACAGCCACAGTCAGAAAGTTTATTAGGCTCGTTAGGTCTTTCTAGTTTATCAGCAAAATAGCCTTCTATTGAAAACCCTTTAACTTTACCTGTTTTAATATAGTTGTCCCAAACATCATCATTGTCTACTTTCATAGAAACCATCCAAGTACCTAAAGGCACATCCATGTCATATAGTCTTGTCTTATCTTGCTCACCTTCTACTATCCAGCTCTCTACTACTGTAAGTCCATTTAATGGTGATTCGTGTTCTAATGTAGATCTATGTTGTTTTGCTCTTTTTAAAAACAACTCACTTGCTTTTCTTACAGTATTTCTAGAGAAATATATATAATACTCTTTGTCACCACTTTTTCTGTAAATTGGTTTGTTAGGGATTAATGCTGGACCTAGTAAAAGCTTTTTCTCTTTATCTAGTTCTGCTAACTTAAATTCTTGATTCTTTAAAAAGACAAAATCTTCTTGAATTGCTGGGTTTTCTACTATACTTATTGCATCAATTCCTGAAACGTTATCCTCTTCGTCTATAAATAATTCTATGATGTCCATATTATAACAATATTGTTTTTATTATTTTGTTTTAGTTTCCTAATGTTGCTTGATTAGCTGTTTTTCTATCTAAAGCCTGTTGGCTACTTACATCAGTACTAACAACATATGCTCTTACTGGTTTCTGTTGTGCTCCTGCTATAGTTTGTGCTAATTGACTTTCTGCTGTAGCACCTACTACATTAAATGCTGGTGGAGTTGATATTGCTGGAGTAGGCACTGATCCTCCTGCTGCACCTTTAGCAAAACTAGGTGGTGATGGCTCTTTGGATGCTGTTATATTTTTAACATTTGCAATACCTGCTGCGACAACTGATGCAGCACCAATAAATCCAAATAAACCTCCTTGTGCTAATGCTTTGTTAGCACCAGCATAGGTATCTATAATAGCTTGTGTAATTGCTATTGCTTTTCCAAACTTACTATTTTGTCCTACAAGACCTGCTATTGCTCCTAATGCACCTGAAACTGCTGCTACTTTAGCATCTGCAATTTCTTTATCTCTTTTATTTTCTCGTGCAGTAGATTCTGCTTGAAATTTAGCAAGTTCGTTTTCTGCATCTACTCTTTCTTGTGTGCCTTTCTTAAAACTATCTATTCTTGTTTGTAAAGTTTTCTCTATTTCTCCTCTTTCAGCTTCTTCTATTTCTTTTAGTTTTTCTAATCTTATTACTTCATTATCTATTAATTCTGCATTTGCTAATTTAGTTATTTGTGCTACTTCTTGAATTCCTTGTGCTTCAGAAGTTTTTAAATCTATTAATTCTTTTTCTAATGCTGCTTGGTTTGTTAATTGCTCACTCGTTAATCCTGTTACTCTTGCTTTAACTGCTGCAAGTTCATTTTCAGCTTCTATTAATGCTACTTTTAGATCTATGTTATTTTCATCTAACGCTAATTCTGCTTCTGCCGCTGCAACTGCTATTTGAGCATTGGTTTCCATTAACTCTTGTTGCTCTTTTAATATTCTTGCTAGTTCTTCGTTAGCTACTATTCTTTCCTCTACAGTTAATCTTGTATCATCTCTTAATTGTCTTTGTATTTCAGCTTGTCTATCATAATCTTCTATTATACCTGCATTTTCTGCTCTTGCTATTTTATTTAAGTTGTTTAGTTTAGTGATTTCTTTTGCTTGGTCAATTATTGATGTTGTATATTCTGTTGTTGCTTCTATAACTTCTTTTGTTGTTTCAACAACTTTATCTACTGTGTCATCTACTCCTGTTAATACATCAACATATTCTTTTCCTGCTTCTTTAACAGAATCAAAAGCTCCTTTAAAATCTCCTTCAAATACTTTTACAATAGCTTCACTTAAAAACCCTATAACTTCTAAAGCTGAATTAAATCTCTCTATAAGATTATCTTTTATAGATTTCCCTAATGCTTTTAAGTTTTCTAGTGGATTTTCAAATATATCTTTAAAGAAACCTACTACCGTTCCTATATTAGATTCTATAAATACAAATAAATCATTAAAAGCCAACTTTAAAGCTGTGGTAGCTGTAGCAAAAGTATCTACTACTTTTTGATTAGAAAAGAAAGTGTCTTTAAGTGTGTTTAATACTGCATCAAATAATTTTGCTGCTCCAACTCCTTTAAATATAGCGTTTAAACTAAACATTGATTTACCTGCAGCTTTAGCTCCTTCTTGTATACCTTTAAGACCTACACCTACTGTTTGCAGGTTTTTTTCAGCATCTTTAGCTTTTACATTAATATCTATGTTTATTTCTTGTGCCATTATTTGTTCTTTTTAAATTGTTCGTATGCTTCTTTTATTGTTTCTGGCATTTTATTATTACCTAGTGCTATATCTATATACTCTCCTTTTATGTTTTCTTTTCTTGCTATTCGCAATAATTCTAATATATTTCCTAACATGTTGCTTCTAATACTTGCTTATAATAATAATAACTACAATGCGTTTTTGTTATATCTAGATTTGTTGGTGGTTTTGATTTCATATAATGAGATTTAACAAAAAGACCTTCATGTTTACTTGTAACTCCTGCATTATGTAAAATCCTCTTGTCCTCTAACATACTCATAGGATCTGTTGCCCATGCAAAGTTTAGTTCTTCTGTAATCTCTGTTTTATATCCTTTTTTCCAAAACTGCCATAAAGTAGCCCACATTTCAGCTGTCCACGCTTGAATAGGATATGTCCCTTTGTATAATTCCATGTGATTAACGTTATAGTCTCGCATAGCTCTATAAAGTGCGTTAGAATTGACGTATACGTCTTTCCAGAATTTTGCATCTGTTCCTGTAAATATCATTTGTGCTCCTCCAGAATCCTCTTGCCTTTCCCTTAATATATTTTTATCAATTTTTGCTGCATCACACATAATATCTAAAATTTGTTCTCCTTTTGATGCTATATAATTATATCCTATGTAAGATTTGGTATTTGACATATAAACCTTGTCAGTTTGGAATCTTGGTAAAGGTTTTGTTAAAATAGTATCTGCATCTGCATAATAATATTGTTCACCTTGTGTACAAGAACAACTACCAAAATATTTAGACATTAAATAAGGTTTTACAGAGGGAGCATATGGTTCAGCTTTATAAGGATAACTATTAAAGTTTACACCTTTATATTTCTCTCTTAATTTAGCAAAACTATATTCTCCTATATCTCCTAGTAAAATGATTATATCATGAGATTTAACTCCTTGCTTTAAATATGAATGAATCATAGTGTCTATTTGCCATTCATAATATTTGGTTTCTGGTTGTGCTGATATATATTTCATTATTGTTGCTGACAATCTGGACACGCAGTTGGTCCTGTTAATGTACTTCCATTCCAATAATAATACTCACTAAAGTTTGCAGTAAAGTATCTGTTTGTTGATAAAACTGCACTACAAGTATCATCTTGATAAATTACTGTAGCAGATGATATGTCATTTGCGTTCATATAAACTGCTTTAGTTGTAAATGTATCACAACAAGCTACTTGAGCAGATATACTATAATACAATTGCTGTGTTCCACAAACCACAGTCGTGGTTGTAGTCGTTGTAGTCGTTGTTGTACAAGTTCCAGTTATAATACCATAATCTGTAGGTGTTTGTACAAATGCAGTACCAGATATATCAAAACATTGATTAGGATGCGTACTAATACTTAAACTAATATCACCTACTTGGAAATCAGAGTCTATTTGCACATATACTGCAAATCCATCACTTTGTCTTTCCATTACAAATACATTATCTGGAGCTTGTGTTGTTGTTGTAGTGGTTGTTGTTGTTGTTGTTCCAGTACATTCTACACATGCATCATATCCTTCATAATCATATTTTGGTTGTCCATTTACACAACTTTGTCCTAATACCCAAGGTGTGTTTTGGTCTCCTAGTGATGATTGTGGCTCTGAATAACATACACCTGTAGACACATCCTCTATAACTGCTGGAAATCCTGCTGTTGAATCATTACCAACTACTATAGTTGAATCACCATCACATTCTGTATATTGTCTAAATACATCAAGAGCAGGTTTTGTAGGTATAGCATCACATGGATCTGTTGTAGGTTTCGGTGGACAATTTCCTTCTGATAACCATACATTTTCTTGTGGATCAAAATATCTATAATTTACTCCATCAGTATAAAACCCTGTTGGTGCATACATCCCTGTTCCTAATGCTGATGGGTCATCATACATATATTCACTTGTTGTTGCCGTCATTAATGTTGCATTATTATCAAAATAATAATTATTAAATACTCTCGAAGCATCATCACAATATTGTGTTGCTGGATTCCATCCTGTTCCTAAATAATATAAACCATTAGCATCAACACAGGTTGTACATACTCTAAAATATTCATTGAAATATCTTCTTTCTGTAGGACTACTATCTAAAGCATAAAATCCAGAAGGTGCTGCTTGTGTACAATCACTATAATTATATACATAAGTTGTATTACAGAAATTAGAAACCGTAGGTTGTAAGTCTGCACCTAATACATAATAAAATCCTTTACTTTGTGGATTTTCACAAACATCACTCTGTGTTGAGAATCTTAAATAAAATACAGATTTAGTAACTAAACAAGGATCTGTAGTTGTTCCATCATCTAAACAAGTAGAACATCCTATACCCTCGCCATCACCTACTGTAATACCATTTTCTGTTTCCCAATCAAAAGCTGTTGAATTATCACTAGCATACCAACAATTTCCATCAATAGTTACATATGAACCTGTGTTTTGGTTTCCTACAGTTAATGTATCTCTAGTTCTAATGTACCTTATATCTAGTGCAACTGATTGACCTAAACATCCTGTTACTTCATAGTAATTGTATACAATAAGTCTAATAACAGAATCACTAAATGTTGTTGTTACTGTTTGGCTTGTATTATATATTCCTCCTGCATTATTTACTGTTGGTGGTCCAACTTGCCATTCATAACCTGAACGAAGTTGAATAGTCGTATTAAAGTTAAATTCTGTTCCTGCATTTTGTGTTAATGTTGCTCCATCTTGCCTTCCACTTAAAACATAACCATCTTCAACTGGTGTATATCCAGAAGCTAGAATATTTGATGTATCTACATCTAAAGTTATTGTAATTAAGTTTTGATCTGTAAAAAATATATCATGTACATCTTGTGCTGTAACAGTACCATCACTCGCAGTTACTCTATAAGTATAAGTTGCAACTGAAGATTCATTTGCATCATAATAACTATTTGTTTCTCCTGTTTCATCAACAAAATTTTCACCACCATCTGTTGATCTTGCCCATTGATAACTTGTAGGTGTAAATCCACTTGCAGTTGTTGTCAATCTAGCATTTGTATTTAATGTTGCTTGTGTTGGACCATCTATTGTAATGAAATCTGTTGTTAATTGAACAGCACCTGAAAGAGTTGTATTAACAGTTAAATTAGAAGTTCCAACAGTTCCTTGTGCATTTTGTATAGTTGGACCAGTTGTAAATTCATAACCAGAGTTTGGTGTAACCTGTGTATTAAAAGAATATGTTTGACCTTCTTCTAATGATAATGTATCTCCTGTTTGATTTCCACTAATATTATATCCTGCTGAAGCACCTGTAATATTATTTACAATATTTAACGTGATTGTATATTTTTTTGGTGTCCATACTACAATATGTGTATCTGCAAAATCTTCACCGTCATCACTATCTGTAGCAGTACAAGTATATGTAACATTACCAGTTGTGTTGTTTGTTATAGTTACACCTTGTGTTGTTTCACCTTCTGCTTCTCCTCCCTCCCATAAATAGCTTGCAGTACCTACAAAGTTTTTAGGTGTTGCTGTTAAAGTAATATCATCCGTTGTTTGTCCTGTTGTTGGTCCTTCTATAATAAGGCTTCTACCAACATCACATGTTTTATCAGCTGTTGGTGTTGTTCCATCAACTGTACAGAAAGTAGAATCTGCCGTACACTCTGTACAAATATCTTCATCTATTGTTGTTGTAGTTTCTACAGGATCAGAACCACCTACTGAAACTGTAATTTTATTTATAAGTTCTAATTTACTTCTTCCAGTATTAAAATCTGTTTCAATTTGATTTATTGTATAGTTCCTATCAATTATCGCTATTGTGTCTGCAAGAATAAACTCTTGTAGCATTTTAATAGGTAAATATGCATATATAGTTGTAAGTCTTTTATTGTTTTGAAATACTTGTGCTATATAATTCTGATAATAAACTTTAAATAATGTGTCCTGAAATAAATTAGTATTTGTGTATTCATTTAATTCGTTTCTAAAGTTTATATTCTTCTCGCTTTCTGTTGGGTCTAAATCTAAACTGTTAGAGGGTATTATATATTGTGTTATATCACTAAAGTTTGTACCTGACACATTTGGACTTGCTGCATTTTCTGTAATAAGAAATCTAATTGATGTAGCACTTGTTTGATTGTATGCATAAAACAATAATGGTTTACCAAAATAAGGATCTGAATTATCATCTACAAACCAACCTACCTGTGCGTTAGTTGCACTACTTCCACTATAAAGTCTCTCATACTTCATGTGCTCAAAAGGGAGGATTATTTCATATGTTTCTGGATTTGCATCATAATAATCATCACCTCTATATTCTTCTGTTGCCCAACTTAAATTAGATAGTTGTTGGTGTTGTTTTGCAAGCTTTGTGTCTAATCCTTCATATTTAAACTCTACTTCTTTGTAAGGTAGAGCAACATCTACATTTGATTCTGTTGTGTCTACATAATTTGTTATATCCCATACTATTTCAGAATCATTATAATATTCATTTAGAGTTTTTACTATAATAGTTCCATTTTCTGTGTATGCAGTTAAATTGAACATTTTAAATATTCCAGTTAAAAAGTCTATAACTTTAATCTCTGGTATTTGTTCTGATATAATAAATTCTCTTGTGTTGTTAAATATGTAATTTGTATCTAATGGGTATTCTGCTGTATCAAAGTCATCATAACCTTTTTCAATATCCCACTGTGTATTAGTAGTTAATGTAAATGAGTTTTCTGTTGATGTTATAAATACAGTATAAGTACCATTAGCTAATAATATGTTAGGAAATGATATACTAGTTCCACTTAATTCTTTTGCTTGAAAAGGTTGTCCATTCTTTTTTATAGTTACAGTTGCATCTATTGATGTTGCTGCTGTTATAGTTAATGTAGCTCTTAATGCAGAAGGAGCATTTTGAATTTCTATTCTATCTCCAAAACTTCCTACTTGTGGTATGTCTTGAAAATAATCTACATGAAAACCTGTAACTTGTTTTGTTACTTTTTGCTCTTCGTAAGCTTTACCTTTTTTTCTATGTAGCCACAAGTATAAACCATAATATGCATCATTAGTTGTAGAAAAGAAATCTGTACTAAATGTAAGTCCATATTTGTCTTCTATAGCTTTTATAATCGCATCTGCTCTTATAGCATATTTTAGCTCTTCAAAATAAACACCCTGATGATTTGTTCCAGAAGGATATAGGTTACCACCAGCTGCATTTGGATATTCAGTAGTTTCTGACGATTCATAAAATAATCTTGTTGTATGTGTTACTAATGGAGCAACTATACCTTTAGGATATGTAAGAGTAGAACTATCTGCTCTTGTATAAGTTTTTGATATTCCACCTTGTAGTGCTGACTTTACTGTAGCAGCATCATAATCTGTATCAAATGCAGTTAAGTCTAATGCACTTAAATCATCATCTCCTATTAGGTCATTTAAATCTATTGTGTTACCAAAGAATGTTATTCTATATACATTTGGTTCACCGTCTTTTAGATCTACTCCATTTAATTTTATTTTTCCTGTTTTAAATGGTCTACTATTTAATTCTATTGTTGCATCTTTTTTTAATCTTGCATCAAATCCATCAGAAATAGAATAATTATAGTAATGTTCAAATATCTTATTATTAGTTTTAGAAGCTGGAATATTAAATGTTCTAGTAAAATCAATAAATATTCTAGATATGTCTTTGACATTCTGAATTGATTGAACAATGTTCACTGATTCATCATCAAACAAATCTACTCTTGTTCCCTCTATATATAACTGTAAATAAGCTTTCATTTATCTAACTCTATCAATATGTTCGTGAGCATGCTCTACTTCTATTGTATAGTTTATTAATTTGTCGTTTGCTTTTGTTTTAAATGTTAATGAACTTGTTGATACATCTATTGGGTGATATTCTGTACCCATTTTCATCCATACCTGTTCTGATAACATTAATTGTTTTATTGGCTCATTCATTCCCTCATCTACAAAACCAGTATTTAGTATCATTTTCTCTTGTCCTGTTTTTATTAATGTTCTATATTGATGTGCTGTTCTTGAATAAGTTCCTGTTGTTGATAGATTATTGTTTTTGTATTTCTGAACAGTAGTTGTCATTGTTTCAGTACTCTTTTTGTCAAAATATATATCTTGCAGAGCTCCATATTTATTTACAAACGTAATTTTCATAGGCATATATTTAGAGCAATCAGTTCTTTCTATTGTTATTGTTTGTGCTGGACTACCTACAGCAATAGAATTTGTGCTACCTGTAAATGAATTATAAACAATAGTTCCTGCTGATAATACAGGTATAAAACCACCTTGACCTTCTGGCACATATATAGTTGTGTTGTCTTGCATTAAACAAGATCCAGTATTACAAAATAGTTTAGTATTAGAATTATTATAATAATCCCAGTAACCATCAAAACCATTATAAGTAAATGTATCAGGATCTCCTATCGTACTTCCAGATGCATTTGTTGCAGTATAATATGTTATCTCTCCCTCTATATTTATTTTTTGAGATAAATAACTTCCATAATATGTTATGTCTAGATAATCTCTTGCTAGTTGTGATATTTCATATGTTACTGCATTAGTAGGTGTGTCTTTTATTATAGTGTATCTTGTTACACCATCAATCTGTAAGATAAGCTTTGCAGATGATGCTGTTGATCTTGTTTTGTATATATAAAAAGGACTTCTTAATAATATATTTGCCATGTTCTATTGTTTTATTGTATATTCTAAAAATTCTTCTACGTCTAATCCATAAGCTTTTCTTAAATCTTCTGGTAATCTTTTAAATCCTTTTTCAAAAGGTTTAGTAAAAAATAAGCTTGCTTTTATTCCTTTATTCCATACAGATCGTGATATTATATAAGCTGTAGATTCATAACTTGTAAACCTTCCTTTAGCATCTCTAAATTGAAATCTTCTTGCTTCTACCCACTTTCTAATTCCACCAGATAATCCACCTTTCTTTCCAGTTCCTGTACCAAACTTAAATGGACTTTTAGTAGATTCTGGATATGTACTTGTTGCTCCTTTTACACCTTCATCTTGGAACTTACCATAATCTTCCATCATAAATTTTAAGCTGAAAGAATTAGGTCCTACATCTATTATGCCTTTTAGAGAATTATAGAGTTGTTTAGAAACATTCTTATTCTTTCTAGTTAGATTAGCTCTAGACTGTTGGATTACATAATCTTTAAATGCTTCTAATGCTTTTCTTGTATTCTCGTTGTTTAGCATATCGTCATATCATTTTGAATTTGTACATCAAATGTTGCTACCCATCCTGCTAGCTTATTTTCAAATCTATCTACAAAAGGCTCACAAGTAACATCTGTGTCTACTTGATATTTGTCTGAATATAAATCACCTCTTTGTAGTAATGCCATTAATCTATCTAATACTCCTAGTTGTGTGTTTAGCACATCTTGCTCGTTGTCATTACCTAAAAATAAATCTGTTGTTTCTTCTTTGTTTATATCTACTATATCCATACACATAACAGAAATATTAAACGTAAGCACTTTAGTGTTTATTGTACATTGATTTACCATTACATGTGATAAAGGAAATATAGTCTGTTTATTAAGATCTACATTGTCAAAGCTTCCATATGATACATTGTTTACAAATGGTTCTGCTTCTAGTGTTTCTTTTATCTTATTTGTTATGTTATAAAATCCTGTCATCTTGTTTTCTGTTTAATTAAATTTTTCTCTGTCTGTAATTTGTCTTGCTCATATGCTAAATAGTATAATGATGAATGTATATTTAATTCACTGACAGATTCAATTTTGGTTGCATCTGATCCAGCCAATCTATATAGCGAGTTATACCATCCCCACTTCCTAGCAAATCCTCCCTCTGCTGAATAGTCATCCCCTTGATCGCCTCTTGATTCAAAGATTTCAGGATAGTTTTCAGTAATTCGTTCTTTAAATTGTAAAAAAAAAGTATAGAACCCATAACTATATCAAGTGGCATCTGTTTATATTTTTCAGAATGTTCTGATCCTTTATAGTCTTCTATGATGTATTTGTCTTTTAGTGTGTCTTTTATTGGTCTGTATAATACTGCCATAGCTTTGTGCATGTTGCTCCAGTCTCCTAACGTAGTATCTAGATCTATATATTCTCCTAAAGTTATTTTATCTAAATCTGGAACAAAGCCATAAGCTATTCCATCCATTGTAAAAGTAGGTACAAGTTTAGCGTCTTTATTAAATAAGTCATTAATGATTCTTACAACTTCCATTACACTATTAAACTGTACTTTAATTACGTTTTGTAAATTAAGATTACAGAAGATTTCTACTGTCTTGTGTAATAAGAAATTAGAGTTCTGATTAGCATCTGTATTTATCTTATGGTACTTCTGGTATTGTTCTAAACTAATCTCTCTTAAAGATTCTGGAACTTGTATCTTAACTTTCATATTATAACAATAACTTATTCAGTTTTTTGTATAAAAAAAGGGAACCATTTCTGATTCCCCAAAACTAACTAAATGAAAAAAGTTTTATTAAGTACTATTGTCTCGTTTTATCCTCATCTCTCTTTGTATTGCATCATGAGCTCTATCATATGCCCATTCATACACTTCTGCTATTTTATGTTCTAACTCTTGTGTTCCTTGTGAGAACACTTTTGTTCCTTTTTTAATTTGTCCTTTGTAATCTAATACAATTATTACTGGTGGCTTCTTACCTAATCTTGTTGGCTCACGATAAACTCTTATATCATTATCAATACACCATTTGAAGATCTTCATCTCCTTCTCGTACTGATCTTTGGTTTTCAGCACTATCGATTTCATTTTCGATTTCATCTATTACTTTTAAAAGTTTTTTGCTTATTCTTATTGATGAACCTTGAGATAAGCCACCATGATTAAATAATTCTCGGTTGATTATTAACAGTTTATTTCTAGCTTCCTCTAATGACATAAAATAAAAAGTGTATTAGCATTATCATCCAGAATGTGTATAGTCCTGTACCCCAAAAGAAGTACTTTATTATTCTTTCCTGTAGTTCTTTGTCTACTGGCATATTGATTTCTTTTTTTGTTGCTTTATAATACATAATCAACAATGTAAGTTAAAGTTCCAAGTATTCCTAACACAATAAATATTACTATGTAAAAAAATATTCCCCAGAGTATCGTTTGTTTTTTATTCATTTCTTTGTTTCTAAAAAGATGCTGCCCATTCACACTAGACTTACTAAATTCCTCACTAGGATCATAATCCATTGTTGATATCGGTTTTAGTGTTTTTATGTTACTATGGGTTATCAGCATCTGTATATTTATAGCTAATATATAAACATTTTTTGAACAATCCAAATATATTGTTAATTTATTTTACCAAATATGATATTCTCCTTTATTAGGATCTTGTAATTGTGAGGTTAATGCATATCTAGCTGCATCAATACTATGGTCTCCAGACATAGGGTTAGGCTTTTGTAGTGTGTTACCTTGTTTGTCTTTCATCCAGACATATCCCTGAAGCTCTTTAATTAAGTTCTTTGATCTTTGTGTAACAAATATATTGTTTTGGTTTATAAGGTTAATACCATACACTATACTATCTCTACCTTTTGTAACTGGAAATACTTGATGTCCATATGTGTTTAACTCTGCTATTGATTTAGGCTCTGCACTATCTGCCCATAAGCTTCCTAGTATTTGATTGTTTTTAAGGTATTGACTTATGTGTGAGTTTAACATTCCTTTTCTATAGAGTACTTCATCAAATACGTATGCATCATCTAGTTTGTATAGTGCTACTAATGCTGCTTCATCAACGGAGTAACCAAAGTCTAATCCATGACATAATAACCTAGCATGTGGTGGTATTACATCTATTTGTTTCCAATCAGGAATACAAGCTCCTTCAAGTGTACCTATCTCACCTAATCCATATACTCTCCACCAATTAGCCCAATAAGAGCTTTTAGATGCCTTTAGACGAGCTTTCTCTATTTCTTTGATAATACTATTAGGAAGTTCATTATTGTCCTTGTAAGTTAATGTAATGAAGTTTGTGTCTTCTGTGTTGATTAATTCTTTATCTACCCAGAATAAATTAGTAGGGTTATAATCTAGCCAAATATCTCCAGAGGTTCTTATTGATAATTGCTGGTAAGCTTCAAAGCTAACATTGTTACACTCATTAATAAATAAATCTGTTCTTCTAGAACCTCTTAACTTATCTGGTTGGTCTGTAGAAAAGAACTCTATGTAACTTCCATTAGAGAATGTGTATTTTAATGTTGTTCTATTATACTTCTCTTCGTAATATCTGTTTAATCCTTTTAGGATGTTTAGAAAGTCTTTTAATGCTCCTCTTCTTAAATGTGGAACTGATTCTGATACTACACTTATCTCGCTGCCTGCATTTCTTATTGCCTGATCTATTAAGATAGATAGTATACAAATAGTTTTACCAGCAGAAGTTCCTCCTCTTACAATCTTAACTCTTTTGTCTAATGCAAGAAGCTTGTCAAACGCTATCGTTTTTCTGACTCTCATTAATCAATAAACAGTGGAGTGTCTTCGTTTATTGTAATGTCTTTTGTTTCTCTTGGTTTACCTGCGTAGTAATTATAGAACAACTGAACATACTTAAAGTCTCCTTTTTCTACTCCAGCTTTCAGAGCTTGATATGCAGCATCTTCTAAAGGAGTTAGTTTCTCTATTAGATTAAGCTCATCTGCTTTAGGTTTTCTACCTGCTCCTTGTCTTTTTCCTCCGTGTGCCATAACTTGAATTAACTTGATTAATCAATAATACAATAAAAAAACTTATCATTTGTTAAAACTCATTTAAATATCTATTCTCTATTTCCCAGTTGCCTGCATAGAGTTCAAAGGTAGTACCATCCTTTCTTGTTCTGATCGTACCTTTAGGGTAATAGTTACCCTTTTCTTTAAACTGTTCTTTAGTTACCCATCCACACACTGTAAGAACTTTAGTGAATCTATTTATAGATGCAAATATAAATGCATCAGCTATATATCCTATTTGTGTGTCTAGAACATTATTCACATAGTAGTCTTTAGGATCTACTTTTCTTTCCATACATTTAACATCTGCCTTGTAACCATTCCATTCAATATCATATCCTCCATCAAATCCTCCTAGTCCTGTCATTAGTTCTATACCTAGATGGTCTCTTATGGTGTTTTCTCCTACTATTCCTATGTATTGATTTCTCTTGTTGCCATCTGCGAATCCTCTCATTCCAAAGTTAGTTCTTCCTACCAGCTTTTTACTGTAGGTGATAATATCTTGGTTAAGAGGTATTTGTAACATTAGTCTAATAAATCAAAGCTCTGATATTTGTTTTTTAGTTCTTCGTATTCTTTTTTAAGCTCTAGGTAATTTTCTAATAATCTCTCTAGATTGTATTCTAGTTTCTTGTCTGCTTTCTCATATCCTAGATACCTTCTAAACTCTTCTTTTATTTTAGTATATACGTTTAATAATCCTTCATCTTGCTTTAACCACCAGTCAAAATTATTACATGCATGTAAGATAGTAGCGTGGTTTTTTGACACGGATCTACCTATTTTAGTATAGGTCATGTTAGTGTATTGACGAAGAAGCTTATAATACATTGCTCTTGCTTCAACAAAATCTCTGTCTCTACAAGTTAATGTGTGTTCGTTTTCTAAATCAATGTTAGTCTGATTTCTTATTATTCTTTTTAATTCTGATGTTATCATAATATTTGTTTTCGTTTATAGCTTTTAAAATTCCTGCACATGCTTCATAATTCTCTAAAGTTTCATAAAGCTTTATAGCATTTTCTAGTTCTTCTTCTGAAGCTCCAGCTGCTAAATCCATCAGTGCCATTAGATAATATTTTTCTATTTCATCACTGAAGAGTTCCTCGTATGACATATTCGTTTAATTCTGATTCTTTCTTCACAAAGTACTCTTCAAATGTTTTAATTGCTCTTTCTAATTTTTCTTTCCCTGATAAATAAAAACTCTCACTTGCATCCCACATACCTAAATCTCCTTTGCCTTTATCTATTGCAAAGAAATAAAATTTATCATAACTCACATTAAACAATTCACAATAAATATAAAGCTGTACGTCATAAGAGTATTTCTTGGCTGAATATGGAAATGCCTTTACATCTGATGTTGTTTTTAAATCACCAATAAATCCATCACCTAATATATCCGCTTTAGCACGAAAGGGATAACCATGTAACATTCCAATAGCTGGTATCTCAAACTTTGCTCCTCTTGTCATTCTTTGCCACAAATCATTCTGTAGTAAAGCGTCTACTGTATACATTGCTTTGTCATAGTCTTTTCTTGTATATACAAATTCATCTGATCCTACTTCTGCTACTTTCTCTGTGTATTTTTTTGTTCTTGCTGATTGTACTTCTACTATGTGTACAAGATCATCTACCTTGTCTGGTTCTAATGCTGCTAAATGTATAAGTCTTCCTGCTTTAAAAGCTGGGTTGTCTGACTTAAAATTTAAACTTCTAGCATAAGCTTTAGGACTATCCATTAAATATTTTATAGAAGAAGAGCTCAATGCTGTTCTACCTAGTTCTTGATAGTAAAACTTATCGTCATCCATTTTAGGAATTAGATCTTCTGGTGAATATTGTTTTCCGTTAAGTAGTGTTATTGTATTGTTCATATCATTCTCCTTTTTCTAATTGATCTTCTAATGCAGCAAGAGCTCTCCAAGCTACTTTGCCTAGATGTAACATTCCATCATCATCAATAGGTTCTGTAGTGTGGTCTATTAGGTGTCTAGCTAAAGCATCTAGTTGGTCTGTTGATTTACTCTTATCCCAATGCAGAGGTTTTTCTGGATGATGTTGCTGGTTTCCTATGTAACTAATCTTTGATACATATTTAAGTGCTCTAGGAAAATACTTCAACACTCCAGTAAATACTGGCATTTCTTTTCTTTCTTTATGTTTACTCATAGTCCTAGCTTTTTTGCCTTATTATATTTTATAACAATCTTATTGGCTTCATTGAGTTCTGCCTCTACTCTTCTTGCTCTTTTAAGAGCTCTTACTTTGTCTGATCTATATGACTCTATAGTTTTTTCATATGTTCTTCTCTCGTATTCAAGATGTGCAACATAAATTCCTATCTCTGCCAAACATCCTTTGCAAAGTTTTATGTCTTCGTTGTTTGACTCTTTACCCCACTTCATTAATTTATTTCCTAAAGTTTGGTAGTTTGTAACGTATTCTAATTCTTTGATTAATTCCATTTTATTTGTACTCATTGTAAATTGCTTCTAGTTTATTATACACTTGTCCAACAAAGCAAGGACTACAATTAGTAAGTTTCTTTGTGTCTTTAAAAACTCTATTGTATATCTTTAACATTTTTGGTGCGTATTCTGTTATATTGTTCTTTTTTTCTTTAAATATATCTTTAAGATATAAAAATTCCTGTTCAGTGAAAAGCTCTGGTATTTTATATGGAAACAATTCATTGAGTTTCTTTTTCCTTTTATCGCATCCACAGTCTGCATCTAATGCTTCTGCTACAGTATCTACAACTTTTTTTATTCCTGTTGCTTTAGTTATTTTCTCAACTGTATCCCCAAATCCTTTAGCGGCTACTTTTTGTTGATATTCAAAATTGGCTTTAAATTTATTATAATCGTTCATAATCTTCGTTTTTGTAATCTTCGTAATCTTCTTTTAATTTCTCTTTTAATATGTTTTTTGCGTTCTTTAAAGTATTAAATATACTTACCCAACTTATTTTTGTTTCTGCTGCAATCTTTCTAATACTCATATTTGTATCTCTATATAAAACAAAAAGCTTTTTATCATACCAATGCCAGTCCTCTATTTCCTGATCTATTTTTTCACAAATATAATTATATGCTTCTTGTTCTCTCAAATCTGTTTTATCATCTAACTGAAGTACGCCATCATCAATAGAAACTTTCCTAACCTTTCGCTTACTATTATAGTATAAGTAGTAAGTAGTTCGTAAAGTGAAATACATATAACCCCTACGAATAATCCCATTTTCAATAACCTTTTCTGGTTTAGCATATTTATATAATATTAAATAACTCTCTTGTACAATATCTTCTGCATAATCATATTCACCAAAACCATTAACTATCCTGATCCATTCTTTATGTTGTCTTGCTACTATCTCTAGCCAGCCTGCTGTTCCCATTTCACTGTAACATTTATAAATCCTATGACACACTGTAAAGTGTATTCATCATAACCATCATCATATTGTTCTTTGTGAAATAATGCTCCTAACATAAAACCTTTTATAAGTGCTATATAAATATCAGCTCCTTTAACCTGTCCTATTACTAGGAATAATGTTGTTATTAATAATAATATAATTATAATCAAAATAGTAATTCTTTTTTTTGTTTATCTAATAAGTCTTTGTCCATAAAAGTAAAACCAATATTATTCTTTTCCATCTTTAATTTTATTGGTTCATCAAACGGTGTACATCTTCCTCCTGTTTCCATTTCTTTTATTTTTAAAACTAATAAGTTTGAGTATATCCAGTCTGTTGGATGTGATGTGTACCTGTGAATACAAATCAGATCATCACAACGGTTTCCCCACTTACCCCCTCCTTCAACACTAGCAATGTTTAATGGCATTGGTAATCCTTCATACTCATGTCCTTTAGGATGCATACGCCTTAAAGCTTCAGTTACTCCATGAGCATTTAAGAATAATGTTATGTTGTTTCTTTTAGCAAACAATCTAAATTCTGTACTAACTTGATAGTCATATTCATGACCTCCTACTTCTTTATATAGTTGTTTGTCTTTTATTAAAGAGTTATATGGATCTATAAGTATAGCATCATAATCCCAAGCATCTTTAATGTCTTTTGCTTCTTCAAGTAATTCTTTGTATGTGTAAAGTTCTTCTACATCAATGATCTTAAAATAAGTATCTGACCATTCTAGTGCGTCTTTTATGTCTGCATCTTCTGCCTTTGTAATTGGCTTACGCATTTTGAACTCTACTATTTTTCTTTGAATTGATTGAGGTGTGTTTTCTGATGACCAGATTAAAAACCTCTTTTTGTGTTTAAGAGCCCATATGACGAATAAATACAATATAACAGTTGTTTTACCAACATTAGCATGACCAATTAATAAATTAAAATTGCCTTGTTTGTATCGTAAGTATTCGTCTATGTCTGGAACTCCTATTTTTAAACCTTCCTTAACTCTTCCGTGTTTAATATCTAATAATCTTTTAAATATTTCAGAAGAATTTATTATCATTAGAATGGAAGATTATCGTTAAGGTCTGGCATTTGTGCATTTGATGTTGTTTCAGCAACAGCATTAACTATTTTCCATCCTGTAACGTTTATGTAGTATTTACCTTTGTACTCGTTAGATCTTAAATTAACTCCTACGTTAATTGTTTGACCAACTTGTAAGTTGTTTACTAAATCAATTTTATCATTTAAAAATTCTACTGGTATCGTTTGTGGATATTTTCCAGCAGTCTCTACTAATACAGTTTTTTTCTTTAACTGTTTTATGGTTTCTAAACTTCCTATTGATTTAATTGTACCTGTTAATTCCATATTTATTTTTTATTATCTAAATTATATAACATTTTATAGTCCTCTGTTGTTGGTAACAGATTTTTCTCGAAATAAAGATACTTACCTATTAGGCTTATGTCTCCTAGTATTTGTTGTTTCTCTTTATCGGTAGCAGCTCTCCATACAGGATTAAGTGCTATTTCGGTAGCTCTATCTACAGCTCCTTGTTTACTTATAGAATCTTGTGTGTGTGTGATTCTAGTTGTCTTTGTCTTTGTCATCTTTAAAAAAATTATTTATTATTAGTTGTTTATCTTGTTTACTTAAAAAGTCGGCTTGTAGTATTTCAAATAAAGCAGATCTTAATTTATCTATTTCTTCTTGCTTTTGTTTAAGTAGTTCTATGTAATGTAATTCAATCATAAAGTAAAGTTAAACAAAATAATTAAATATTATAATAAAATGTTAATAAAATATATTTAAAAAAAAAGAGGGAACTTAATCCCTCCTTTAAACAAAGAACAATAAAAACTAGAAAAGTTTCACTAATGAAAAGAAAATTGTTTTATTCTATCATTATAATCATCAATCATTTCCATAATTTCTATGTCTGTAAATTTAGTAATTGTTCTGCTTTTTTCGTAAAGTTTTTTCGACAAGTTTTCACCAATGTATAAACTAAATTTATATTGTTCCCCATACCTAAAGACATTGCACGCTACACACTGTGCATAAACATTTTGTTCATCCCATCTTGTAGCATAATGTTTTCTTGAAATAAAATGACCTGCTTGTATTTTAGTCCAATGATGGACTTCTCCACATGTAGCACATCTACAGTAGCCTTCAGGATCTGCATCACGATGTCTAATGTATTTAGAGAATACTGTATCTAGTTTCTTTATTAAGTTCTTTCGTTTAGGTTTTCTAGGCATTTTTATTTGTCCATACTTGTTATTAGAATCTTTCCAGACTCTGAATCTATTTCTTTTATTTGTTTATAGATGTATTTAGAATTAGCTTTTACTTCATTCTTTTCTTTTTTAGATGAATCTAAACCAAGATTAGTATATTGGATTGCATCCAATTTTAATAATTCATCTGTTCTATCTTTAACAGTTAAATTAAAATCACTTATAATTTTATCAGCTAATCTTCTTATATCATCCATATTTAAATATTAATTTATTAAAAATTGTTATACATTAATTACCACTAACCCACCAAAGTTATTCACTTTTTTTTTAAAAGTAAATAGGTGTGCTTATTTTGTTTTAAACAGTAAATGTTAATATTATCTCTTCTTGCCTTGTCCTCTATAAGGTTTCTTATATCCTACTTGACTTCTAGAAGCGTTCTTTGAATGGACGCCTTTTCTTTTTTTTCTAGATGGTTTAATATAAACACTTATTGTTTTTCTTGCCATTAGTTAGACTTGTTGTTTAGTTTCTCAAACGTTCTCATTCCTCCAAGTCCTAACATTCCTATTAATACTGTCATTAAATGTTCCATTTGTAGAGCTGGTGGAACTTGCTCTTGTCCTAAAAACCAAATCAATAAATCTCTTAATACAAAGTTGTATGCTAATGCCACTCCACAAACCCATCCAATAAATGGTCTCCATCCAGCCACGAAAATTGTTCTGTGCTGTGCTTCTACTTTATTTATCTCTGATTGTAATTCTATTAATTGTTGTGGATCTATCTCTTTTCCTTTAATAAGTTCTCTAATCTCCATACCCAAACCACCTATATCAGATGAGTCTTGTATTCCTAATAATCTTTTTAATATTTTAAGCATAAGTCCAAATTACTTTTTGTGTCTTGTCATTATCAGTGTCTACGTGTATAAATGTATTAGCTATACCTATCCTATAGAATCCAGCTTTGATAAGTGCTGATAGTATTTCGTATCTTGCTGTACTGGATGTTGCATATATATCGGCAGCGAGTCCTCGTAAATGTGATGAATTCTCTGTTCCTCCCACTTTTGCATTATGTTCTTTAGTTCTGAATCCTGAATTAATCCTGAATGGTATCCCTGCAATTTGACGTGCATGGTTGAGCATGCGGAGAAAAGTTGGATCCATATTGTGACCACTATTAGGTAAATCAGGTGAGTCAAATTCACTATACTTGAAATAAGATTTCATTAGACATTAATTACATCTTTAATTTACCAAGCCATTTGTTCCAGCCTTTAGCAACTGCAATATTAAATTTTTCTAATTTGTTTGCCAACAATCTTAATATTCTTACCATAATTTATTTTTTATCGTATTTATCTAAAAGCTGTATTGTCTTGATAACTGTATAAACCAACGTTGCTATTATTAAGAGTGCTTGTAGTGCTTCATTTATTTGTGACATACTTATTACATAAACTCCTATTCCTATTATTGTTGGTTTAAATCCTTCCATTTTAATTTATTTTAAATGCCATATATATATAAGTGCTTCCTGATACATTTGTATTACCTCCCGCTTGAGCTAATGTAAATCCATCACTATCAAATGATGTTGTGTATGCACTTTCATCTGCTTCAGCACCACTTGTATCTGCTCTTAAATTTACACCTACACCTCTTACAGAATCACAAATAACCCAACCATTAGAACTACCCCCTGTTGCTCTTTTTATCATTAACCAGTCAGGTTGAAATCCAAGTCCTGTTATACTATTCGTTGTTCCTGTACCAGTATAACTTCCAAACTTGCTATATCCTGCTACTGAATGCCAA
>CETY01183814.1_pt1 | contig 28918 bp, 12 predicted proteins | sample 361551 | NCBI WGS metagenome assembly CETY01 (sample SAMEA2623135, study PRJEB7988) | marine metagenome | biome: marine biome (ENVO:00000447); feature: deep chlorophyll maximum layer (ENVO:xxxxxxxx); material: "saline water (ENVO:00002010), including plankton (ENVO:xxxxxxxx)" | depth 45 m | reverse complement strand
AGATTACCACGAGTATACTCATAGTCTTTTTCAATATCATTTTTAGTAAGTCTATCAGGTTTTTTCTTTTCTACTATCTCAGTTGTTTCTTCAGGAACAATTGATGACTCTACATTAAAAGCATCATCTAGATTGGTTTTCTTCATGAGTAGGAACCATCAAATCCAAAGTCATCACCCATCTCTATTGCTGCAGTATCTACACCAACACCCTCTGCATTATCAGTATAATCAATACCTTTAATGTCAGTTCCTCTTACATGACCAGTGGCAACGGTCTTATCTTGACCTCTCTTAACTGTAAGTTTATTACCAGTGATCTTAGAAACATATAATTCTTCACCTTCAATTTCAATATATTTCTTAACAGTAATGGCAGTTGCATCATCAACATTTATTTCAGTTACATCTGCATCAATATCTTCGGAAAGATTTGTGGCAACATCTCCCGTGTAATCCTTGATTGCTCTAGGTTTAACAGCATAAGTAACATCTCTTTCTGTGCTCTTAGCACCACCAGCAAGATAACGAACAGAAACAGACTTGACGATATCCTTGGATGCAGAAGAAACAGGGCCAAATAAGTATGTCTTAGCAGTAAAGTTTAATGTATAAAGAAGAACTCTCCTTGTAGTATAATCTCCTTCATAATCATCTGACATTGTAATATTTTCTAAAATAACAGGAACATCTCTTTTCTCATTTATACTAGAAAGAAGATTAACTGTTAAATTATATTGTGGTTGGAAATATGGTAAGATCTGTTCTATTATTTGCAATCCATCATCATTCAACTTTACCATAATAGAAAGTTCAAATTGCATATTATATGGAACTGGAGTATATACTTTCTTAATTTCTGTTCCATCATCTGCATCTTTTACAGTAATGGTTTGAGTTGTTGTAACTTTTCTAGATGGATCATAAGTCAATCCAGTAAACTCAAAAGACATTCTTGGTAATGATATTTGAGTTGCTTGACTTAAATTCGGTGCTTGCTCTAATCTTGCTAAAAACTTCTGAGTAGGCCCATATGCCAAAGGAACTTTCACAGTTGAACTTTCTTGCTTAACTGTTAGGCCATTAAAAAGTGTACCAAAGGAAATAATTGTCTTTCGTAGTATTTCGTTATAAAAATATTCAAACATAGTTATAGACCTATTGTATTATATTTAGGGTGTGCCAAATGGGTTACCTTCAGAGAAGTCTAAAATAGCATCTGCTTGAAGTTCAAATTCATCATTTTCACCAAAACCATCATCAAAATTAGTTAGGTCAATTAACCTAATCAGATGAGCAGCTCCAGAAGATGAACCAGTAAGTGTTTCACTTGTTTTAAATGCACCAGATATATTATATATCTCCATTTCACTAGTTGAAGCATTCCAAGTTCTTACTCTTGCTGTAGCTCCACTTACACTACCAGTAACTGTTTCATTAAATGAGTAGTTTCCACTTCCACTACTTCCTGGTGAAGCAATAGTAATTGCTGGTGCAACAGTATATCCTGCACCAGCATTAGTTAGATGAATAGCAGTTATTGCTCCCGCACTACTTATAATCGCTGTTCCTGCAGCACCTGTTGTAGAAATTCCATTCTGTGCGGTGAATGTTATAGTTGGTGACGTAGTATATCCAGAACCACCAGCACTAATAGTTACAATACCAACAGTTCCATTTTCCATCTTAGCCGTTGCTGCAACTCCTGTTCCATCACCAAATACCTCTATTTGAGGATTACTTGTATATCCATAACCTGGATTTATAAGATTGATACTTTGAACTACTCGTTTTGCAGTATCATCAATAGCACCTGAACAAACAGCAATTCCACCAAGTAGATTTGCAGTTGCTATACCACTTAATCCACCACCTGGTGCAGATGATATAGCCACCCTTGGAGCATACGTATAACTATTACCTCTATTTGAAAGGAATATTTGTTGAATACCACCATTTACAATACCAGTAATAGCAGTTGCCTGAACAGCACTTCCAACTAAAGTTAATTTCTGTGTTCCAGCAGAACCAATGAGAACTTCTTCACCATCAGCACCTTCAATTCCTTCTAGAGTATCATCAATTTCATCAACTCCAGTATCAATAACCTCATCCTCATAACGGAAGAGCTCACAACGCAATTCATAAACATAAGTATTCTTAAGTTGATAGAATGGTTTTTCATGCTCTACATATTTAATTTCAAACAGACGATCTCCTAAAGGAAAATATACTAAATCTCCTTCTTTAGGTCTTGTAGATAATTTTATATTCTCCTCATTCTTCATTAGAGGTGAAACATATGTTTCAAATCTTTCTTTAGAAATAATCAGTGTTACTTCATTAGTTGCCGTAATACCAAACTTAGATAACATGGTTGGATTATCTCCATAACCATCAAAGTTATCGATATATGCTTCTATTGGATATGCATCATCAAATGTAGATTGAGTTACTTCTTTTAATATTGATTTTTCTGCAACATATTTTCTAGGCATATAGTGTATATCTACACCATACATCTTCAACTGTTCGTTGATTAATGATTGAACAAGATTTTGCTCTCCTGTCGATCCCTGTTGAAAAAATGGGTTAAGTGCCATGATCTTAACCTATCATATCTAATGGAGGAAGTTCGTAAGAGTTAGACATCATTTCACGAATTCTTTCCAATTCCTTTTCTCCATCATCATACATTTGACGACCATTTAACTCCACTCCACCAGGAAGTTTTACTCCTTGGAATTTCATTAAGTTTTGACCCCACTGCCTTTTAACAAGAGCAGTTAGATACATTTTTAAAAATGAATCATTCCAAACTCTTGAATAATCATTGGGATTCATTGCTCGATAACAATCCATAACAATATAATCTCCTTCAGTAACATTTCCCCAATCAACATCCATATACAGTCTATCTTGTCTTTGATTAAATCTAATTTGTTTTTGGGTAGTTAACAGAAAATTAATATCTTCAAGATATGTCTTAGTCATTGCATACGTTAGTAATTCCGTAGCACCCCAATAATAAATGTCATTTAAAAATAACTGATACTTAACACTGAACATATTATTTGTAACAGTATTAGATCCATCATAATGAAATATTTTTGTCACTCCAATAACTTCTGGTGGAACTTGTAGATAATTAGCAGTTTCTGTCCAACTAAAACTAGTAGTGCCACCATCAATAGTTGCAGTTGCAGTTGTAGTTGTTACTCCAACATTATCACTACGCTCACCTCTAGATCTTCCTCTTTTTATATCATTCTCTGTTAATTTATATTTTAAAAAAGTATTATAGACACCATCAAAATGCCTCTCTTGAAAGAACTGAATAGCATCATCCAGAATATCTTCTATTTGTTCATCAGCAACATTAATCTCCAATACAGGAGCACCTAACTGCCTTTTACAGTAAGTAATGAGTTCTGATCTTGATGCTGGTTGAGCCATTTATACTATACCTCTATCAATATTTATAGGGATGAGATTGATGATATACCAGGTAGAACCAGAATATTACCATCCACCAATCTGTAGAAGGTATTTCCAGAACTCACTACGACATCATAAACATATCTACCTTCCTCTATAGTTTTAGTTTGTGTTCCACCTAGAGAAACTTGAAGTTTTCCGTCAGCAGCACTTGTAATTCCAACACTAAAAGTTGCTGCAGGATATCCAGTAGATCCAATAGAAACACTTTTTGTCATCTGAGATGAACCAGAATAACCTTCAAGATTGAAAGCCGTATTTGATGTTCCTACAACTTCAAAATTTGCTATAAAATTAGCCCCACCAAGCATAGTAAAATTAGCAGCATATGAAGCACCAGCTTCTGGATCAAAAGTGATTTTCTTATTTGCCATTGACTAATTCCTTTAATAGAGATTTGATTTCACTCATTTCAGACTTTAAGTTAGCAAGATCTTCTTCAACAGAAAGAACTTGGTTTTTTTCTTTCTTTTTTGCATTACGACGAGCTACATACTGATTATAATCACCAGTGTTAGTATTGATGATTTGATTAGTTCTAGGATCTCTTGCAAGATCTGAATGATCCTTTACTTTAACGTAATCCATATTATGCTAGGGTAATAACCCTTAAGTCAGAAACTTTAGGAACATATGTTTGGTCAGTTCCACTAAGAACAAATTTAACTCTATAATATTTAAATGATGGTATATTTTCAGTGCTAAATGTATACTCTCTAAATTGAGCAGCAGCACCACCCAATGCAGCAATATCAGAATCAATCACATACTTGTCAGGTCTTCCATCACTTTCAGACAATTCAATAATTTGACCTCTATTATTGAAATTGTTAAATCCAGGGAATGGTATAAATGTTGGTTCAAATCCTGGTGTTGCACTAATTGCATAGAAGCATCTAATGTCTGTGTATTTATTAATATGAGCATTAAGTATAATCTTAATGGAAGTTGCAGGATTTTCTAATGCATTTTCTCTAGAGATGTATTGACATGCTGAAGGATCATCTTTTAGAGTATTCACTCTAGGATCTGTTTTGTAATTTGAAATAGGAGAATCAATTCTATTTGAAACCAAAATTGTATTACAGCGATGAAGGTCAATCATTGGAGTCAAATGAGTATTTGATGTTGCCAAATTAACCGTTAAACCAAGTGATCTATCTCCTGGGAAGTTTTGAAGAACTGGATTGTTCGTTTCATTAACTCTTGATGCAACACATCTTGCAGAATTAAGATAATTTGTTTTGTTTATTGTAATTGCTTCATAACCCTTATCTACAAATGGTAAATCTAATCCTTTACCAGACCCATCAGCAAGGTTTGTTCCAGATACAGTTCTCATTGATGCAGTAACATTAGTTCCAGGAACAGTTACGTTATGGATCATTGGTGCAACCATTTGGAATGGTATATTCTGAGATGCATGTATGTGATATCCACCAGTAGATTTAGTTTCATTAAATTTAATTGGTGGGAAACTAGAAGCAGTAGTAGAACTTCTATCAACTGAATATACTTCATTAGCACCAGAGGTGTTACCAGTTTGATCTAACTTAAGTGTATAATGATCAAATGATATAGGTCTTGGTTCAGTATCAGTAACATTACTCATTAAATGAGTTTTATTAATTCTACTTAATGAAACTCCACCCATTTCATACTTATGAACTGGTGTTCCTTTTAAATAATTCTTCTTACCAGATCCTCTTGTTATTCCTGTTATAGAACCACCAGATGCTCCAGTATACTTGACAATTTCTTCACCAATTTGTAATAGGCCAGGGTTGGTTGCACCAACAGCAACATTTTCAAATGTTCCTAAATTACTAGTGCTTTCAACAGCAATTGATCCTGTAGAAGTTGAGTTGTATGGTAATGTCAATTTAGTTGGAGGAACGTCAGATGCTGAATCTGTAATCGCTACTCTGTTAGTATCATGATGCATACCATGATTCAAATGATCTATACTAAAGTGTAATCCATCATTTACCACAGTGATTTTTTCAGCTGTTGTACTAGAAATACCACCTGATGTATGAGTATTCAATGATGTTGTTAAACCAGTTATTGAACTAGTGTATGTTAGTCTTCCATTTAGAGCAAAATTACCCTGAACATCGTCAAGAATTAATTCATTTGTTCTACCTATAGAAACAATAGATAATCTCGCATTTCTACCAACATTATTATTTCCAATAGTTGCAATACCCAAAACATCACCTTTAGTGTATCCACTACCAGAAGCTGTAACTGTGCAAGCACCAACAGTACCATCAACAATATGAACATCAGCAGTAACAAAATCACCTGTTCCAGTAACGTTAGTCATACCAACACCAGTGAATCCGTAAGAACCACTAGCAGGAGTGTAACCTAAACCAGCATTAATAACTGACATATCGCCAGTAGCAATACCAGCATTTCCAACATAATTACCTGTTGCATTAGATGGTGATGTATGAGCAGTTGCTCCATCATTATGTGCTGCTTGTGCAATTGTATTTCCTAACTGAAGAACAGTATCTGAAAGAGCTGTTCCTATACCAATTCTAACTCTATTAGAATTAATATTAATAGAGTTAGGCATTAATTTTGCAACTTGTGCATTACCCTCTGAAAGAATAGGGTTATACAATTCTAGAGTTCCATTTTGTTCAAATTCTGCTCTACGGAAATGGAATTTCAAATCTTCCCACTGAGAAGGATCCCAAGTAGAAGCGTTCTGTGACTTGAATAGAGATCCAAGATATGGCTGCTGAGAAATAAATTCATCAGTCAGTATATCAGCTTCTCCAATTCTTGATATGAATACTTTATACTTAGTTGACCATGATGCCAAACATATACAATATTCAGTATTAGCACCTTCAAGGAATACTGGAGCATCAAAAGTAAATTTTGTTGCAAGAGTTCCATTTTGAGACACAGTGATATCGTCAGGTGCTTTAACAATTTCCGAGAATGGTAATATTTTTTGCGTCGGGAATCCCCCTTTCATCGTTCGAATTTGGAATGTCATGGGTATATCCATGTCATCCTTAGTCTGGAAGTAAATATCACAACTAGTAATAAAGACACCATCTTTCTCGGTTACCTGGAATGATTGTGCTAGAGGGTCATACCATATTGGTTGACTATCAGTACTGGTATCAGTATTAATAACACCTGAACCAATCACACCTGAACCCGTAAGTTCTCTAGCAGGTCTTGATTCCTCTTCATGCCTAGTTTCAACTTTAGCATTTCTGATAGAAACAATAGTTTCTTGAACTGTTTCTAGTGTTCCAGCAGCAGTGTAAATATCTTCACCAAAAGTATCACAATTATCCTTATCATTAATAGGACTATCGATAAGTCTTAATGATTTCTTACCTGTCTCAAATCTTGGATGATTTCCACTATTTGGATTTGGAATATAGAAACTTCCAAGACAATTAGCACCAAGATCTGATATTAATCTCAAGTTAGTGATACCTGCTTGAGCACCACTTGTTGCTCCTCTTAATGTCATTCCAGACCAAGCAAATCCAAAGAAATCACCTTGTGGTTGATCACTTAATGATTTTGTATCAACGTTCAATATAGTAGATGTTGCTGAGTAAGTTGTTGGCATCTCAGTAGACTGAGCATTTGAAGAAGCAACCTGAACAGTTCCTGGTGTTCCTAAGAAAGTTTCAAGTGCTGTTGCACCAACTTGAGAAATATATGGATTTCTCTTAAAGGTTTCTGTTGGTGCATTATATGGGCCAGATCTATGATCTGCTTTTGCTACTCTAAATTTAATAAATGGAGCATCAGTTCCTTCTGGTTGTATACCTACTTGTGGTAAAGTTCCAAAAACTGTTTCTCCAACTTGGAAAGTTCCAGATTCCATAGAAATTTCCATCAATTTTGGAGTGCATAATTTAGTAACATTTACTCCATCAAAGAAAGCATATAATTGTGTTAATGGTTTGCACTTAGAAACTATAAATTCAACGTTTCTAGAACGCATTACATTAATAACATCTCTACTTACAACTCTGTCACCAAATGACTCATTATCCCACTGTTCTGTAACAATTTTTCTAATACCTGTTCTAGTAGATGTTCCTGTTCTGAATGTTTCTGAGTGAGTATCTTGAACTGTAGTAGTTGTTGTAACAGTATCCAGTCTAGATTCGTTTACACCATCACCACCATTAATCCAACCTGCTTTAACAATAGTCTCAGTTGTAGGGCCAACTGAAGTTTCTTGTCTTGTTGTAGTCCAACTATTGGTTTCTGATCCAGTCCATGTAGTTTCCCAAGCATTCCAATGAATTGGGCTCATTCCAGTTTGTGGATCTACACCCCATTCTCTTTGGTTATCTGCCATTGTTTGAGCAAAGTCACCTTCCGCTTTAACAATTTTTGCTTCAATCCTTGCAGTATCTGTCCATGTATCAGAGTTTGGAGAAATCTTAACTGCTGCTTGCCAGAAACTAACCAAGAATGGTGTAACACTCTCTGTTCTGGTAGCAAACTGTTGAGTTAACCAATCAACTTCAGTATAATCAAGAGTTACGACACCATCTGCTTGTCGTCTTACATTAGTTCCTTCAGGATCTAGATAAGCAAGATCAGCAGCAGGATCAACATTTTCTACAGGCCCTGCTTGAAGATCGATAGAAGTTGTATAATGTTGTGGTCTTAACTCCTTACGAACAGTATCAATACTGTTTTTTACTTTCATTCCACGGGTTTCTTGAGTCTTAAGACCAGTGAAATTATCAACAAAGAAACCTGACTTAAATTTATTCATTCCATCAGCGTCAGGAATGAACATGTTAGCAGTTTCAGTTTCAATAAGAGATAGTGAAGTATAATATTCTAAATTTTTAATTCTATCTTCAAGTCGCTTGATATCTTGCATACGATATCTCTTATGCTTCATGAAGTTTAGAGATGCTCTATTTGTTTGGAAAAGGTATGGTGGCATTTCACACATAGCAATTTCTATGGCATCTTCAACAGTAACAGGAGTTTCCATCTTCTCTGAAGGTTCTCCATATTGAATTTGGAATTTACCTGTCTTATCCAAGAAAATTCTATCCCTTCTACCAACATAGAAAGAGAAATTGGTAATAATAGATTCGTCAGAAGCTAAAATATTCTTAGCAGAACCACCTGATGTTGTAAATGACCTTCCATAGAATTCTAATGGAGATCTGGTACCAGCAACTACAGTATAAGGAGCAACTTTAGGTCTAATATCAATAGTATCTGTAACTAATTCACCATTAATAAATGGTATATCCTTACTATAATTAAAACTATCATATGAATTTTTTACCGTAATATCACCATCATCAGTAGATTCATAGAATCCATTTGAAAAATATACTTTCAATCCCTTTTTAGGTGGTTTTGCATTAGTTTTTCTAGTAACAAAACCATAATCATAAAAACTATTCTTCTGCCCAGTGGTAAATGTATAATTTGCAGAAATATTTTTACTAGGATTATCTAAGGTTGTAATAAGACCTTGTGTTTTAGATTCGCCAAATGTAACTACTTCACCTTCTTCAAATGGTGTTTGATTTTGAACAATATATGTTATCTGAGCATCAGTTACTTTTTCGGTATAGATCCCTATAGCACCACTATCAGCACCAACTATTCTTTCCCCTTCAATTAAATCAGTAGTTTTTCCAGTAGGGCCATTTAATGACGCTAGTGTCATCTTTGGTGCAGATGCAGTAGAAGTATCATTGGATTCAAATATTCCAAGAATCCTAATAACATCAGCTTGATTTAGAGAAATTCTTTCATCTTGAACCCTATTTCCATATGCAAAATTACCATAAACCAAACCATCATTTAAAGTAGTTGCACCAATACCAGAACCAGAAAGTCTAGAATTATTAATTACAGTTGCATTTACTCTATTTTGCCTCTTAGTTTTTGGAGTTGGTTTTGACTTAGTTAATGTTGCAACTAATGTGCATCCATTTACAGCAGATCCTAAACCTTCAATTTGCAATACTGTATTTCCTGTAGTAAACAGGAACATGTCATCAGTAAGTGCTACAACATCTCCATTAGGTCTTACGAAAATATATCTCTCTTCATCGAAAGGTAAGAAAGATTCATTTGTATCTGCAGTTAATGCAGAACTTAATTGACCCAATCCAGTATTTGGATTAAGTGCAACATCAACAGAATATGATTTCCTAATAGTTAATGTAGCATCAGTAAGATCAACATCGGAAACGAATGGTCTTGGCATTAATGTATACAAACATGTCTCAGCAGCACTTTCGAGAGGAGTTTGAACCAATCTTAGATTTGGAGTAACTAGATCAGCAGCTGAAGGAATTTCACCTTCTACAAGACCTGTTACTGTTGATACACCAGTTATTTTAACACTAGATGTTCCTACCTCAGTTATTCTTGCAAATGTTGATTCATTATTTCCTAAACCACCAAATGCTAATATATTGTTTATTTTTAAAATTCCTGGAAATAATTCATTCTCACTGGTAACGGTACATATTCCTGTAGCATTATCTATTTTTGTTATTTTTGCTTCACCGTAAACAAAATGATCTTTTTGTTTAATATCAGCACAGAAACTTAGTGCAGCACCAACATTACCCAATTCTGGGCCACCATAAAGTTGTTTAACATCTGACATTCCATAAGATGTTACAGCAATAGCAACTCTATTATTTGATTCACCATTAAAATCAAATGGTTCATTTTTTAAGAAATCACCTTGCTTATCATATAGTTCTAAAGAAGTGCTTTCACTAACAGCATTCTTCAAGAATCCAGTAGCACCACTATATCTTCCCTTCACATATGTGGGAACAGTTAGATTAATATTCTCATTAAGAGTTACTCTTGTTGTTAATTGAATATCATATAATGAAATATCCCATTCATTTGTATCAGAATTAGATGTAGAATATGAACCTGATTCTAATGCATAATCATAAACCCTAGCAAGACCAATTTCAGATCCTGACATTTTAAATGAATTATCACCACTTCTTTGATCTCTCAAACTAATAATATAAGTATTTCCTATACCTATAGTTGGAGCTCCGTAAACTCTATTAAGACGAAGATTGTTTCCTGTATTATAAGTTACTCCTTGACTTTCTAATGTTTTAGTTGTTCTTGGTTTTGGTGCATCAAGATATGTAGAACTAATAGTTTCTATCTCATATCCTTTGACAAATGCCTTTCCTGGCCCTACTTGATATACTGCAAGATCATCAGATGCTAGAGTTCCTTGTTGAGTAAACTCACCTTCTTCATATACACCATTATTACCCGTTCCATCATTTAAAGAATTCTTTACTACAATATCAAATGGTCTAATACTATAATCACCAGATTCTTCATAAGTTCTACGAGCCATTTCATCGGCTATAAAACTATACTCAGTTCTTTTCTTTTGTGACTTTAAAACACCTTCATCAACAACTGCTAATTCAATAAAATTAGAGTCATTAAAATCATCTAATGGTTTAGCATAAAGTGAAGTTGATATTTTAAGACGATCAGCACCTGGTGCAGCATAGTTATTAAAACCTTTGGAGTTATCTGCTAAAGTTTCATCTTCATCAGAATTTATAATATCTTCATTAATCCTTAAACCTATTCTAGCACTAGGAGAATTTCCATACTGACTTAGAATAATTGTTTCATCACCAACATTAACAAAATTACCCCTTATAAAATAAACACCATTTGATATCGAGAAAGATGCAGCAGTAGCTGTTGCATTATTTGCTATACATGATGCAAAAGATTCTCCAGATGGTATAAATGCATTGTTTTCAGGCCCTGAAATTATATCACTATCAGCAGTTAGAAGTTCTCCATCAGCGAAAACTCTAATATTAGAATCTTCAACACCAGATGACATGTATGAAATATAAAGTGTTAAATTTCCTCTTTCTGATTCTTGTTGTGTTATAACTTGATTAATTATTGCTGTTACACCTGTTGTCAATCCAATTATTTTTCTACCTATTAACTGACTAATATAAAAATCTACAGGAACCCCTAGATGAGTATTGTTTAACTCTACAGCATAATATTTTGGCGAATATGCAGTGTTTCCTGGAATTACTTTAGCACCCTCTTTAAAGAAGTGCTGACCAAACTTCTCTATTTGATTTTGAAGAATTGACTGGAGACCAGTTATCTCTCTTGCCTGAACAGGATATCCAGGTTTAAACAGAACCTTATGATAATTATCATCAGGATTGAAATCATCAAAATACGGTGAAACGTTTAGATTAGTTTGTTGAGCCATAGTATTTTAGAACTGTAATATTATTTTGATGTCTTCTTTTTGATTGGAAGATCGTGTAATGGCTGGTCTGTGGTCAACATAAATCATATTTCCAGAATATTTTTTAATTTCTGGGTTTGACAATCCTTTAGTGAATGACTGACCAAGGTAATATGTTCTATTATTTATTGAGGTAGAAAGACCACTAAATGTAGTGCTAATCGATAAATTAGAACTACCACCAACAATAATTCTATTACCGCCCGCAGTTGGATCGGAAGTAAATCTTGTTGTGTCATATCCATAGATAGCAGCTGTGGCACTTTGTGCTACACCAACTGTAGTAAAACCAGCAATAGTTCTATCCTGCCAATACTTTAGAACTCCAGTAGTCGCATCATAAGCAAGAACTTTACCAACAGCAGTAACACCAGTTCCAACAGTTTGAGTAATTAAACTATCAGGAGTAAATGTTACAGAACTATATCCAGTTCCAGACAACCTTAAGGCATATGCAGCACTTGCTTTATCCAAAGTAAGTAACTGAGTAGAACCAAATACTTGAGGATTTTCAATAATTCCAATCCTAGCAATTTGGTTACCCGTTATAAAGTCTGGGTTCTCAGCATCATTTTCAATTCTTGCATAAAGTAATGCACTACTTGCACCCAATTCACGGTATATATCTTTACCATGACCACCAGGAGGTGGAATGATAACATCAAGAGTAGGTGGAGATGTTGGAGTTGGTATAGATCCAGCAGATAAGTCAACGTTACCGTAGGTATAACCATATCCTTCATTGGATATAGTAACACTTTCTATTTGCTGATCGTTGTTAACAACAACAGTGCATTCTGCATCAAAACCATCACCTTTAATTGGAACTCTAGTATAAGTCTGGTTAGCAGTTCCTATACCAGTTCCTCTGTTTTTAATAACAACAATTTTTATACCACCATCAACAGCATTGTTTCTAATAGCACTATCTGCAGTATTTGTGCTCCATTCCGCAGGAACAGGCATAAAGTCTGTAGAATCAAACTTAATTAAATCAGCAGGTTTAATAGTATAAAGATACTTCCATATATAACCGTCACCAGAAGTACCAGCAATTCTTGGTTCTAAGTCTGTAAAGGTTGGTTCATCAAGAGATGGTTTACCATCAGGAGTTTCAGGAGTGGTTCCATTTTGTAAACAAATGTAAACTTTAAAGTCACTATTAACGACAAAATAGTTTGCAGTATATAATGTGGTTCCACCAGAGTTTTTTGGTGCATTAGTTATACTATAATCTTGTCTATAATAATCGTAAGTAGTACCAGAACTCCACTGGTTTTTTTGAACAATTTGTTTTACATCTGCAGGTGTTATCTTCTTAACAGCAATCATACTGTCATAATAATCGTTCAGATCATTAAAACTATCGACTGGAGAAGGGGGTGAAGTATCCCAGTCAGTTCTAATACCTGTTGGATTAGGTAAACCTACGAAAGCATAGTAAGAATTTGTGTTGGTAGAAACACCAGCCACAAAATTCTTTGCGTTCAAGATTCTTATTTGATCAGTTATAATTGCGGACATTGAACCTAATGTAACACTTTTTTATCTATTTAGACGACATAATTTACAAACTTCAATGGTGCTTTTCTCTTAATCTGTGGACCAGTCTTAATTCCAACAACACCGTTGTTTGTATTCACGGAATATGAAGTAGAAATCATCCTACCTCGTGATTGAAGTCTACCCCAACTATAGTCACCTATAAATGCGGTACTAATCCCTTGATTTAAGGTTGAATATCCTACAGTATTCTCTAGACCATTCCAACTTAACACTCTACTAAAGACTCTTAGTGAACTGTTAGTCTTATCAGATCCATATCCAACTGTGGTTATTCCAACATAATGTGAGACTTCGTATATATTATCTAGTGCAGTTGTTCCAACACCGACATATGTTCCTGCCATATTTACAGATGTAACACCAGAACCTAGATTGGAACCGCTAACAGTAAAGTAGTAGCCTGTTTGCAATCCACTTACTGAAATTGGATCAGGGCTTGTAATCTTACTATCTCTTAGAGCAGATTCATCAGGAATCCAAAGATCAAATACTACAGCAGTTCCTACCCCAATCGCTGTTCCATTTGCGTCAGATATATTTGAACATATACCAACACCAGTCACAACTCCAAAATCTCCTGAATAAGAATCAAGAGTATTTTCCTCTCTAATATATGTTGGTGGAGAAATTAGAACTTGTGGTGCTTTACCTGCGGTATATGCAATACCAGCAGTAGTAATAGTAATTGATGTAACAACACCAGCAGTGATTGATGCAGAAGCAAATGCTCTAGCAGTAGTGCCTACACCAGCGAGAGGAGTTCCACCTACGCCAGTAGGAGTTTGGATACTTACCGTAGGAGCGATTGTATATCCCCTACCACCCGTTGAAATAGCAACAGATGAGATTGTATTACCAATGGAAACTATTGCCGTTCCAGCAGCACCTGCAAGGTAATCATACTGAGCACTGGCATTTACTATTAAAATATCTTTCTGGAATTCTCTATCAACAGGGTTTTCATTTTCTTGATCAAAGAATGGTTTACAGTTATCTACCCATATTGTAGTAGATCCCACACCAACTGTTTGAATTAAATATGCAGTTGGTTGAATAGCAGGTTCTTGTAAAGGTCTATCCTTACGAACAACTCTACCATCAATAATCTTATCTTCAGTCTGTTTAATCCATGTTACAGGTCTTACTTCAGTATCATCATCACCTAAACCAAGACCATAGTATGGGTTAGTATCAACTTGGTCTGAAGATTTAACTTCAACAACTGTTCTTTCATTTTCTACAAATGTTCTTGTGTTATATGCAGAATCATATTTAAGAACTAAATCATCACCACGTTTAACTGTTTCTACAATATCTCTATCTTTTACATCTTCACCACCAGTTCCTCTATAGAAGAAGAATCTCATTACATCACCTGATTTAGGTGCTTCACTAAAGGTTATTGTTCCACCACCACTAAAGGTAAATCCTTCACCAGGAACTTGTAGAACATCATTAATTGTAAGAATTAGAGTATCTTGAATGACAATCGGTGATCCAGTTTTTGCTTGGATAGCATATCCATCACCACCAACTGTAATTGGGAATGCTTTTCTAGCACCATCAAATAGATTAGAGAAGTCATCAAGAACATCAAGTTCTCCAAGAGTCCACATGTTAAACTCATCATCTTTAATTCTTTCAATAGTTAACTGGAATTCTCTAAATGTTCCACCTTGAACTGTAGGGATACCTACAATTGATGGTTCGCTAGTTGTAAGAGAGGTAGGAACTGTTAATATTTGAGATTCTCCATAAGAATAACCAACATTAGTAATCTCAAAGTCAATTACACTTGATCCCGCACTAACTGTAATATTAGCTCTTGCTTGAGTTCCACCAACACCTGGTGTAGAAGAACTATACCAAAGTGGAATATCTTGATAAGGAGTTGGAGGATCAATGATTGCTTCGAACGTAGAAGACCCTGTGCCAGGGAATCCTGGAATTGGATCAGTGTTTGTAACAGCAATACTTACGATACCACCATTAATTACAGAAGCAGTTCCAATATATTGAATTGATGGAGTTCCAGTAGATGATAATGCAACACCAACTTTAACTTCAGTAGCAATACCAACACCACTTATAGAAGAATTGGATGCAATACCAGCACGACCAGGAATTACTCTATATCCAGAACCACTATTACCAATACTTACTGCAGTAACAATACCAGAAGAAGTAAATCGAATAGTTGCACCAGCACCAACTAATGGTTGTAATCCAAATCCTTCAGTAGATCCGACAGAAATTATTCTACCACTAACAGGAACAGATGCAGTTTCTGGATCATATGCAACAGAAGCAGCAGCACCTGTAAATGTCATGGATGTAATACCAGAAACTTCAGATAATTCATAATCATTAAAGTTTCCAGCACCTTGTAATATACCATTAATTAAAAGTAAACCATTCTGAGTTGAAATACCAGTTACATTTCCTTTATTAACTTTAAGGTCAAATTGCGTTTCTTGACCATCAAATTGTGGTGAAAGATTATCAATCAAATAATTTGTAGTATATGCATCATAATCAGATCCCTTAACACCAGAACGAGTAAAGACTCTTCCACTGAAACTTGAGTAAGTTGTAATACCAACCCAATCTCTATTATTAGGAGTAGCAGTTGAGTATCCTACAGGAGGTTCTCCACCAAATGGAGCAACAGAGAATGATAAAGTATTATTGATAATATTAAAGTCACCACTAAGTTTATTGATTGGTGCATGTGAAGCATGACCTACAAGAGTAGTTCCCATCCAATGACGATTAACTTTAACAGCATTAGCAGCACCAGCCGTAGGGCCAACTGCAACAACTTTCATTATTTCATCTCCAATTCTTATATCATCCCCACTATGGAATGACGTTATTCCCGTGAAGTAAGCTATATCTTCTGTTCTATCAAAACGTTGTGATAATGATGCTGCTATACCACTATTAACGATTGGTGATTGAATCATATTATCAATCGCTATTAATGATCTAACATTCTCAGTTCCATACTTAGCAGTAATACTATGAGAAGTTCCAATACCAACTGATGTTAGATTTATTGGTTTTACTGGAGTTACTAGTGCATCTTGTGCAGATCTGCAAAGTTGAATTTGACTATCACTTTTCTTAAATACAAATACACTTTCAGGTAAGTATGTAATGGTTGCTCCAATACCTGCAAAGTAAGTGGCAGCAATTCCAATCGCATCTCCAGTGGTTCCTATACCTGTTGTAGAACATCCACTAATTGCTGCTTTAACTGAATAAACTACTTCTTCACCACTTACAAAGTAATGATTTGGAAGATCTATAGTATCATTGGTAAGACTAACAACATCAGTACTTGTTCCATCAAAATTCTTTCTGAATATCTCATTTCCATTATGTAAACAATCAAATTCTGTTCTTGCACCATAGAATGTTCCTTCATATACATCAAAACTACTTCTAATAGAACCACTATTCAATTCAATTAATTCTGGTTCAGAAGAGTTTTCTTCAACTCTAAGTGCATTAATAAATGTCTTAATTTTAACCCCTACATTTGATTTTGGAGTAAATGTCAATTCTGTGCGACATCCATCAGTATCTCTAGAACCACCTATTGTTCCTAGTGAATCAGTTGCACCAAGACCAGTTCTTAAATTTCCATATTCAGTAAGGAACACTCTATTATCATCATCAACCATCATTACTTCTGCAAATTCATATATGTCATTAGTCTCATCTACAATCTGAACTATACAATATGCCCCATCATAATCGTTAACATAGCTAGCAATTCCTACAGTGGCAGGAGAACTAGCAGCTGCAATTGTGGTTGACTTAGCGATCATTGATGCATTTCTTAGATCATATGTTCCAATTCCAGTAAATGTCTCTGAAGAAATACCAATCGTAATTGTGTTTATCCATGCAGTTCCAATACCAGCATTAGGTGTGTAACCAACTTCTACAGCAGCAGTAGTTCCTACTCCAACAATATATGGTCTAAATGTTCCTAATGGTTGTGCAGCAAGATTATCTCTTCTATTGTGTATTGCTAATTGACCATACTCATGGAATTCAAAAGAAGTCATTCCAGTACCAACAATTAGACTCAATTCATCATATTCAACTGAACCTTCACTTGTAGCAATAGAAACAATAATCTTTGCAGATCTAGGATTGTATAGATCATATTGTGCTGTTCCAACACCTGCTACACCAGGAATACTTGTTAATGCAGTTCCTGTAGTAGATGCTGTTCCAACTGTGCATATCTTAACTTCTGATCCACCATAACCAATAACATTTGAAACACCGATGGCAACTAGTGGGCTTGGAGGTGCAGTTGATTCACCGATAGTTGTTTTACCAATAGCAGTCAATGAAGTAGTTAAACCCAATTCATCAAGGTTATATGACATGGTAATAACATTATAATTATTCTTCTCTGACTTAACTGGGTGGAATTGAAGAACAGCATCTGTTCCATCAACAACACTATCCATTTGACCTAGTTGAATCTGAGTATCAACAGATCCATACTGGTTAATCATTGATTGACCACTAACTGGATCAAATAATGAGTTAACCATCATTATTTGCCTTTCTCCAGTAAATAATCTATCTCTTACATAAACAATAAATCTATTCTCTTTGTTATTAGAAATGTCATACCTAGCAACCTCAGACCAAGGTGTAGGTCTTGGATTACTGTTGAATTTATCACTAATATCATCAATTTTTAAAACTCTGTTTCCGACAGATTCAGCATAATCAATTAGAATTCTATTTTGGAAAGTAATCTCATCAGAGAAATTACCTTCTGCAGGAGAAGCGTCAAGAATATTCTCCGTAACTAAGTCAAAGTTGTTATACTCATGAACACTCTCATAATTTTGTATATTAATAATACCAGTAACAGTTCCTGCTAATCCAACAACCATTGAACTCTCTTGACCAGCAGGAAGAGCAGATTCAACCTGAAGTTGACTGAATTTTTTAAATCCAGCAGTGTGAGTTAATGAATTAACAATATCCTTCCACTTATCAAAGAATACTTTAGATTTAATAGCATATGAGAAACTCTGATAATAGTCATTATCGTGAATTTTCTGTAAACTATCATTTAAGAATCCTGTTTGGTATTCCCATCCATTATCAACAATTGAATAGTAATCAAGACTGAAATTGGTATCAAATGTAAGAACAATTTCCGAAACAGTTCCTTTAGCACCAGTTTCTAAAGATTCTATCAGTTTACCAACTTCAAAGTCACTTGCTGCTTCTACAGTTAACCACTTACTTTCAGGATCATATTCAAATGCAACACCCTGAACTGGGCCAACACTAGTTTCTGATCTAAGAGTCTCATTAGCGTTAAAGATGTTAGGTCTTAAAACTGGAGCAAATTGTGGGAAGTTCTTAGATTGAACCAATACGCCAGATGATAGTGCATCAACATAATTACCAGGAATTTCTCCAGAAGGTAATAAACCACCAAGACTATATGTTACAACACCAACGTTACCTAAGTTTTCATGAACCTTTGTTATCTCAAATGATTGATAATCATAATATTGAGAATCATATCCAGTACCAGTAGATCCAACACCAACACTAACATTTTCAATAAAGACTTTATCACCAATTTTAAGTGGAAATTCTTCTTGAAGACTATATGCAGTCTTCATAACACAAGAAACAGTATCAGTCGCTGAATCATATTCAAAATCTTTAGCTCTAATTCCGTTTGGATTGTTAACAGGAACAATAAATGGTGTTACGTTAGATAATCCATAAGTGTTTTGAACAATATCAACATAACCTGGTGCATCAGGAGTTGTTAAATTGTATCTTAATTCAACATCATCAATCTTTCTTCTATCAACACCATCAAGAACAACAAGTGCTGGTGGAGTATTATATCCTTTACCATATGAAGTAATACCAATAGACTCAAAACCAGATAGTGCTGAAATCTTAATAATTTGTGGTAGTTTAGATTGAGGTCTTAAAGTAAAATCAGAAGGATAATCAAATCCAATATTATTAATCTTTGTAGTCTTAGGAACACCAATAGAGTTACTTGATGCCTCTAGAATAGCACCTGTTCCCGCATCAGAGGTGACTGTAGTAATACCAGGTAATCTAGTATATCCTTTTCCTTTATCTGCCAAGGCAACATTTGCAATAGGCCCATAAGCAGTCTTAGAAGTTGTTTCGTAATTTAATTTTGTTGTTGCAGAAGCAGTATATGAAGGAACTTCTGGATATCTATCTAAATCATATGTAAATGTATTATCAGAATTTGCAAGAACCTTATAGTTTCCAGCATAACGACTTTCTTTTGTTGAAATAGTATTATTTCCTTCAATTCCTTTATCCAATACCAATTCTTTATTCACATCTGGGTTATTATCTTGTGTAGTTGGAACTAAGTTATAATAAAGGATTTTTGGTGTATATTGATTAACTTTAAGAATCACTTTACCATCAATACCAACAGTTCCACTTCTAGTTACTTCAAATGTTGTTTCTAAATTATTTGCATCATATTCATGAACAAAATTATAATCACTATAAAGTTTAAATTCAAAACCAGGTAAAGTATCTGCAACTTCTGTATATGATAGAGAAGAATCTGATAAATCAAAGGTTACAGTTCCATTCTTATAGAACTCCAAAGGTGGATTAACCAAATTAAGTGTTCCACCACCACTGGCAGTTAATATACCTACAAATGCTGGTCTAGGTTGTCTTAATTGGAATCTACTTCCACATAATTGAATTTTATCTTTATTGATAACATAAACAAAATATTCTTCTTCATTTAATAAACCACCAGCAGGAGAGGATGATGTATGAACAACTCTTTGACCAGTTTGCATTTCATGATCTAAAATCTCAATAGCATTTGGTATACCTGATTCTGCAGTAGCAGTTGTAATACCAGTTGCTTCAAATGTTAATGTTCTAGCAATAACTTTTCTATTTTCCTTATTATATTTGATTGGAACAGTAGTTGTAATACCAGAATCAACTGTAAGATAAACCTGATCATTATGGCGTAATCCATGAGTATTTGCAGTAGATACAACTATTTTATTTTTCTCTGCTGCACCTTTTACAGTTTCAGAGTATGTTGCTTTTAAACTATGGTATACACCAGTTCCGATGCCAGTAAAATATAGCAATCCTTGGTTTTTAGTTGTTTCCGCAATACCAACGTAAATATCTTCTGGATCTGCACCGATTGTTCCAAGACCAACTTTAACAGTTGATAAACCAATCATATCTTGATTGAGTCTTGCTACAAATAATGGTACCCCTTCTGGAAGATTTATTGATGGTGATGTAAATGAGGCATTTGCACGATTAGTCGCTACCCCAATAGAATTACCAGTATTTCTATTATAAGTTACACTATCACCAGTATTCAACTTATGATTAGGAAGATATATTGATCTTGCTGGAATAAATTTCTGAGTAAGACCAGATCCTGGATTCTGGAAAGCAACTGTGGTTCCAATACCAGGCCCAGCAGTGGTTCCCATACCAACTGCTTCTACTGGATTGAAATAATACTCCTGATCAACCAGACCTTCAAATGAAGTTGTAAATCCAGCATCAATTCTGAATACTCTAGGTCTTTCTTCAACAACAGTTCTAATAGTATGAGCAACACCCGAAGTGCTATTCTGTTGTCTTAAAACTCTTAATCTTCTTGATCCAGATTCTATATTGAGGATTTTAACTTCCTCCTGCATAGTACCTAAACCAACCTTAATAATATCATTTTCCCTTAAAGCAATTCTATTAAGAGAATCATTAGGTGCAGGTAATTTACCAACAACATTAAAGTAAGTAACTAAACCAGTTGCACCTATAGTTCCAATACCTTGCGAAATTATAAGTCTTGCTGATGATATACCAATACTATAGGTTCTATTGCCAAGACCCGATGCGGTTGTTGACATTCCAGAAACATAAACTTTATCGCCATTTTGCAATCCAATTGGAGTTGTATGAACACCAATAAACTCTCTATTTGCATTACTTGGATAAAATTCAATATTAAACAACTTAGTATTAGTAACAGCAATAGTTCCAATTCCAGGCCCTACAACTTTAGAGACTTTTGCAACTGTTTGAAAATTATCAGCTACTTTTTCTTCAAATACAACCTTATCATCATTTCTATAACTTGATCCACCAGTAACAATTCCAACTTTTTCTACAGAACCCTCTGAAGCATATACAATCTCACCTTCTTGTGTAATAAAGTTATAAGATTGTTTTAGATAGTCATATGAACTATCATCTTGTAGTAGTTCGTATGGTTCAGTATTTCTAACCCATTTTGTATCATTTAAGTCAATCGTATCTTGATTATTCTTAGATAAGTTATTAAATTGATTTGGTTGAGCCCAATACTTGTCACCAATTAAATAAGGGAATGCAGGTTTCTTAAATCCATTAAATGGATCACCAGACTCAGATAATGGTGTAGTATCAAATGTAGCAAAGTATGCATATGTTCCTTTTGGATATTCTGGAGTTATACCAAATCTTCCATTATTAGCATCAAGATATTTCTCATCAGTATTTGTATTCCATGTAAAATCTTCTAAGAAAAATTCTTGTGGGAAAATACTAGTAGGAGGTCTATTTGCTTTTAAGTCGATTGAATAACCAGATCTAATTTGGGTTATATTACCACCAGTGCTCTTTTCATAACCATAAGGGCCATAAATTGGAAGACCATCATATGCCCACCCTATAATAGGAGAGTGCCTTGTTTTATTTTCTTCTGTCTGGCCATTAAGAAGAGTAAGATCTCTATCACCATATAATGCATTACCTTCAGCATCATTCTGATAGACCATCTTTCTCAGAGTTCTTGGTGCGTATGCATGAGAACACTGTAAACCACGACTTAGTTGAGTTGGTTTAGCAATGAATACATCCGAATCATCTATGTTATTATAATTCTTTTGAACTTCATTTACTTGCCATGTATTTAAATTTGATTGGAAAATAGCAAATTCACCAGCTGCCTCTACAGTTAGTGCTGTAGTAGATTGACCATATCCAATACCTCTTTGAATAATCTTAACAGATCTAACTTGCCCACCAACAATCTCAGGAACCAATTTAGCACCTGTTCCCACACCAGCAATAGATATTGCAGGAGGAGTATTATACGAATCACCTCTATTATTAATAGCAACGTCAATAATCTGACCATTAGCAACGATTGGAAGTAATTCACAATTTCTTCCAGTATACATGTCAATTCTTGGTTGCCTGTTGAAATTCATAATTTCAGAAGCACCATATCCAACACCAGTATTTGTTAGGTGAACGGAAGTAACTTCTCCTCTAACAAGCGGTTGAGGGATGCATTGAAATTCATTACCTTCAATTGAACTTATACCAACTATTCCTTCCACTTTTATTTCAATAGGTGGATAGTTGAAACTATGAGTTGCTACACCAACTGATCTTAAATTTTCATATTGCTTAGTTCTGAAATAAAAATCTTTTGCAGTTGTTCCAACTCCAACAGTGGATAATTTAAAAGTATTCTCATCTATAACATAAACATAATATTCTTTATCTGTAGAAAGACCTTGAATTGCTGTTCCTACAGGATCAGTGCTATATTTAATAATTTCTCCAGTTTTATAATCATGATTACCAATAGTAATTCTATCAAGTGCAGTATTAATACCAGTTGGTTCGCAAGTCTTTAGTTTATTCTCATAACCATCACCAGAATCCAATACATTAATACTACCTACCTGTGCTTTACCATTTAAAGATCTGAATACATGGTTTCCTTCACCAAACCCAGTAAATGATATAGTATTAACACCAATAACTGCATCATCTAAGTTTCTATGTAATCTTAAGGTCTTATTATTATACCAACTTGTTCCAGCATAACCAGTCCAACTTGTTATTGTAGTTAAACCAGTTGCACCATATCTTTGATCAGTATTAATATAATATGTTGCACCAGTATCTAAACCAGCTAATGATTTTTCCCCTTTTGTATCATAAACAACTCTTTCATGATTTCTAAACTTATGGTAAGTTAAAAATCCTACATTATAATCATCATCACTAGTTATTGCTATAGTTTGAGATCCAGAACCAGCATTAAACGCAACTTCATGTGGAACTGTAACTAATTTACATTCTGCTTTAGCACCTGTTCCATTTCCACCACTAATTGATATTGTTGGAGCCTCAACATAGTCAAAACCTGGATCTAAGATTCTAATTTCTTGGAAATTACCTCTTGTTGAAACATATCCAGTTGCACCAACACCTACACCATCATTAACAGCTAAAACTGGTGGATTAATAACATCATAATATCTTCCACCACCAGTAACGTCTATAGATTTAATATCTCCATAATATACAAGATTTTTTGACTTATAACTTAAAACTTCAACACCATTAATCAATAAACCATTATATCCAATATTTGTAGAGTATTCTTTTCCATCATATACAGGTATATCAAATTCTCTAAGAAGACTTTGAGGTAAAATCTGCTTATTATGGAAATCATACTTTTCAAACGTATTATTTGTGATTGTAGTTTGAACAGTGGTTTCTGATATCTTCTGATAATTTCCATCATATAAGTTAGATACAGATTTTGCTAATTTTATATCATTTGAGTTAATTCTTTCAATAAAATATAATCCCTCACTAAAGAGGAAACTCGATACTGTTCCATTAGCAGCTTTTTGTGGTGTATAGTAAATTGCATCACCAGTAAAGAAATTATGATCTTTAGTTCCAGTAGTAATACCAATAATAATATCTCCACCGTTAAATGTTCCAGAAAGATTAATTTTCTGAGTGCTTGGATTTAAATTAGTATCTGAAAATGTTGGAATGGAGTTAGATGATACTAAATTCTTTATTGTAGATAAAGTATGTGCATATCCAACTTCTTGCATGTAAATGTTTTGAACATTCGCATCATAGATGTTTAAATGTTGATGATTTGTTGCAACATCAGTTCCATCACAGTTTGGTTTACTTAATGTTTTTGTTATCGATACAACGGCAGAAAGACTACTTATTACAGCTCCTCTAACTCTTACCACAGTGCTGCTAATAACGTCTGTAACGCTGTATCCACCGTCTAGGGTGGCATTGTTCGTTTGGATCGTTGTAACGTCTCCTAGACGTATTCTATGGAAGTCTTTAGTGGTTACTTCATAGGTATTGTTACTTGCATCCTGAACTGTAATTGACTCAATATCATATTTTGGTTGAATATTGAAAATCCAGTTTTTAGACTTGAAATCATCAACGTGTGCAACCTTTCCTAATGACTTTAATTTGATCTTAGAACCCTTTCTCTGATAGAAAGTATTTGGAAGTTCTACATCATTCAGAACACTAGTAATTCTAACCTTAATTCCATCTGTTGCAACACCAGCAGTAGCGTCTGCCTTACCTAAAGCATATGCATATGTGTTTTGCTTAATTAATGTAGTATCTTTAATTGTTGTTGTAATTCCACTAACACCTAAGAACTGAGTAGTATTAGTTGAAGAATATGTTGCTATTCCAGTAGTGCCATTTTTATATTTAAATGTTAAAGCACCAAAATTAGGGAATCCTACAGTTGAATCAACATCAATATAAGTTTGTGCAGCTCCAACAATACCAACTGCTCTAGTATTTGAATGAACTTTAAAACTACCATATAATAATTCGTTACTTCCACCCGTTCCAAATGAATCATCAATACTAACTTTAAAATAAGTATCAGTTAAAAGACCAACTCTGATCCTTTCAACCATTGATACGGGTGCATATGCTCTACTAATATTTTCAAATGCATCTTGGAAAAGTGTCTTATTCTCTAAATCTGCAGGATCTCCTTGAATTGGTTCTACAATAAGATCACGAGTTTTCTTGTAATTTGCATCTGATGGTGATATTACATAATCAGCAGGTCTAATAACATCTACTTCTTCATTGTAAAGAGATTTAAAGAGGATTTTAAAGGATTCATCCGTTCCCCTTGAATTATAAAAGTCTTTAGAATGACGAATAAATTGTGGTTGATTTAAAGAAGTGTTTAAATCTTTCTGAAATCCTGGTAAAAATTGCTTTTTAGACTTCTTTAAAAACTCACGTAAGAATAAAATACTTAAGTTTTCTACAATTCCACCAGAAGTTCCTACACCAACAGGATGTGCAGCTGCATTAGAATTATTGAAAAGGAATTCTTCAGGTTCATCAGGATTAGTAAATGATGTAATTCCACTAAATCCACGAACACAACCAGTAAATGCAGTAGTTCCAATTCCAGTATATGTTATTATCTCATCATTGATTTTTAATAAACCATAGTTATCAGGGAACCCTTGTGTGCTCTTAACACTAATCTCTGTATCAAACTCCCCTACGGGGTTCATAAGGGTCGTGAACCCCACCAAATTACCTGACTTGTTTAATTGTATATACGTGTCTAAATTATTGATAATATCGATTGGGCCGCCTTGATACTCTTGCCCTTGATAATACGCACTTAAAAATTCACCAACTAATGGGCTATCATCCTTGACATAACCAGGTAGTTGGTCTTTTACGACCTTATTAATTTGAACTCTTTTTTCTGTCATGTTTTATCGTACGATCTTCCGTGCGGTATAACTTGGAGTAACTGTATATGTTGAACCAGATGGATCTGCTCCAGAAGCAATTTCGTCAACAACCATTTCTACGTTACTAGTATCTAGTTGCAAATAAAGATCCTGTAATCCAATAACATCATTAGATTCAGGAATTATTGATAATTCCATTATTTGTTGGTTATCCTTTTCCTTTCCTGATACAATATTGATAGGATTTAAGGTAATTCTACCTTTTTCGTAGTTTATAAGACCTACATTTTTCCTTTCAATAGTTGGAGTAGTTGATCCTGGAGAGTCTAAAGAGAATAATCCGAGTGTGCCAGTCTTTTTATTAGTATTAGGTATGTCAAAGAGGTAAACATCGTTAACAATATCTAACACTCTGAATGAAGTAGACCTAAGATTGTAACCAGTCATATCAGAAATATGGAATTGGTTACCAAAATCAATAGCATATTCAGCAAACTGGTCAGTTGCGAGTCTCAAATCTCGTCTCATTTCAACAGTTGTAATGTTAGAAGTGATAGATTCGTGACTTTGATCAATAACTTTTAGAAATTTACTATATTTGAACCTTGCCCCATACTTATTTAACTCCGCAGAATCTGCCAATTTGTTAATATTGTTTAAAACTGTCGAAGAAACAAGAATCGCATTGGGAGCCAAACTTGTATTGTAGTAAATTTTGCTGTCTGTTTCCAAAAATAGGTATTTTAGGTCTAATATTTCAGGAACAATACCTGCAACAGAGTATTTTCGGAGGTCTCTTTTGATATTTTCCTTAATTGCGTTAGGAACAAAGTCACCAGTTCGTGGTTTTATGCTAATAAACACCTTTCCATACTGTGGAGGAACTAATTCTTCACCTCCATAGACGGAAATTGACTCTGTTTCAGGATAAATTTTATTAGGAATCAGAATTTCATAGTCATTTGCTGTTAGAGCACGGTTCTGAGTGCCGTAAATCTGTGGAGCATACTTTTTAACGCTATCTACGCTCTCAATTGCCTCTCCACCACTAGATGGAGTGTCAGCCGTAACCAGTGATATACCACTTGTAACAGTGTTTTCTACCGCATTTCTATTATATGTGCATTTTCCACTGAAAGACATGTTACTGACACCATTTGCATCAGGCCCATTATTGATCATATAGGTAACTTCAACAATATTTCCGTTTTCAAGTGCTTTTCCAAAGATCCCATCACCAAAAATGATCTCATATTGCTCATCTTCGATCTCTTGTATGTAATATATCAGTGATTTACCAGTAATTGAACTACCAGTAACCGCATCAAAGAGACTATCTTGCCTTGTGTAACTTGAAAGTAGTGAAGAAGTCGAAGTTGGTCGTATATACACCTCTAAAGTGCTTAAATCGATGCCAGCATTCGATAAAATGAACCTTTGATTGATATTCTGAGTAGAATATGGGAAAGATTGATCAACTACAGTGCCTTCATACACATCAACATCATAAAAATAGGCAACTCCATCAATTACAGGTTTTGTAACGTCTTTTGTGCAACCAAAAACGTAAGATTGACCACCAAATTGGTTAGTAGAGACAACTGGGCCTTTTTTTAACGTAATTGTAGTAGGTGGAGGAGTGATTCCTGGTTCTACAGAGAAATTTATTGATGCTCTTGATGCTTTTCTTGATCTTGGAACATATCCGATGTTTCTTGCGAGTGCAACTACGTTTTCTCTCAATGTTGCACTGTCAATAAAGACCTCATTTGAGATCATATTGGCATTGTATGATGTAATGTAGGTATTATACGCTAGAACGTCTAAAATTGTTGACAGGTTTGATCCCTCGAAGTCATAATCCGTAAAATTCGAGTTGGATTGTAGATATTGTTTAAGTGTATCTTTAATCTGGTCAAAATCCAGACTAGTAAAATTTAAAAGTGACATTTATCGTGATGGAAGCAAGGCAAATTCTAATTGGGTAGGAGGAACGTCTACACCAATAATTCTATAACTGATCATAACGTCAAATTGATGTTGATCATAGTCTGGTTTCACATTTACATCGATAATTTCAACTCTTGGTTCATAATTACTTAAAGAGTTCTCAATTTCTTCTTGTATAGAGACAGCAGTTATTTCATCAATGTTTTCAAATAGTATTTCACCTATATTAGACCCAAAATCGGGATCAAAAATCTTTTCGCCAGGAGATGTCAATACAATATTACGTACAGAACGTGCAATTGCATTTTCGTTACTTAGGGTAATCAAATCGCCACTTAAGGGGTTAAACTTAAATGACATACTTACATCTTTAAAACCTTTACTGACTCTCTGTGCTGGCATTAAGAATTATATAGACAATATAAGTTATTTATTAAGGTTTGATTACTTCCATTCGGTAAACACCTCATATGCCTCTACTTCATAGTCAAAGCCATCATCCTCATCTGATAAACGAGTATAAAAGTCTTGAGCAGTTTCCATCTTATCGCTCTTTTTTGGTGTAATCTTATCGTGTGCTATCTCACGTAGCATTTTTGATTCCATTGTGACCTCCGTTATGCGATGGTATTAAAAAAGGTGTCTAAAGGCACGTTTGCACCTATTTAGACACCATATATTTTATTTTTAATTTACTTACCTTGACCTCGGTATTTTTTCTTTGCTCTATTTCGAGAAGAAGCGGTATATTTTGTATGTTTGCCCCTTCCTTGACGAGTTTTTTTCGGGGTCGCTTCTATGAAGTCTCCTCCACTTAAACCGCCTACTGCTCCTGCCATGTGTTCCTCCTAATCATGTGGGTTATAAAGATTTAATATGTAAACTGCAAGGGTGATGCCTAATACAACACCCAATCCAACCACTGCTATAATATTCAT
>CETY01454967.1_pt1 | contig 29533 bp, 38 predicted proteins | sample 361551 | NCBI WGS metagenome assembly CETY01 (sample SAMEA2623135, study PRJEB7988) | marine metagenome | biome: marine biome (ENVO:00000447); feature: deep chlorophyll maximum layer (ENVO:xxxxxxxx); material: "saline water (ENVO:00002010), including plankton (ENVO:xxxxxxxx)" | depth 45 m | reverse complement strand
TATCATTGACCTATCCTTTGTTCGGGTCATACGACCCTCACCAAACCTTCCCTCAAAACCTTCCTTTCTTATAAGCCCTCTTATTTGCCTTCGGAGCCTTGAATCCCCACTTGATTTTATCCACTCTAAGAGAATCCTTAGTCATCGGCTGAGATAATCTTCTCAACATAACAGTTTTCAAACACCCCTTTCTAACAATACCTACAATACTATCACCATTACTCTCATATCCGGAGTTATCAGTCATGCGTATATCACTTATTCTCATGGCGATTACACCTACATCTTTTTTCATACAATCTTGAACCCTATTCCATACAGATTCTATCTTCTGAATTATCTGTTTTCTCTCATCATCTTCTAATCTCAAAGTCATTCTATCAAAGGCATGGTCGTCAATCTGCATTTCGCTCACACTTTCAGATAGTATAGGTATATATAAACCTGACGTAAAGGGTTGCATTGACGCAAAGGGTATCATATGCCTATCAGTAAAGCGATTATAGGGTTTTATTAGACATATCATTCAAGACGCAAAGGGTTGCAATAAAGGTATTTAATGAACGCAAAGGGTTTCATTTTAGATTTTCAAACGATTTGATAGAGTAATTCATAAATCTTAATGATTCAGCAGTTTTACTTAGAAAACCTATGGGTATCAGATAACCAAATTCACGCCAATAGTCTTTGAATAAGCCGAAACTCTTATCTAATTTTTTATTTGTTAATCCATACCCTTTCAACCTATCCTGTTTTAAATCCTCTCCATTATTATAATAAGCCTCCTCATCAATATATGTTGCCTTGATATAATGAGAAAAAATACTTTCTGAACTAACATCACTCAAATCAAAACAATCAGATATGAATAAGTCATATATCCCACCATTATAGACTTGTGTTAATCCTAAGTTATCAGCATCTCTCCTCTTCAACAAATCCCTAATAGCAACATCTCTTTCATCACTCTCCATATACCAAGCCCCCAACCCATTTATCTGCGATAAAGTCACCAAAGTTTCATACGGCATCTGCCAAATATTCCTTGGACCTCTCCAATTTCTTATAGCAGGATAATATGGAGTAATAGTGGGGTCTTTAGCCAAAACATCCACCAAACACCTCGCAATCCATTCTTCAACCCTAATCCTTTCCTCCCTTTCAGGTTTTCTTTTGAAAGCACTAAAGAAAAACAAAAGAAAGTAGTATCTATTAGCATCCTCAGTCATTTTATCCATATCAGTAGTCCTGACATTATAATCTTCATAAGTAATGTCTATAACATTATAATCTTCATCAAAGTTATTATCCTTCCATGTATTATAGTCAAACTTACTATCCATAGGTTTATTTATATAAACCTCCTTTAACAACTCCTTCCTATACTGAAGAGGCATAATCGAAACATAATATGGGATATTTTCTATGAGATTGGGATTTATTCCCCATAAACCTTCCAGCATAACCTAATATTTCATTTTTACTATTTAAAGATAAAGGTGCAGGTGCGCCGAGGGGTAGGAGGTTGCGACACCTGCATTTTCAAATAATCATCTTTTACTATTTAATACTTTAGATTATCTAAATTCAATTGATTCCAATTTAGTAATCTAATTCCACCTAATGAATAATAAATTAATTTTTGATTTTCATATGATGCCCCTAAGCGATGACTCATTACCTTCCCTTCTCCTCCATCTATTCTTATAACACTAAACGCTTCTCTTTTCCCATCCCAAACAAAATATATTTTTAGAGCATTTTTAATTAATCCTTTAGGAGTTGCAAGTGTATATACAATATTAAAATTTGATATTCTCTCAAATGCATCATTCCCCATTTCATAAATATTTTCATCACTCCATTGACCTAAAAAATCCTTTAAACTTGAAATATCTGCTTCTTGCCAATTACTGACATAGATATTTTCAACAATCCAAAAAACATCGTTTTTTAATTTTATTCTCCCTTGTTTTAATTTCCAATCAAAATTCGCTGAAAAAGGTTCTTGATTTTCTATTATATCCACTTCATTCAAATTCTCTCCTTCGTTAAAAACACATTTAACATATTCAGAACCCTCACAAACTGGACATTCTATTTCATACGCTCCTCCACATTCCTCACAATCAACCCGACCATAATCACAATATTCACATCCTCCTTCAACTTCTCCTTCACCATTACATTCTTCACATTCAATCCTTCCTTCCTCACCACACCAGTCACATCCTATCTCTCCACTCCCATCACAGTTTTCACAAGTTTTTGTTATCTTATTTTCTCCACCACAGGTTTCACAATCAATTATACCGTTTCCATCACATTCCACACACTCTTCACCATCATCATTCTTTCCAGTAGCACCACACTCACCACACTCAACTTTCCCATCCTCACAATTAGGACATGGACTTTCAATCTCACCACTTCCATCACAATCTTCACAAGTTCCATACTCACCCCCTTCACCCCTACCATCACAGTTAGGACATTCCAATCTTCCTTCACCATCACATTCACCACAAGACCCATACCCTCCTCCACCACATTCTCCACAATCTATTCGCCCCTCATCACATTCGCCACAAGTTACTAGCCCATCACTACACTCACAAGGTATATCTCTATCCCCATCACATAATTGACACCGCATCTCCTTTCTTGTATCAAGCCAATCTATATCTTCAGGGTCGCCTCCCATTTCCAATAGTTTCACCACATCATCCTTAGTCAAATACAAATACCCTAAATCATCCCCATATGTTTGATATTTCTGATACAGATTCGTTTTCCAAATACTCTTTGTATTTTCCGTTCCACTCATAAAATTATATTTATATTCCATTAATCGTTCCTTTTCAAAAATAGTATAATCCTCTCTCGCACCTTTTGGACTCATAATTTTCTTCTCTAAATTTATTAACTCTTTCCCATGCCTACCTTGTCTTCTTATTTTAGAGAAATATCTTGCGAGAGCAATATAGTCAATTCTAACAGGATATGCTCCTGATATATCTAAAAATTCAAATGACCTAAGATAATAATTCATATAATAAGCAGTTCCTAATCCCTTGGGATTTTCCTTTATCAAAGAATCAGTCAATAGATAAGGATATATAATACCCCCTTCTTCCAATATTTTTGGTTCAACCCATAAATTATCCTTGACCTGTTCATAACCTGTTATATTATGATTAGAGTTACCAATAGTCATCTTATCATTTAATGATTTAATTATGGGAGTTCTTAGTTTATCTTTAGTATGACTCTCATAATCATTATCACTCATAAAATTAAATTACATCTTGACTATTTAATAGTATCGAGATTTATTCGTGGGCGTGGGGCAGGATTAGTGTTCAGTTAATCCTGTGTGCGCCCCCACACCAATATATCATTTGTTTAATCAACTATTTAAACCTTTCCAAATGCATTTCTAAGCGAATAATTAATGAATGTTTGTCTTGGAGATTGTCGCTTAAATCCTATGAAATCGTTTAAAAATACATATTTATCTCTAAAATCATTTAATATCATCTTTTGAGATTCATAATTAATTATATCTAAGGAAATGCTTTGATTCCCATATGTAGGATATTCATCACGCTCATCATTAAAATAATCTCGAATGAAAACCATAAAAGAAGCCTCTCCATCTTTAATATCTTGCCAAAGTTCTTCCATAAATACTCCTACTCTCCTATTCCATAAAAATATCTCTTCAGGATTGAATAACCTTACTTCTGAAAACTCATAATTAAATCCTGTTTCTCCTATGGCGTTCAAGAATAATCTTAAAGGATTCACATCGTAAATCTCACCTGCATCATAAAATTCTTGCATAAGATTGTAAAATATACGGGAGAATGCAGGGTCATTTCCCGGCGGCTTAACTTGCATCTCTTTCATATTATCTCCTAATTCATCAACCTGTTTCGATAAAGATAGTAATTCTCCCTTGAAATCATTTGTAGTCTTAAATAAATCTATACCATACTTCTTATTTATCCTCCAGCCCCTATGTTGAATATAACGAACAAAACTAATGCCGTAATTTTCATTTGAACCCATAATAGTCCATTCGGGAAGATTGTCCATATCAACCTCATCTAAATAACCATCATCATATTGCTCTTGTAATTCCTTGCCTGAAAAAATAAACCAATCTTCATCATTCAATAATCGGAAAAATTCCACCATACTCAAACTTACTCCATTATCCCTCTCAAAAACCTTATTAGCCCACTCATACATTTCAATATATAGGGGATTAAAAGTCAATTTAAACATCTCTTTCTTAACAGGATTTTCCTGTTGTGGATTTTGATTAAGATATTGTATTTGAAAATCTTCCTTTGAACCTTCTCCCATTAAGACATTATGAGTGAATTTAAACTCTCCTCTCAACAATTTTTCATAAAATTCTGAAAGTAAATGCTCACTAATATACGATTCATTATCAATCCAAAAAGAGCCATCATTCATTTCGATAGTAAAAGGATAATATAGACCATAGTAATGATTTAAATCCCGCCTACTTCCTGTTTGTAATTTCTGCAAATAATTCATCAAAGCATAATTCCAATCATCTTCCACACGCCTCCCACTCTCCGCTAATGAATAAATTGATACGAAATCTGAGGAGTCCATGATGATTAATCAGCCCTTTGCTACTTAAAGAGTTTGGAAAACTATATAAGGGTAGTATTGATGTGAAATAGTATGGGCGAAAAGAGTCGGTGGTATTCCAACTTAGAAGTCAAAAAGGCAATATCTGAACAAATGCAGAATAGAGAGGCTATTTGGATGCAAGTAGCCCCAAGTAGGGATAAGCCATTTTGGGTAAGAAAATCGAGAGCAGAAAGCCCTCAATCAGTTCAGTATTGGTTAGACTCATTGGGCTATCAATATAATGGGGTAGGGGCATTCATAGGAACTAATCTAATTGATTGGGAACAAGTGGATATACTTCCCCCATCACTAAGAACTAAGGGTTTCCATAGAAGGAGTTATTCGGATATATGGAAGGAATACCTAATTCCATCAAAATGTAATGATAGAGGATTGGTTTGGAGCGATATTTGGATTGGAAAGACACTCCTGTTCGATTTTGATTCTCCTAAAAACCCCCTTTGGGCATTTGAGAGGGCGGAAAAAGTAGCAACGCATTTGACTTCAGAATATGGGGCGGAATGTTTTGTTGTGTTTAGCGGTTCTAAGGGATTCCATGTCCATGTAGGATTAGAAGATTCAAGAAGATTAGTAGGTCTTGATTGGGCAGACTATCACGACCACAAAGACCCCCTCAAAGTGATAGGTCAAGCCCATGCTGATAAGGTAGTGGAACTCGCATTGGAAGCAGGTGTAAATTACACAACCGAGGATAGGTCGTCTAACTTTAGGCAAGGCATCGTGAGGTGTCCGTATTCTATTCATCCTAAGACAGGGCAGATAGTTTGGCCTCTTGATATGAAATCAATTGAGAAATTAAGAGGTAAGAATAATTTAAGTATTGAAGGAGTAGCAAAAACGATTCATGGATGGGACATTCCTAATCAAAGCACAATTGCTGAATTAGAATACACATACATAACTCCTGAATTCAAAATTAAAGATAGAGGATTACCTGTTTTTAAGGTATAATTTATATAGGTGTTTTAAAAATCTATATTTGTTAGAGAGTTGGTAGCACTCTAATAAATCGTTTTTTGTAATAGCATACGCTACCACCTCAATCTTTAAATAGCAAAAGGATATTATTATATATTATGTTTTCTCGCAGACAATGGTTCTTGCTTGGTGGTTCTATTATCGCTATATTAGGTTTAACAAGAGTCGTTGAAGCACAAGAGCCTTCAGAAGACTCAAAATGTAAGGATGTAGGAGAAAATAGAGAAAATATAACTTCAACTGCACAGATTAGGCATGATGAACACGCACTAATAGATGGTCCTTGGTGTGATAGCACCTCTCCTTGGAGAGTGAGGTATTCCACATCCAAACAAGGATTAGCAATACAAAACTTCAATTCTCTTGCTCAAGCAAAGTCGGCAGTTGAACAATTTGAACCTACTAAGAAATTTAAATTCGAGTAATCTTTAAATATCTAAAGGTTAATAGAAGATTATATGTCGTTTCAAAGGAATGTTATTATTGGTGTCGGTGCTTTGGGAGCATTGATAGTTCTTGGAAATGTAGTAAGTGCGGAATCTTCCAAACCACAAAAGGTGTTAGGAGGAGATGACCCTGCTTATTTATCAGTAGTAAATCCATATGGAATAAATCCCGCAACAGGGAATACTTATTGTGAAGATAACGATAATTGCCCTGATGATGGTTTCGGAGAACCTGAGAAAGAAAAGGAAGATGAGGTCGAAGAAAAGAAAGAAAAGAAAGATAAGAGTGTAGTAAAGGATGATAAAGGAAGATTAGACCTTGATAAAACACTCAAAGAAAAGAGTAAGTTATGGTATAGAACGACTAAATTGGGCAAATTGGGAAAACATACGCAAGAAGGTGCGGCGGTGGAGAAAAAGGTCAAAAAAACCGCAAAGGTCTTGAAAGATAATAAGGATATTGCGGTTGGTGCTGGATTGGGTATGTTATTACCAATACCCGGTGGAGCGTTAATAGGTGCAGGTTTGGGAACTAAGAAAGGAAGGAAGAAGGCCAAGAAAGGTCTGAAAAAGTTAAAGTTTTGGTCGGAAGATACACTATCTTCCAATCAGACTTACTTTAGCGAATCTTCCCAATCATACATATCAGACTTCTTTTGAATGTATATCTTTATATATCTAAATACAAATCAATTATTATGCGTAGTATGAAGATTCTGCAAGAAGCAGTTCCAACATCTAATGTTAAGATAACTCCTAAAAATATAGTGTTATTCACAGGGGGTGCATTAGGAGTGGTATTAACAGTAAAATTATTTAAATTAATTGATACCTATCAAGAATTAGGTGATTCTGCTAATCCTGCTGTAAAGAATATATGCAATATCCCTATCATCGGCAAAAGACTATGCAAGTGATAATCTTTAAGTAGTCGAGGGAGGAATTTATTTCATGGTTCAAGTTAGTTCAGGAGCATGGGTTCTAATTTCCGGTGCTTTGTTGGGTGGCGTTATACTCGCACTTCCAAGAATCAAGGCTGAGGTTGAGGATTCTCCATTAGGTCCTAAAGATAAGGATGCAGTAGTTTCTGATTGGAGTGATTGGGGGAAGTGCAAATGGAAGGGTAAAACGGGTATTTTAAAGGTAGGAGGATATAAAAAGTGCAGAACGAGAACCGTTGTCGAAGAGGCGGTTGGCGAAGGTAAGACACCTAAATTGAAGGAATGTAAGGGTTGCACCAAGAGCAAACTAAATCCATTTGATGCTGAAGTAGTTTCTTCTCAATCCTTTATAACTCAATTCTATTAAGACTTTTCATTGAAAGGTAGTGTATCATAGTTTATAAAAGTCATTTGAGGTTTGTCCCTATTACCCCATTCTGTCATTATATTTAGATATTGACTTGTTGGAATGCTTAGTCTGAGTCCTTCTTCCCGTTTTACCCCTCGTATGTATTGATATATGTAATCGTCATATCTAATATCCGTTCCAACTAACCCAATTCTATTTCTAAAGGTCATTGAAAACGGGTAAAAACCCATGTCTTTAGGAGGTCCATCTCGAAGAAAGGTTTCCTTATCCAAAATTAGCCTATATCCCAAACGGCTCAAGTGGAAATTACAATTCTGATACAAATGATTCATAGTATCATTAAAATCCATCTTAACTAATTCACCTATCATAGTATCATCTGCCCAAAGGTGAGCAGTATATTGGTCTAATCCATTATCCATCAACCACTTCTTAGTTCCCCCCCTTACCACCATTATTTACCACCCCAAGGTAATTCATTCCAATTCATCAATAAGGAGTTTCCCGTTAATGATTTAGCATAGCCAAAAATGAACGGAGGTATTTGCCAATAGCCAACCAGTGAGTCAAAAGTGAATTTAGATATTGGATAAGTTTCCATTTTCCAATCCCACAACCTCACATCTTTCATATCCAAAGGACTCTTTATCTTCTTTTCATCGAATGCTGATAGAGTCGTAAATAATACCTCATCAGCCAAACCTGCTCCTGTATCTAAGTAGTTCTCAGCATCATCTAAACTCAAACCAAATATATCCATCACTAATAATTCACGCCCATAATCCCTCCAGTCCATTCCCCTATTTATCTCTCCCTCATCATTTAAATACCCAATATTTTCAAACATTCCATTATCAATCCACTTATCCTCTAATGCATACACCCATCCATTCTCCTTCAATTCATGATAAAAATATTCATCACACAATTCTTTATCTTGCAAACATCTAAGTAATTCATATAAGGGAATATCATAGTAAGAATTCTTCTTAGCATAGTCATATATATCAGGATTAAAATACAAGGCATCTCCATCCACAGATTCATTCCGAACTGAAGTTATCTCTTTTACTAATTTCATCCTATCAATTATGGATTGAATCACGACTATTTAAAAATTTCACAAACTATGAGCCATTTGAAAGGCTTTACGATTATCAGAAGGATAGTGCAATCCTACACTAACCCTTGAATTCGCTATTCTATTTGCTATCGAATAGAACTTAAATGTATGCAAAGGGTGTTCTCGGCTAAGATATTTAGCAAGCATATAAGATTGAAAAGCATGACCTGATGGATAAGCAGGTGTTTGAGCAGTTGAAGATACATGAGGAACTATATCGCTATTTATTTGTGATGGTCTTGGTCTATTGTAATATTCTTTGATTCCTATAATCATCGGATGTGAATCCTTAATAATCTGCTTCAATTTTTTAGAGTCGTAATCTAATCCCTTATCATCCATATAATTAGTAAATGCCTTTCTCGGACTATTATCAGTTAAAAGAAAATATTCCTCATCAGGATTTTTCATCCTATTAAGGACATTTTTAGATTCTCTCAATGAATCAGGATAATGTTCTTTCTTATGAATTCTATAAGAATAGTAACCTCTTTCCAAATCATCACCTTATTTCTTCATAAAACGATAAATGGAATATAAGAAGGTAAGACTTAGAGTTCCAGCGAAGATACTTCCTACCGTATCAATCATCTCACTTGTCCTCTCCCTTTTTATCTCATCTTGCGTTTCAATATCAGTCGAAGAAACGGTGAGTCTTTTACTTCCCACATAATTATTGATTCCCTTACAATCACCTGTGCTATTCTCAACCCATTCAACTTCATATTCTGAGGCATAAGGGGCTTCCCATACAAAGGAATTATCATCACCAGCCTTTACCAATCTTCCCTGATTGAAATCTCCGATGAGGTATTCTCCGCTTATAGCATCCTTTATCTTTACTCTCATACTATGATTTTGCTTGACTGGATTCCATTTACCCTTTTTAAAATTACCCCACCTAATCCATTCATAATCCTTAAAAGCATTCAATTTGACTTCTATAAGATTACCAGTCTGTTTGAGATTAATCTTATGTTTAGAACCACATATGCTGTCCAACCACTCAGCAGGGTTGGAATATGTAAATGAATCCTCAATAGAAGTAGCCATAGTCTAATATAATATCTGCTGATACTTAAAATTTACCATCACGATTAGGGGGTTGTTTAAATCATATGTTTCCTTATCGCCATGAATGCTGATATACTGGCTCCTAATGCTACCATGTTTAGTAGCCATTTTCTCTTGATTTCTGAAGGGAGTGGTGATACCACTAATCCGGCACTATTTATTGATAATCCATCGAATTTATCTCCATATTTATTCTTTCCCAATTGACGATTTTTAATTTGTTGCTCGTAGGCTATATCAGTTATCATAATAGCAACCTCAGTTGCACCTATAACTCTCCCGGCAGTAATCAATCCGGCTCCCGCACCTGCACCCACTCCTGTTGCAATTAGGGCTACCCCCGCTATTAAAGTTGCATATTCAACCCCTTTCAAAATTATCTTATTTCGAGATTGTTTGAGTTTTTGTCGCTCACTAATATTCAAAGAATCGTCATAACCATATGTTATAGCGAATCCCAATATCTTATTAGCGGCCCACCAAGGAACTTTCAAACTTCCTTGAAGGTAGCCATTACTATCCGTTTGTAGTTCTCGCCACACTAATGTATTAATTATCAATTCATCTTCGGCCTCATTGGTTTTAACCTCATAGAGTTCTATCTCCACAAAATCCGAAGCCAGTTGGCCGTTATCCGCATAAGTTCTTATTTCATAATCTATATTATCTGCACCACTTACTAAATATGCATTAGTTTGACCTGTTACGGCAGGTTGTATTTCTTCACCCGATTCATCGAATATTTTGATATTACTTTCCATAATGGGTGCTACCATAAATATCCCTCTTATACCACCGTATGAGTTAATGGCTTCATAGGAGGGATAGCCTTTATCAATCGCTCCTCTCTTGCATCTATCAATTTAGTTTCATTCCTTGCTCTTATTACCTCACTAATTGATTTCAAAAGATATACTACGATTATAGTTCCTGTTCCATAGATGAATAGTGTTTCATATTCATTAGGAATAACGCCATCAGGACCAGTAAGCCCTAATCCATTCCCCATTAAAACTCCTGCCCCAATAATAATTGCTCCTACACCCACTCCAATACCAGTAGGAACAAATTTTAAGATTCCTTTATCCCATACATCTGAAGTAGCCAAATTTTTTGTGGTAGTAGTAAAAGTCTTGCGTGTATCTGTGATTGATTTTCTAAACTCCATACTTGCGGCCTTTTCTGCCGCTTCTGCCGTAGCCTTCTTCTCAGCCGCACCTTCGACACCCTCCTTGACGGCTCTCCTAGCCCCCACCTTCGCTACTTTCGATTTAAGTAACTTTGCTCCACTTCCTAAAATGCCCATAAAAAGAATAATTATAAACGACTACTTAAAGATAATGTTATATAGTTATTAGGGAATTAAAAGACATGGATATAGTCCATCTAAGGCCTAACGAGGCCGCAAATGGTTGTGAGAAATTCTCTTTATTTGAGGATAATTTCCTTTATGAAAAAAAAATGGGGAATGAATTGAGTGCAATTGCTACAACTCACTATTGCCCATCATGTAGTAAAACTAAGGAATTTGATAGAAAATTGGGAAGATACAAGAGGAAATTTAGAATATTAAAAGAAGATTATGTATTTGATTTAAGTTATAAAACTGACGAATTGGGTGAATTATATGGCTACTGTAAGTCTTGTGGGTTCGATATGAGAAATAATAATACTGATTCAGTCAATCACCATGATGATGATATTACTATAATTAGAGAATATGAAGTATCTGACTATGCTGAACAAAACAACTCCTATATTATAGAATTTAAATCTTTCATGGAGTTCTTTAATAATAAAAAGAAAGGCACTATTACGGATATGGTAATTAGTAAGAGTATAGGAGAAGAAACCCTCAAATATAGATTGGATATTGATAATTTAGAGATTAAAAGTTTGAAAGTGAATTCCAATAAGTATATAGAAATACCTAAAAAATATTGGAAATCGTAATGTCAAAGGGTTTAAATAGTAAGGTTATTTATCATTAATTATGTCGGTGATAAGCCAACACAACCAATTCATAGAGAGAAATGGAGGCATGGGAGTCTTCCGTTGGATAATGGAGCAAGATGGGATAGATAATTTCGATGAAGCGAAAATATACCCAATTATCGCTTGGAATGAATTTCATCATGATGATGTAGTAGTAATCGCATCGGCATATCGTCATAAGGATTTCTTCGTAATAATAAATTATGAAGAAGATTTTAGTTATCTTCCTGAGAGGATTAGGGTATGGGCGGAAGAAGTCATGGATATTACAGGTTTTGAAAATATAGTTGAAGTCTTTAGGGATAATCACATGATTGCCGTTTATGATGAGAATATGGAGATGATGATTGAATGGTATGGAGAGGATTTAGGAGTTGAGTCATTGATTAACTTTGCATCTTATCAAAATAACATTCTATTAGATGATGAAATAGATTTGGATGATGATGATATAAGTGAAGAATACGAAATAAACTTTACTAACGCCTTTGATTTAAACTCGGCCTTCGACAAATTAATGAAAGAATTTTTGAAGCATACTGGAACTCAAAATAATACATATAATAAAGAAGCATTCAATACTAAAGACTTTTTTAATATCCCACCTAAAGATTATCAAAAATATTTCAACTACCCCTCATATGACCCAAAAAACTTCAAAAACAAAACACAAATTTGGGATGATAAAGATTCAGCCCAAGTAAATAAAACCACTAAGGGATTTGATGATGAATTTATAGAAAAGTGGGCTTAATCACAATCTTTATATAGATAAAGGATAATTTGATAATATGAAACCTACAACTGAGTTTATGGAGGAAACATACTCTCTAAGAAAGGATTGTAGGAACATCAACAGAATATTCTCATATGGAAGACCTGCGGGTTCAGCAAATGAAACATATTATGTCGAAAGATTCTGCAAAAACCCAATTCTAATGAATATGGGTATGACGGAAGATGGTTATAGTTATGATGGAAAGGAAGGAGGCAATCTATTCCTCAAAATAGGAAAAGACCCTAAAGTTCTTTTCTCATGCCATACTGATACGGTGGATAGAGGAAGTCCATTCAACGCAGGAGATAGAAAAGAAATCATGTTAGATATTACAGATATGCGAATCAAGAAGAAAAACAAAACAAATCCGTGCTTGGGTGCAGATGATGGAACTGGAATTTGGTTGTGTTGGGAACTTATTAAGGCAGGTGTGGAGGGATTGTATATATTCCACCGTGCTGAAGAGGTAGGGGGGAGAGGTTCATCATATGTCGCTAATAATGATGTTGAGGAGTTAGAAAAATACGATTTTGCCATAGCATTCGATAGGAAGGATAACTTCAGTATAATTACTCAACAAGTAGGCCAAGTTTGTGCTTCTCAAGAGTTTGTGGATTCTCTTTCTGAGCAATTAGGAATGAATCATAGAGCAGACCCCGGAGGTTCATTCACCGATACTGCTAACTATACTGATTATATCTCAGAATGCACTAACTTATCAGTAGGTTATTTCAACGCCCATTCAGGAAATGAGCAACAAGATTTAGTTTATGTAAGAGAATTTAGAGATGCACTAATTAAAGTTGATTGGAGTAAAGTAGTAGCGAAAAGAGAGGTTGGTGTTCAATATCCTCCTCGTCAAGAATCAAGTTATGTTTCTTATGGTGGATATGGTAATTATTATGGAGGGTATGGAAGAGGAATTTCCAATACTACCAAATCAAGTTATAGTAGTTATGGAGTAAGTAAAAAGAGTTCCAAACCCGACAAACTAACAAAAGATGAATTCTTTGACGGATTTGATAATTATGAAGAAGAATATTTACTTTTCATGATGAAAGAATATCCTGAGAAAATGAGTGAGATAGTAACTTTAGAGTCTAAAAATAATATTAGTGATGATATTCCAACCATAGCCATCAAAAAAATAGAATCTCCAATTATGTTAGATGTGAATTTCATTTATGATGATTGGGAAAAATTCTTCAGCGTTTAGAACATACCTTTATATATGATGAGCAATCGTGGATTATCATGGCAAAGAGGCGGAATATTTGGTTGAAAGAGGTTTATAACCTATTAAGTGAAAGAGCGATGAGTAGCACAGAAATCTCATATCGTTTAAAAGATAGATTTAGGAATACACCTCATGCACGGAAGGTAACTCTAGTATTGAAAGGCATATCCGATGATTTTATCTTATTGAATAAGGTTAGTGGACAAGGTAGTTTCTCAATGCGTGATTCAAATGATAATTATAAGGTTGCTCTATGGGGCTTAAAGACGAAGGACTATGATGATAACTATCCTTATCATTGTTTGGACTAAACGCAACCTTTAAATAGTTGTAAATAGGGGTGATAGTATGAGGGGTCGAATGACTTTAACGAATGAGAAGGTATTATGCAAAAATTGTGGCGGAAATAATTTTGAAACTGATTCATCAGGATTCACTAATTGTATCGAATGTGGAGTAGTTCAAGAAAACACTATAATTGATGAAGGGCCTGAATGGAGGAACTTTTCAAAGGATGGGGTGGATAACTCTAATGAGCGAGTAGGTATGCCTTCCACAAATTTGTTGCATGATAAAGGTTTAACTACTGATATAGGATGGCAAAATAAAGATTTCGCAGGTGTTAGTATGTCTTCTGATATGTCTAAATTATTTAGAAGATTGAGAAGGCAACACCAAAGAACAAGAGTTAATTCATCAACTGAAAGAAACTTAGCCGTAGCATTAGGAGAGTTGCAAAGACTTTCTGCAAAGATGACTTTACCGACTACTGTTCGAGAAGAGGCGGCTTATATTTATAGAAAGGCCGTTGAGCAGAAACTTGTTAGGGGTCGTAGTATTGAGGGAGTAGTAGCCTCTTCTATATATGCCGCTTGTAGGATTCATGGTATTCCAAGAACTTTGGATGAGGTTGGAAAACACTCACGGACTGGAAGAAAGGAAATAGGGAGGACATTTAGAGCGATTTCTAAGGAGTTGATGTTAAAAGTCCCTCCTGCTGACCCCGATAACTATGTGCCAAGGTTCTGTGCTAAACTAAATCTCCCTATTAATGTAGTTCATAAGGCTAATGAAATATTGAAAAGGGCGACTGAAATAGAACTAACCGCAGGTCGAGGCCCAACAGGTATTGCGGCGGCAAGTGTTTATTTAGCAAGTATTTTAGAGAAAGAACAAAGAACTCAAAAACAAGTTTCGGAGGCCGCAGGAGTTACTGAAGTAACTATTAGAAATAGATATAAAGAAATTTGTGAAGCATTGAAAATAGATGTAAATGGGTGAGGGATTTAAATGGTTATAGAATTTATTAAAGAAGGTTATCAAGGAAAGGAATGGAAGGATAAAGAAACTAATGGCGATGTTAAACATCGACTTTATGTTGTCGGACCCGAAGGCGAAATAGGTCATTATGATTTTATTGAGAATGTATTCAATAATTCAGCCAAAACTTCCCAAAATTTTTCATTTGTTGAAGATGATAATGCTATAATATCACTTAATACTGAGGGAGATAAAATTCATCTTGGAGTTGAGGGATATAATAATAATGATAATGATGATTTTGAAATAACAAATCAATCAGATATAAGAGAAATCAGCGATAAGATAAAAGAGCAATTGGGTGTAAATGGGAGGATTGAGATAAATATAGGACCTACTGTTGAATTTAAGATTGGGGGTAAGTCTAATTGGGCTAAATCTAATATTAGTATTTCTGTTGAAAATCCTGATGATATATATGAATTATACGAAAATGCTTCTAATTTAGCACATAGTATTCTCAATGAGGAAATACAAAGATTGAGAAACAGATAGTATTAAATAATAACAATAGAAAAAAGAATTATGGAGTTTATAAATGGTTTATATCAAAATCCTAAATCATTAACATTAAAGGAGGCAAAACATACAAACTTAAGAGATATACTTCTTATGAGATATAGAGTTTGTGAGGTATGCAAAAAAAGTTTCGATATTACAAATGAGGGAATATTTTACAGGTGTTGCAAATGAAGAAATTGAATAAGATGAATCTAAAAATCAATCCAAAAGATATGGTATTGACGATGAATACAGAAATAGATATGGTGAATAAAGTTGATAAGGATGATGCTTACATAGTAATGTTTAATATCATTGATAATCCTTTGAGGCTATCCATCATTACAGTATCAAACTTTTATGAAATTATAGAAGATTTGTTTAAGGTGGAAAGGGAGAAAATAGAGAGTCTAAAACAACAAGAGTTAGATGTGTTGATAGCGGAAACTGTGAGTAATATAGAAGTAATCGCTAAATATGGTGAAGAAAAGATAACAATCCCTCTCGATAATGAAACAAATGCTAAAAAAGTAAGAGTAATTATTTCAAGTATGATTCAAAATGGATATTATAATCAAATTACAAATTATCATGTTGATAATGAAGTGGTAAAGAAGGAACAAAAAATTGATACTACGGAATTGAATCCTCAACTTAAGGTCATGTTGGAGATTGCAAAAGAGTGGAAAGGCTTCGATGTAAATAAATTTAGAGTCCAAAGTCAAAGGATGAATGGAAGATAATTTTATATATGTGTTTATTCCATTGTATATTATGAGCGAACTAAGGCGACTTACGGAAGAATCATGGAACGATATTTTGACAATTCAAATTGAAATTGGCCGAAGGGTTGTAAATTTGGGTTCAAAGGAATCAGAACAAACTTTAAACCACTTTTTGAATTATCTATGAGGTGTTAAAGTGCAGATTAAAACCTTTGATAATATCCTTCATGATAAAGAAGAACTAATTGAAAAAATGTATGACGATGATTTTTATTATGGTTATTTGGGACAAAATGCACTAAGTTCTAGTAGCATAAAGACTATTCTCAAATCTCCAAAACAATATCTCAAGAGTCTAACCGAAGGGCAAAAAGAATCCCAACCCCTTAGAGATGGAAAACTCTTCCATTGGAAAATATTAGAGCCTGAGAAATTCAACTCACTAAATGTAGTTCCAGTCGCTTCTAAGAATACTAAAACATATAAGGAAGCAGTAGCATTACACGGAGAAGTTTATACACAATCTGAAATAGATAATTGTAATCTGTTAGTCGAAGCACTTAATAAGAATTCATATTGTAGGGATTTAATTAATCAGGGCGAATATGAAGTTCCCGCCATTGCAGTATTCGATGGAATCCCTATTAGGGGGAAGGCAGATTGTATTGTAGGAGATACCATTATAGATTTAAAAACCACTACCGACATATTGAATTTTAGATGGTCTGCAAAGAAGTATAGTTATGATTTACAAGCATATCTATATGTTTCAATGTTTGAAAATATAAATAATTTCAGATTTATTTGTATTGATAAAAATACTTTAGAATTAGGAGTATTTGATTGCTCACCTGAATTTTTAGATAGTGGAAGAATGAAATTGGAAAAAGGATTAGAAACTTATAAGAAACTATTTACTAACGATGAAAACATTTATGAAAATTTAATCATAAAAGAAATACTTAATTAACTCCATTGAGGTCATAATCTCCTCGGATAGCAGGACCAATTTTCTTCATCTTACCATCCTTCGCATAATATACGGCCTTACCAAATCGGCGAGATTCTCCGATAAGTTTAGCCACCCCTACCCTATCTATTTCCTTAACCAAATTACCCCAAACCCATCCATTTCTTTTATCATTCCTCATAGTAAATACCATATACATTCCTGTATTTCCCACCCAATCATCCACCTTTGACCCTTGAGGTTTGAACTTGGCTATTGGACCCATAATTAAAATAATATCATTCTTAGTCTTTGTATTTCTCATAGCCTTAAACTTCTTAATTTTATTCCTATTAAGAAGGGCGTAACTACGAGGCATAATGAGTATAATAAAAAACGACTATTTAAAAATTCGCAGTATTTATATAGGTGTAATCAATATCTAATCTTATGGCTCTTAAGATTGCGATTTGTGGAAAAATGGGGAGTGGTAAAACGACATTAGCAAATTCTGTTCTTGAGAATCATTCAGTTTTTCAAAAAAGGTCATTGGCCGAGGGAGTAAAGAAGTTTGCACGATTTGTATATGATATTCCTGAAGGAAAAAAGGATAGAATATTATTTCAAAAAATAGGAGATGGGGCAAGGAATGAATTATATGAAGATGTTTGGATTACAACAATGTTGAATCATTGTAAAAATGATGAGTATATAGTAGTTGATGATGTTAGATATTATAATGAAGTCATAAAGTTGAAGACAAAGGGATGGAAAATAATAAAAATAAACATTAATAATGAACTACAAGAGAATAGGATAAAAAAGACCTATCCTGATGATTGGGAAATCCACCTTAATTCAAGAGGACATAATAGTGAAGTCGAAGTTGATTTAATTCCTGAAGATTATTTTGACATTATCATCGAGGCTAAAGATGATGAAAACCCTACATTAATATTAGATGAATTCGTAAGAGATAATTTGAAGGAGTATCATCTCTTATAATATTCTGATAAGTCATCAATGATTTCAATACCTTCTGCATCAAAATTAAATCCTGTATTAGCCTTCTTGATAGCATAGGCTAATCCGAATATCAAAAGAACAGTTCCAAAATTAAATGCCTTTAATGTATTCTCACTTTGAAACATTTTAGAACCATTTTGAGGACCTTCTAAATCCACAATACCCATACACCCTAATTTACCCAAAGCCTCTTGGAAAGCAAACCAATCCACACCCGCATCATTTTGCAATCGACTCGAACCATCACCCATTTCAACATTTCTATTTTGACCCGATTCGACAGTTATTGAATTAACATCCACAGAAGGATTCGACATTTGCATAGCCCTCATCACAGTTTCCCTATTTGGAAATACTAATATCCTCACTCGATTATGAAATACCTCTTCTTTCGTGCGGGTGTCTTTTTGTTTGTGTGGATATACTAAGAACTGTGAAACGAATTCATCATTATCCCTACTTCTTACGAACTCTCGGCATATGTCGGTGCTTGAGAAGTATTGACGGCCTGTGTATATCTTACCATCTTTCAAAGGGTGTCCATGTATTGTCCATTTCTTCTGCCCGTTTTTGAAACCATGTTTGGCTTGGTCTTGTCTTTCCTTTGTTTCAGGATTAACTTCTATACGGCTTAAACCACCATAACTAACTGTCCCTAATTCATATCCCTTATCTGTATCATAAACATAACTCATCCATTCTCTTTCCTCATTCGTCTTATCTGATTGAGTTTTCATGACTTCCATAGCCTCATCGGTGAATTTATCCCATTCCTTTTTCCACAAGGCCATATATTTCAATTTTGTTTTTGTTATTTAAAGATTACTTAATCTTTATATAGTTGTGTAAGGACTTAAAAATATGGACACTTCATTGATGAATTGGGGTAGGGGCAAATCATTAGATTATGTTTTTGTATATTCAACAGGAAGTTATGGCGATGATGGTTTGGACATAGGGTTTGGAAGTGCTTTTGAAAATATAGACGAGGTTATCAAACAATTAAAAATAAGTATGAGAGAACACATTTCAGAATTGATACAATATTCCGATATAGAGAATGTTATAGCGAATCTTACGGCGAATCTCGCAGAAGGTGTTAATCATAGGAACAAAGAGGAGATATTAACTGATTTTGAATTTGCGATTAATGGATTTGATAGAGAGATGGAAGAACACCAACTTGGGTTTTTTATATCTGACCCATTTTCTAAAACTGTTTTTGGAAGTTCAATGACTTTCACAACCGAGGGACAAAACAATAATGAGAAGAATATTAATCTATATAACGCTATTGATAACTATGGAGGAAGAAATGAGATGATTGATATTTCTTTTGATTCCTTTGTTAATATATACATGGACTACATCGAATTTACGATTTTTGAAAAATTAAGAATTTGGTATAGTGACCCCAAAGCCATTAATAATGTAAAGAGAGTATTGAAAGAAAGCAACTCAAAACAAGATAGCAGACTTAGGAAAAGAAGAATTAAGACTGTTTGCGGCTTTTCTTACTATCAGGAATACCACAACTTTTCTTGGGAAACAACCATAAACATAAACTTCTTCGACTTGTGAGCAACCTTTTATATAGGTAATTAAACACATGGAATAATAACCCAATAGGGAGGAAAAAGAAATGGCAGAAATGAATGAAATTGAAGCGTTTTTGAACGAGATTGCTGAGGAAAGTAAGGGCGACACCCCTTCTCGCTATATTAATAGAGAGAGGATGGATTCGTCTATCAATGAGGAAACTGGGACAAGTGAATTGTTCTCAGGATATATCTTTGAAGGCTACACCGAGGGAATCGAAGGAAACTACGGTGAATCCACCGCAGTAAGAGTGATTAGACCTACTGATGGTCGCAGAATGACTCTATGGCTAACTGGATTCGAGAAGGAGCATTTTGCATCAGCCGTGTCTAACTGGACACAAGATGGTGCATCGTTCCCGATGGTCGTAAAGTTCCTTCGCCACAAGCAAATGTCGAAGAATGGTAGGCAATACAACCGATTCTCCGCACAACTGCTAAACTTCGGGGATTCGGTAACAGTTCCACCTGTTCCTGAAGACCAATACGAAGATGTGGAGTGAAGTCAAACGCAAAATGAAGCGTTAAATCTCTTATCGCCTTCGGGCGTTAAGAGTGAATCTTTAAGTAGTCGGTTAGAAATCACTATTTATGCTTGATAGAAGTCAATGGATAGCAATTGGTTTAGTATCAGGCTTTGCTTATATCTTAGGTAAGGATAGAGAGTCTTTTGATGCAGAATCCTTTGAGGCTGAAGATGAGGGTAAAAAAATATTAACTAAATACATAGATTCTCTATTAGAGAAAGAGATAAAATATTTAAAAAAGGAATATCCTGATGAAAATCCTGAGAAAGATGGAGATATTAAACATTACAGGAAACTCATAAAATTAATCAATGCTGGAGAATATCGAAAAGCGAGCAATTTAGCGAGAAGTGCAGATACAGTTGTTCGGGATAGATATTTAGACTATACTTTGATTAATATGTTAGGAGATTTAGATAAATTAGAAAAAGGTCAATTAAATGCAGAATCCTTTGATGCTGAATATAGGTTTCAAAATCAGGCTACAACTTCTGTTGAAGCCGATAATGAAGAAGAAGCATGGGAGAGATTTTCGGGGATTGACCCCGAAGAAATTTGGGTAGTAAATAAAATGGATGCAGAATCCTTTGAGGCCGAAGAATGGGATTTTGGAGATGATAGAGAGGCTTTGAGGAAGGGTGATGAACATTCCGATTTCAATAATGCATGGAGATGGATTTTCAAAACAAAAAGAAGAGGATGGCCTAAATGGGGTCAAAAATTCTATGATAAATACAAATGGACTTTAGATGACCCTCATTGGAATCCACAATTAGATGCAGAATCCTTTGGTGCTGAATATACTCTTACTGAAATGGCTAACAAGAGTTTTAGAGATATTGATAAAATATCGGGTTTTGTAGCAGACAGATTAAACCATACTCAAGAATCATGGGCTAATTTAACACCCCTTGAAAGGAAGGAAGTCCTATATAAAATAAGACAGGATGAAGATTTAGATTATTTATATGATGGTGGGTTCGAGGATGGAGAAACAACTATATTAACAAAAAAACAATTAAAAAAATATTTAGACGAAAATTATTCTTCTGAGGATATTATAGAGATAAATGAGGGCTATATTGCAAAGTATAAAAATGTTTGGGATGTTGAATATCTTATTGTTGAAGAATTGGATTATGATGAAATGGAGGCAGAATCCTTTGAGGCAGAAGATACAAATGATGAAACAGTATATATAATAAGTGGTATGGAAGGGAATATTATAGGCACAAAAAAACAATTGATACAATTCACAAATAAAGTTATGATTACTTCGGGATTGGATGGTGATTTGACTAAAAGGGGTGTTAAATTATTGTTAGATGGTGGAATGAATATATTAGACCTTATCCGCTTGAAAAAAAGCGGTTTTATTAGAGAAGTTAAAAAGATAAGTCCTGATTATACTAAAAGTGATACTTTTAAGGAAGAAAACCCTTGGTTTTCAGCAGATATGTGGCCTACAATCAAAATATTAAATGATTTGAAGAAACCTATTACTATCTTTGACGAAATAAGTTATAGGGCAGAATCCTTTGAAGCGGATAAGAAAAACTGTGGTTGCGGTCAAGACCCCTGCGTGACCTATGGTGCTGAACCATGTGAAGGTGAATCCTTTGGGGCTGAATCTCAAGAAAAAACAAGGTATAAAATCACGATGGATAGTTGGCCGATGAGGATTCATGTTGATGGTTGTCCTATCGCAAAAAATATTCCAAAAGAACATCATTGGGAAGGAACATTTACCCCTCAAGAAGTAGCCCAAACCGCTTACGATACTTTGTTTTACAATGAATCCCTACCTCAATTTGAAGGAAATACTTTTGGAGAATTGAGAAAAACTTACGCTAAGGACTTGATTATTCCCTGTAATTGCACTATTCACGAAATGAAGTCTATCAAGGAATTAGACCCTGCTACATTCATAAGACAACCGAATGAAACGCAGGAACATTGGGATGCAGAATCCTTTGGGGCTGAAGAAAGGTTTGATTGTGGTTGTGATTACTACGAAATGATGGAAGGAGTTATGTGTGAATCTTGCGGCCATACTACTTGTATTGATTGTTCGGAGAACATCAACACTACGGATGAAAATTACAAAAATTGGAAATGTTATGAAGGTTATGGATGCAACAAAGGTGCAGAATCCTCTCAGTAAGATTTATATATATCTCAATCCAATGATAATCATGCGGGTTATTTTAATTACGGGTTTTCCACATAGCGGAACTACCATAATGCAAAAGATATTGGCTAAATCTAAACAAATAGAATTGTTTAGTGGAAAGGATGAAAGCAAGATAGAAATAGTGGGCGAAATGGATAACCGATACTTTACACATAAAATAAGAGAATTATATCAAAAACAAAGAGATGATATAGAGTATGCTGAAATAATGGATTTGAAAGAACCTACATACCCTGATTTCGTGTTAGCAAAAGACCCTATGTTCCACAAGTTATTTCTTGAAGGAGATTACAAGGATTACATTAAAATATTCATGATTAGAAATCCTATTTTCGTTTTCTCATCTCTCAATAAGAGGTTCGATTACGACATACCCGCAGAACAAGGAGTTCAAAAATACATAGATACTGTTCAGTCTTTCAATGATTTGAGAGAAAATCCTATCGAAAATGTATATACGATTCGCTATGAGGATTGCTTTGAAAAAAATTTCGAGAACCTAACTAATATCTTAAAAGGGATAGGTATAGAAACAAATGACGCAATATTCGAGATAGGTGAGATGAAAGGAGATTCTGAAGATAATAAAGTAATTCCATCAAGTATGAAAGAGGGGTTAGAGCATACAGAATATAGGACTTGGCAGATAAACCAACCTTTTAGAAATATGAATGATTATAATAAGTTAGACTTGAAATGGGAACAGATAAATCATTTGTTGGATAATCAAGAGGTGTTGAAAGCATACCCCGAATTAGTGGAAATGATGGATAGAACCTTGCACGGAGAAGTGAATATCCGAGCCTGACATATCCTAAAACTTTAATAAGGTCTTTGAGGATTAATGATTATGAGCGATGCTATTCCTGATGAAATTAGCACCTTTACATGGGAGTGCGTTCAGAATTTCGAGGAAACCGTTTTAGATATGAAACAAGTCTATAACAAGAAGGTTTTCGATGATGAGTGTGAAGGTTCAGGATTTTGCACCAAGATAGAAACTGTGGGAATAAATCACAAGGATGCAGGTAAGAGCAAGGTCATGTTGAAGTTCAACCTTAGCGATGGTGAATACTCAATTCCTTGTATAACTCATAATGCAAAGGAGAAATATCTTGCAGGTGGAATTGAAGATGATGAACTTGCTGATATGCTCATGACCCTTACTGAAAGTCAAAAACAAGGTAAGAGAATTGAGGTTCGTGGAAGATATATCAATTTCGGAAAGAAGAGAGTATTTCTTTGTAATAATATCAAGATTGATAGTGGGTTCAAAGAGAGTCAAATGACTAAAAAGCAATTTGATAAGTTCAAGAAACTGTGTGATAAGAATAAAACTTCCCCTTTGGATTTGGCTATGAGAGATGATACACTTTGGGCTGAATTATATGCTAAGGATTATCTTAAGAAGGCTATCCTACTATTTCTCCTAAGCCCCTCAAAGAAACAAGATATGATTCATATAGGAATAGTTTCAAGTCATGGAGAGGGTAAAGACCATTTAGTTGAAAGAGTGATTCAACCAGTTGCTCCATGCAGAATGGCAGGTTCAGGAAAAATGGCTACTATTCCCGGTCTTTTCGGAGCGATGAGTGGTGATGACCTGAATGCTATTGAGATAGGTTTGATGCCTAAGATGAACCATGAGAGAGTAGCAGTTTCCGAGTTTCAAACATGGGGTGATGAAACATTCGGAGAACTAATGAATATGATGGCGAATGGTCGAATCGAGATGCAGAAGGGTGCTTTGGATATTCAGCGAGAAACCACTCTCAATCTGCTTTTCTTAGGTAATCCACCCCATTATTATGACGAGGAGAAACACGATAAGAAGGAGATGTTAGCCGCCTTCGGACAATATACATATCAGATTATATCTCGTTTAACACTTATATTCACACAACTTTCGTTAAGCGGTGCTGAGGCAAAGGATAGAATTAGAATGGCTATCATTGATTCAATGGATGGAGTCTTTGAAAAGGGTTCTATGAAAGAAGACTTAGATATGTGGAGGGCATTCTTCAAGGAGTATTTTAGATATGTATCTCATATAAAGCCACAGATAAAGCCTATAATGCCGAGAATAAACTCTATATATGATGAGATGGAAAACAGACCTCAGTTTAAAGATGCCTTTTGCATTCGTAGCACTACTGATAATAGGAAGTATCAGGAGTTTGCTAATCTTGTTAGAGGATTCGCTCGCTTATATGGAGATGAGAGAATAACTCTTAAGCATCTTTTAGAGGCTCAGAATATATTTGAAGTTAGTCTGCAAACCTTGACTGAAGAATTCCCACTATCGGCTATGATGGAAGGGGTCGATGAAGATATTATCGCTATCTATCAGAAACTATTGAAGGATTGTCCAGTAGCCGAGTCTTTGAAGGACTTGAGAGCAACCATCAAGATAACTAACGACCAATTGGATATACTAATAAGAAGTGGGGCTATTACTAAGTTCGAGAATGGAGCATACTTCGTCAATGAGGGTTGGGGAGGTGAGTTTTGATGAATGAGGCAGTAATTGAAACTTGGAAGTATCTAAGGATAGCCTATTATCCTCGATTCTTAAGTGAGATAGTCAAGATGCCTTGGGATTTCAGATATGATGTGCTAAAGGAGATACATGGTGATTGGAAGACACTCAGCGATGAGCCTATCGAGGATATGATGGATTATGTCTTTGATAAAGGATATTTCGGGATATTCTCAAGAGGTGTCGTTGTGAATGAGGATGGGTCATTCCAATTGCATAATTTAATATCAAAAAATTTAGGAAAAACAGGTATCTTCCATGAACAAATTTAAATAGTAGGGCTTGGATTTTAGAATATGGAAGTTCGTCAAGTAGCCCCTCTTAAGGAAGCATTCCCTACTGTGAAGGAAGTAACTAAGTCTTTCTTCGATAAGACCAATCATCAAATGAGTGAGGATGAGGTTGAATTACTGAAAAAATCTCTAATTTTTAGAAAGGAGAAATCCGAAGATGTAAAATGGGGCGGAAACATATTCTCCCAATCTGAAGTATTGGGAATATATTTAGTGGCTTTGAACAATGGAGATAAAAAGGAAGATTACTTTTTGGTTGTTGTTTCCAATTCTCCAATACAGATTCTAACAAGAACTACTGGAAGAAAAGGATATTCATGCGAACAAATAGACCAACCTTATTGGAAAGGACCATTTCAAGACTTGGCCTATCTCAATCCGACAGTTTATTTTTACGAACCTAATGATGATTTCCTCAAAGCAGATGGTTTGGATATTGAAAAGGTTTTAGTTTGGATTAGGAAAAATAATAATATAACTGGATTCAAGTGGTCTGCAAGATTGAATACAAGATGGTGCATAACGAATAAAAAGAGATTAGATGTAGGGATAGACCCCAACATATATCCGATGGATGGTATGAGGCCTCCTATATACTTGGATTTCATGGTAGCCATTTGGTATATTTATGAGAGTAAGGGATTCTTGAATTATAGGGTTGCTGAAACTCCTTATGTTTATGTAGGCCATTCCGATTCCACAAGAGGAGGTGGAACTTTGCATCTTCCATTCATGGGATTAAAGAATAGGATAAACTGGTCGGCGACTGAGGAGGCTTGCTATCAAGTTATGGAAGCAGTAGGGATGGAAAGTAGTAATAAGAAGGAAACTCCTATGATAGACCTCATCCCTCTTGAGGATGAAGTGATAATTGACGCAGATTATGAAGAGGAGGAAGAGATAGTGGATAAGATTATGGTGATGCAAAGACTTACTGAAATGGAGGTTGAAACCTTGCGAGAACTACTCAAATACAATTATAGATACGATGAGGTAGTAGTGGATGCGATGGATGAGGATGAAATTCAAGACGAGTTTAAAAAGATTTGGAAACTTTAATTCACGATAGGTTAATATAGTTGATTTTCCTATTAATCGTTATATGCCAATTCCAATTAAGCCTGATGCTCAACAAAGGGTATTACAGGCGTTAGCATATATGATTGAGCGTGGTTATGGTATCGGGAGGGCGGCGACTTTCAATAGAACGACTCCGCAGACTATGAAGAAGTATATGGCTTATGCGGGAATCAAGTATAAGATTGAGAACCGAAAAGCAGTAATCGAAAGGACAATGGAACAGAAGGTCAATCAGTTTTTACTGAATATGAGTGGAGGACTGTCTGCTTCAAGGGCGGCAAGAGAGGCGAGAACTACAATTCGGACAATGAGTAAGCAGAAGATTGATGGCGATGATATTATCGTCAAGCAAGGAAGGAGATGGTCGCTCAATGTATTCGTGCTTTACGACCATAGCCTTGTGATATACGGTCATATAGTGGGAATGGATGGGAAGATTCAAGGAATGTTGGAAGAGGATGATGGAACTATTCAATCACCCGATGCTCCTTTCATTTGGTGGCAAATTGATTTCGATAATTTCGTTTCAACGCTCCCCGATACTGAAGTCGGAGAGTTTTGGAGTGATGATATAGTAAATTGGCTTAGGTCTGAGTTAGAAATCCCTCTCATTACTAATGGAACTCTATCCGAATCCTTCTTAGGAAACTTAGATGTGGAGGGTGATGCTCTTGCTGATGGGAGAGTGGAAGATGATGGAGAGATGAAATTAACTATATTAGAGGACTTGCTATCACGATATAAGGTAAAAATGCACAATACAGTAAATTATGGATTGGATGATAACCACCCTATCGGAACAATAAACTATATCAAGAAAGATAATTTGGGAGTAGTTTCATCCAAGGGGTTGTTTCAAATATTCTATGTTAAAGATGCTCCATTAGCATATCCCAAAGAAGGCCCATTGGAAATGATTTTTGAATATGATTTGGAAGATGAAAGAATTTAGGTTAATAGATTTAATCATTCATGATATGTCCATTATAGATAGGTAATCTTTAAATAGTCATACAGATATTTCTTTTTTATGGCACTTGAACTTCAAAGTTGTGGAACAGGCGGAACTGCTTACACACAAAAGACTTGTGTTGTAAATACTGCTACGGGAACATCTGAAGAAGTGATTTCTATGGGTAATGCACCTAATGGAGATACAATTTACTACACAAAATCAACTGCCGCCGCAGGTAAGGGAACTGCATGGGCGCAAAAGGGATATAGGTTTAACGACCAAGGACAACTTTACGCTCTCGGTGCGCTTCCTAGACAAATCAATAATCCGAAACCATACTTGGGAACGCCCGTAACAAGTGCAGACCCACAGGATTTCCAATACCTAACCGATTCACAACCCGGTGCAGGTTCATGGAAGATGTATTGGAGTAGGGTTTTCCCTTGGTGGGAAAATGTCTTTGGAGTAAGACAAACACCAATGCCTCAAGGAGCATTGAAGGCGGAGGACATTACCAATGAGAAAGGATTGAAAATTGGGGCTACTTTTGGATTGCTATACCTAATTGCTAAGGCAAGGCGTGACTAAGTAAAGTTTATATGCCACTATTAGGTGGAGTTATTTGTGGTAAAATACACAAGAGCCAAATGCAAAGAAACTGGATGCCCAAGAATTAGGGGTGAAACAGTCTGCCGAATTTGTGGGAAAGACTATACTAAAAGATAAAAAAACTTAAAGTTTAAATAGTCAAAAGAATTATATTAAATCATGACCGATACTACTAGACTCATTACTTCTTCTGAGTGGTTAGGTATAGGAGTATTTTCAGGTATCGCTTATATGGTAGCCAAATATGGACTTAAAGAAAGGTCATTTGATGCAGAATCCTTCGAGGCGGAGATAGGAGATACCTTAATCTGCATTAAAGATGACCCTAATGGTTATTTTAAGAAAGGTGATAGAGCCAAGTATTTAAAATTTGAAGACCAAATAGACAGATATTATGATTTGAATGATAATTATATCGGACCTTTACAATACAAGGTAAAACTTCTTCATAATAAGAATGAATTTGTAGTGACCCCTGAAATTGTTAATAGATATTGGAGAGTTTTTAATGAAGCAGAATCCTTCAATGCTGAAGATTCCCGAAGGCGATTGAAGGAATTAATGGAAGGGAAATCCAAAGAAGAGAGAAAAAGAATCTCTAAGATGGTTCAAGTAAGGGGTTTGGAAAACACTATCGCTGAATTACTGGCTCATGCAGAAGCCTTTGCCGCCACCACTTTCGATGAGGATGATGATGATAGCCCTAAGATTAATAAAGAGGGGTGGATGCCTCGGACAGATTGTGAGATTTGTGCAAGGCCATTCACCATTAATAGATTCGGACAACAACTTATCCAACACTACCTCAAAGAATCTGATAATGGAGAGAAGGATTGGAAGTCAAAGAAGAATAAGGATGGGGCAAGGAGAACGGCAAGAAACCTCGCTGGATTCTTTTTGTATGAGTATGGTTTAGATGCATTGAACCAATATGTGCTATTCCAAGACAAGACAGGAATATCAGACAAAGTAATAGAATTATTGAGATTAAGTTTGGTTGAGAGAGTAATTGCAGGTGATGTAGTGAATCTGATAGAGATGATGGATATGGGGGATGAGGTTGATGGCGAACCGATGTTCGGTAAGAAATTTGAAGATGACTTCGGAAGCGAGAATAATTAAGTAGTATTTATATAGGTGTTATTAACCATTCTTTTTAGATAACTTATGATTTTGAAAGATATAATTAGGAATAGAGCCTTGTATGCTACGGTGCTACTGGTGATTATTGGCTTACTATCAGGCTTTGCTGGATGTATTACTAAGGATTCTAATACTCCTGTTGATGAAGAGGATATTTTTACAATCGTGCATGAGTCAGAATCCTTCAACGATAGTCATGTCTTCGAGGATGGAGTATATTTAGGATATAGTAATGAACAACAATATGGTTTCAACATAACAAATAATACTCAAACCATTCATTTGAACTACACATTTCAATATCGTTTTGAAGAACCTCTTGTGGGACCATCAGGAGAGATAAGAATAACTTGGACATTCGATAACGAGAGTGCTGATGAGAACTTTATTTTACACACAGTAGTTAGCGAGCCTACTATGGCGGAAAACGGAACGAT